>Ga0182024_10014404_pt1 | contig 15290 bp, 11 predicted proteins | sample P32metaG_FD_120480 | JGI IMG/M metagenome (GOLD analysis project Ga0182024, IMG submission 120480) | Permafrost microbial communities from Stordalen Mire, Sweden - P3-2 metaG (Illumina Assembly) | ecosystem: Environmental > Terrestrial > Soil > Wetlands > Permafrost | place: Sweden: Stordalen... | reverse complement strand
TTGAATTCCAATCCGCGCCCTGCATAGCTGCGGAATGCAGCATGGACGGAATCATTCGCGAGCAACGGGCGTTTCAGCAGCGTGTTAAAGGTGACAAAATAAAGCGGCGCATCGAAACGCTGGAAGATGACGGGCAAACGCGGCGGCGTTTCTTTGAACTTGCGTTCCATGATTTGAAAATCATTAACGCTTTTGGGTTGTAGTGTCGAGCCTGTGGCTCGATTTCGTTGTAGAGTCGAGCCTGCGGCTCGAAAGATTCGGCCACAGGCCGAACGCTACACCGCAGAAAACGCCCGCGCGCGCAACTCCGGCAACGCGCCCAACTGGTCGAGCACAAATTCTTTGAACGAGGCGTCAGGCATGAGAATAAAATTATCCGTGCGCGACAAAATTATTCATTTTGAAATCTTGAAATGTCGTATGGCTCTTTGAATTTTGCCCAAAGCATCAGCTTGTTACCATAAGCAGTCCATTCGAGCCATTTGTCCACAGCCATGCCATTGGAATAGCGCATCCAACGCTCGCAATGATCGTCATGAATAACTTCAACCCACAAACCATCTTTAACGCCATGTTTGATTTGTTGAAACCAATAGTTTCGACCGCTGCCGCCACCAAAACCAGAATCACTTTCATTTCCAGCATCGTATAAATCATATCCGTCACCAGCTTTGTCTCTTACCTTTACAATTCCTCGCTGGGTTGAATTGGTTGAAAGATTAAATGAAATCTCTTTGAGCAATTTTGTTTCATCTGGCGTGAACAAGTTCGTATTTGAAATGATGTTGGTATATTCCGACGGACAAGGCACTGCGTCATCCATATTTCCACTTGCAATGACGTCAATGTTACTTTGGCTTGCGGCGTTAAGGCTGCCAATAGTTTTCTTTGCAGAATGGTTGGTTTGGCCAAAGAGATTGCTTGTGGCAAACGACAAGCAAAAAATAAAAATGAAGTATTTTAGTTTCATGTTTAGAGTATTTCGTTGTCTTCTTAACTTTTCTGCGCTTCCTTCGCCCAAGTGTCTTTCAACGTGATTGTCCGGTTGAAAATTAATTTTTGCGAGTTGGAATCTTTGTCCAAGGTGAAATACCCGATGCGCTCGAATTGATAGCGAACCTCCGGTCGGGCATCCTTTAGAGACGGTTCGAGTTTTGCCGTCAGCACTTCGAGCGAGCGCGGGTTGAGGACGGATTTGAAATCGCGCCCGTCCTTTTCCGGCTCGGCTTCGGTGAAAAGCCGGTCGTAAAGGCGCACCTCGGCGTCCAGCGCGTGCGCGGCGCTCACCCAATGGATCGTGCCCTTGACCTTGCGCGCGGAGGTCGCGCCGCCACTCTTGCTGTCGAGGTCGGCGGTGCAGCGCAGTTCGGTGATGTTGCCGGCGGCGTCCTTCACCACTTCGTCGCATTTGATGATGTAGGCGTATTTCAACCGCACTTCGCCGCCGGGTTTCAACCGGAAAAATTTCGGCGGCGGAATTTCCTGAAAATCGTCGCGCTCAATGAATAATTCGCGGCTGAACGGAATCTTCCGTTTGCCCGCGCTTTCGTCTTCGGGATTGTTGACCGCATCCAATTCTTCAACTTTGCCTTCGGGAAAATTCGTGATGACGACTTTGATGGGTCGCAACACGGCGAGACGGCGCAACGCGCGTTTGTTCAAGTCCTCGCGGATGATTTGCTCAAAAACAGCCATGTCCGTCAGGCTGATAAATTTCGTGACGCCTGCACCGATGGCAAAACGGCGTAATGCCTCCGCCGTGACGCCGCGACGACGGATTCCAGAAATCGTCGGCATTCGCGGATCATCCCAGCCGGTGACAATTTTATCCTGCACGAGCGAGATGAGTTTGCGTTTGGAAACGATGGTGTGGCTCGGAATCAATTTCGCGAATTCGTATTGCTTCGGCAACGCGCGCGGCAAATCCAGATTTTCCAGAATCCAATCGTAAAGCGGACGATGCACTTCAAACTCCAGCGTGCAAATGGAGTGCGTGATGCCTTCGAGATAATCGCTCAAGCAATGCGCGAAGTCATACATCGGATAGATGCACCACTTGCCACCGGTCTGATGATGGTCGGCGCGTTTGATGCGGTAGAGCAGCGGGTCGCGCAGCCAGATGTTCGGTGCGTCCACGATGATTTTCGCGCGCAACACGCGTCCGCCATCGGGAAATTCACCGGCTTTCATGCGCGTGAACAAATCCAGATTCTCCTCCACGCTGCGGTCGCGAAACGGTGACGCTTTACCGAGGCGGCGATACTCGTCCATCTGATCCGGCATCATGTCGCACACGAAGGCTTTGCCCTTCTTGATGAGCGCAATCGCGAATTCGTAAATCTGGTCGAAATAATCGCTCGCATAAAACGGTTTGGAATCTTTGGTCAGCCCAAGATTTTTGTCCGCCCATCCGGCGATGAGCCAGTTCACGTCTTCGATGATGGAATCCACATACTCGACGTCTTCTTTCGTCGGATTCGTGTCGTCCATCCGCAAATTGCAGACGCCGCCGAACTCGCGCGCGATGCCGAAGTTCAGGCAGATGGATTTTGGGTGGCCGATGTGCAGGTAGCCGTTCGGCTCCGGCGGAAAGCGTGTGACGATTTTAGGATATTTTTTTTCCGCAACGTGCGCGGCGACGATGTCGCGGATGAAATCGGACGGCGCGGGCGGCGGATTTGAAACAGGTTCGTTTGGCGTGCTCATTTTGAAATTAAAATTAGCAAAAGGCCGCTCCGTTGAATAGCAAATTGGCGGCGCGGTCGGGGTTATGCAGATGACAAACTTTTGTGCTTTGCATCCGCAGATTTCACAGATGAACGCAGATTTTCTTGATTTTTATCCGCGTAATCCGCGTCATCTGCGGATAAAACAAATGCCCTGTTTGTGAAGTGCATAATCCCAGGCGCGGCGGGAAAAGACCGTCTCAATGCGCAGCCTGTTTGCCGCCATTTTTTGAATGAAGAACCTCGCTGATGGCGTTGAGCATGTCCTCGGCGGCATATGGCTTGCGAAGAAATGCCCGGACTGCGGGACACTTGACCTGGCTTTCGGTGGTCAGTCCGCTGGCGGCGATGATTTTGATTTCCGGATTGATTTGAACAAGCGCGTCAATGGCGGCGGGCCCGTCGAGAACCGGCATCATCATGTCCATCAGCACGAGGGCGATCTCATTTTTGTGATCCAAATAACAGGCGATGGCTTCCTGGCCGTCATTGGCGGTGAGGACGCGGTAGCCGAACATTTGCAAAGTCCGTTTGGCGATGTTGCGGATGGCCGGCTCGTCGTCCACGACCAGGATGAGTTCGTCGTGTCCGCGAACCAGCGGGGCGTCCTTGTGCGGGATCTGGGCGGCAGGCTCGTGATTGCTGACGAGGGCCGGCAGATAAACCTGGAAGCAGGAGCCATGCTGGGCGGCGCTGGAAACGTTGATGAAGCCGCCGTGGCTCTTGACAATCCCCAGCGCGGTGGAAAGGCCCAGGCCGGTTCCCCTGCCAACTTCCTTGGTCGTGAAAAACGGCTCGAAAATCCGTTCGCGAATTTCCGGGGCCATGCCGATGCCGTTGTCGGTGACGCTGAAGACGACATACGAGCCGGGCTTGATTTCACCGCTGGTCAATGTGCGCGGCCGCTTCATTTCGATGTCGGCGACGGCCAGGGTCAGTATTCCGCCATCCGGCATCGCATCGCGGGCGTTGATGCAGAGGTTCATCAAAACCTGATGAAGCTGGATGGTGTCGGCGGCGATGGTCGCGCCGTCGGACGCGAGATTGACCTGAAGCTGGATGGATTTGGGCAAAGTCTCGTCCAAAATTTTCCGCAGCTCCTGGATGACCTGGTGCGGGTGGGCGGGAATGCGGCGACCGTTTGTGCCGCGTGCGAAAGTCAGGATCTGCTTGACCAGGTCGGCGGCGCGACGGGTGTTGACGAGGATGGTCTCCTGCAATTGCCGGCGTTCGGACTCGTCGGGGCTCATTTCCAGCAACTGGCAGGACATCAGGATGGGCGCGAAAATGTTGTTGAGGTCGTGCGCGATGCCACCGGCCAGGACGCCGATGCTTTCCAGCCGCTGGGTGCGGAGGAACTGCGCCTCCAGTTTTTTGGCCTGGGTGATGTCGGTGTTTATGGCCAGGATGGAGGCCGGTTTTCCGTGCGCGTCGCGGACCAGCGTCCAGCGGGCTTCCACAACGATCTCGCCGCCATTTGCGTCGCGATGGTTGAATTCACCGTGCCACTTGTAATCTTGCAACAATGCCTGCCGGGCGTTGTTGAATTCAACCGGATCAATGCGCATTTTTTCGAAGGCAACGCCGCCGAAGGACTCCTGCGCAGTCCAGCCGTAAATCCGCTGGGCGCTTTGGTTCCAGTAGAGAATCCGGTTTTCCATGTCGCTTACAATGATGGCATCGCCGGCCAGGTCCAGCATCCGCGCCTGCTCAGCGATTTTGTCCTGGGCCAGCTCGCGCTCGGTGACATCCATCAACATCCCCAGCACGGCGGATTTTCCGCCAAACTCGGTGTGGCGGCCCAGCACTTCGATCTGGATGACGCAACCGTCCTTGCGCCGGCCGCGAAAAAAGTAATGCGCGAACTCGATCTCGCCGGCCAGCCTGCGGCGGATTTGTTTCAGCACCAGCGGACGGTCTTCTTGCAGGACCACGTCCATCAGATGGCAGGACGCTGTCATCTCCTCCGGCGTGTATCCAAAAATCTCCGCCATGCGCGGATTGACATAAACAAACCGGTCATCCTGGATGATATAGACGCCCACGAGCGACTGCTCCACCAGCATGCGGAACTTGCGTTCGCTCCGCTGGAAGCCTGCCGTCTGCTCACGCACTTTCCGGCGCAACATCATCACCCAGAGAATTGTCGCCCCGATGATGACCGCCATGATGCCCACCACGTTGGCGGTATGCGCGACCGTCCACCATGTTGGCTCTTCCAAAATTTGAACGTCCTGTTCCGAAGGCAGCGTAAGCTGGAACGAACGCGGCACGCGCGCCTCATCCGCCAGCACCCGGTAAAGGCCGGTGACACGGAGAAGGCTGCCGGGATCAAGGTTTTTCATCCGCGCGGAATCGGATGCCAGGCACTGCGCCTCAAAAACCCGGTTGCCGATCTGGAGCGTAAGCACATCGGCGGCGTCAATTTTCATGTGCTGCAAAAGGCGCGCGTCCGCCTGCACCCATCGGTCGTGCCATTCCGGGACGAGGTTGGTCTCCTCCGTGAGCTGTTGAGGCGCTGGAAGCCGGCGGTGTCCGATCACCTTGAAAACAACGTTGCGCAACACATAGCCGTAATCTCCCAGGCTGGGATAACCGGACGCCATCATATAATCCCCCTGTTTCAACTGGCCGGGCAATGCCATCACATGAACCCCGGCATCTGCATCCTCAATAAAAAAAGAATTGAAATCGCACATCGTCACCAGCCCGGCGAGGTTGATGCGATGCTGCAAAGTCTGGCGCGGATGAAACCTGTTGAGGCTGGCGATGGGCTGCACCGGCAGGCTGAACGGATCGGTCACGCCCGGTTCCTCGACATGCACGTCGTCGAGGGACGACGCCCACAGGACCGAGCGGACAAGCTGGCGCTTCTCGTTTGCCGTTGAACCGCAGGCTCCATTGATCCGCACGATGGCGTCCAGCAATTGAACCGGCTCGCGCTCCGCCGGCACTTTCACGGTGATCATGCCGCTCAAATCGCTCAAGTTGATCTGCGCTATGCCGTTGCTGAATGACATCGAACGCACCACGCCCCGCACTTCAATCCACTGGCTCCCGTCCTGGCCCGTCGCCAGTTGAAACAGCGTTTCAGGCTTCGGCAGCGGCAGGCGGCCCGAACTGATTACGGTCACATTGGACGCCAGCACGATGGGTGAATAATTGCCCGGATCGCTCACCCCCTCTATTTTCACAAAATCCCCAGGCTTCGGGCTGGTGGAATTTGTCTGCATCTGGATTGAAATTCCGGCCGAATCGTCCTGGACAAAAAAATAATCTTTGTAATGGGCATTCACCGTGACAACCCCGCGCAGTTGGACCGGATAATGCCACGCCGCCTTTTCCTCGGGCAAATCCCGGATTTTCCAAACCTTGTCCAGCAACGGCAGCTTCGCCGGCCTGGCTGAAGAGGCGGATTCCTGGAAGTTTGAGGAAATTGCCTCCACCGGACTGGCCACGGCATTTTTAAGATCGACCGAGTAACCGTCTGCAACCGGCTGGCCTTCCAAATCCACCTGCTCCGTCACCGCCGGCAGGCCCGCCTGATGCGTTTCCGCGAAGATTGTTTCCGTCCCGTCGTTGACCACGATGTATTCTCCCAGCCGCTCATCCAGCACCGTTCCCCTCACGCGGACAAATGCGTTGTCGTTCTCCGCAGTCCAGGCGGCTTTCAAGGAAGCAATCGTCCGCAGCGGAATGGATGAGGATGACGGCGGCAATGCGTCAGTGGACGATGATGAATTTGTGCCGGGAGTTTCCAGGCTGGCCGCCGGTTCCCGGTGACAGCCCGCCATCATCGCCATCATGGCGCTGATTAAAAAAAGACGGATGCCTCTGAGACGTTTCACTTTTGATTTTCCAAAAATTCAGCCCCGAACCATCGCTTCCGATGCCTGCAACAACCGGGGTGCTGCCTTCGAGGTGAACGGCCTCAGATTGCCTGAAAATCCGGGACGGTCAATGACAACCCGCACGGATTGTTGCATTGCCCTGAAATTCCCGGCGCCCAACCTTCAGCTTTTTTCGGTGACGAGCGGGGAAAACTGGCGCGTGTCCGGGTCGTAGGCAAACAGCTCGGCCGTGGCAATCTTGAAAAACCAGCCGTGCAGCCGCAGCGAGGCGTCCATCAGCCGCTCCTGCACGCAATGATAGCTGTGCAGGTTTTCGAGGCCGAACAGGACATTTTCCTCCGCCGCCGCCGTCCACCGCGCATCGCGGTCGCGCAGATGCGCGTAATCTTTTTTCAGCGTTTCCAAAACCGGCGAGGCTAGTTTCAGCCAGTCGCGCAAATGCGGCGTGGAATCTCCGGCGGGCGTTTCGCCGAGCAGCGCGGAAATGGCGCCGCATTGCGAATGGCCGCAAATGACGATGTCGCTGACGCGCAAATTTTCGACGGCAAATTCAATGGCGGCGGCGGTGGAATTGGTGTCGCCTTTGGCGTTTGCGGACGGGACGATGTTCCCGACATTTTTCACCACGAACAGATCGCCCGGCTTGCTCTGCGTGATCAGCTCCGCCAGCACGCGCGAGTCCGAGCAGGTGATGAACAGCGTGTGCGGGTTCTGCCCCTCCTGCGACAGCTTGCGGAAAAGCGAACGGTAATTGCCAAACACATCAGTCTGGAATTTGTGGACGCCTTCGATGAGCCGTTGCATTTTAGCGGGTAGTCAGTTGTGAGTAGTCCGTGGTCAGTAGCAGGATGATCGAAAGCTACTGACTACTGACCACTGGCTGTTGACTGCGAAATATTTTTATTTTTCGCGCGCGATTCCTCCATCAGCTTGACCTTGAATTTTTTCAACTCTTCCCGCAACCGCTCATCGCCCACCGCGAGGATTTGCGCGGCCAAAATTCCCGCGTTGCGACCTCCGCCGACCGCGACCGTCGCCACCGGCACGCCCGGCGGCATCTGCACGATCGCCAGCAGCGAATCAAACCCGTCAAACGCCTTGCCCAAGATCGGCACGCCAATCACCGGCAAGGTCGTGAACGCCGCCGTCACGCCCGGCAGATGCGCCGCGCCGCCCGCGCCCGCGATGATGACCTTGACGCCTCGCGCGCCCGCGCCCGAAACATATTCCTCCAGCCCGTGCGGATCGCGATGCGCCGAGATGACCTTGGCCTCGCTGGCCACGCCAAATTCCGCGAGCGCATCGGCGGCCAGTTTCATGGTCGGCCAGTCCGAATCACTGCCCATCAATATGCCGACGAGCGGCTTGTCAGATGAATTTTTCATTGTCGGACAAAATTGAGCGAAGAAATCGCCCGTTTGGCAAGAAACAAAATCAAGATTGCGCGGGCGATTCCCATGGCAGCATCACATGATTTCCGGAATGCTGTTTGTTGCAGGCGCTGCTGGCGGCGCGTTGGTTGGCGGCGGGACCGCCTGGATGCCGGACGTTGAAGCAGCCGGTGGATTTAGCAGGAGGCTCAAATTTGTCACACCCAAAACGGTCAATTGGTTCGTGCTGTCCAGCACCATCTCCGGCTTCTCGTGATAATTCTTGATCTTGCCGCGGATCTCGATTGATTTTCCCTTCAGCGCGTTCGCATCGCCATAAAAACTGCTCTTGCCGTGAAAAATCACCACCTCAAACGGCGACGCGGGATATTTCTTGTCGAGATTCAAAAATGTCACCGATGGCCGGATCGTCACCTGCACCACCCTGCCCGTCACGATCATTTCCTTGTCGTAAAAATTCGTTGCATTCGCCGCGCCGATTTTCAGCGGGGCCGGGCTGTTGGTTTCTTGCGCTGACAATTCAACCGCAAGCGCAAAGGCCGCCAAGATCAGGATACCGATTTTCATATGATCATTGGACGCGTCTTGCCCCGTTTCGGCAACAAAAAATCCTGGACGGTCAATAATGTTGCCGGCTGAACCCTCTTTTTGAGCGGCGGAAAATTGCCTCAACAGTTGCCGCAGACGCGACGGTAAAGCGCCTCGTAGAGCGGCACGATGACTTCTGCGGAAAAGTGTTCACGGGCGCGCCGCCGTGCGCTCCGGCCCAGCGCGACACGGCGTGCCTGGTCGTCAATCAGACTTTCAACCGCACCCTCGAGCACACCGGCATCTTCGGAGGCGACCAGTGTTCCGCTGACGTTGTCCTCGATCACTTCCGGGATGCCGCCGACGTTGCGGGCGACACTCGGGCACGCGAAGAACATCGCTTCAAGGATGCTCAAACAAAAACTTTCCGTGTCCGACGTGAACAGGCCGAGGTCGGCGGCCTGCAGGTAATCTTCGATGTCGCTGACCTTCTCGCGGACGATCACTTGCTTGTCCAGACCGAGCCGCTCCACATCGCTGGCGAACGGTTCGAAACTTCCACCGGCAAGGATGACGAGCTTGAATGAATCGCGCCGCCGGATGCGCGCGGCCGTTTCCAGCAGCAGGTCAATGCGCTTCAACGGGCGCAGGTTGGAGGAATGGATGATGACCGCCTCGTCCTTCACGCCCAGTTCGCGGCGCACATCGTCGCGCGAACGTTTCGGCGGACGCGGCGCAAAAAAATTGTGGATGACATCCATCGGCCCGTTGAAGCCGAGCACCTGCTGCGTTTCCTGTTTCAGGAAAGCGGACACGGCGGTGACTGCGTCCGAGTGGGTCAGGGCGTGATGAATGGCCGGACGGTAGTCCGCATCGCGGCCAAGCATCGTCGTGTCCGTGCCGTGCAACGTGGTGACGACGCGCGGCTGCCGTTCCGGCGGCAGCATCGCGCGCGCGAGAATCGCGGCGGTCGCGTGCGGCACGGCGTAATGAACGTGCAACACGTCAAGGCCGTGGTCGCGGCTGACCTCCGCCATCCTCACCGAAAGCGGCAGCGTATAATCGGGATACTTGAACAAGGGATATTCATTGACCACGACCGGGTGAAAATGAAGGCGCGGCGAATTTTCAGGCAGGCGGAACGGGCGTTCGTAACTGATGAAATGCACTTCGTGTCCGCGCACGGCAAGCTCCTCGCCCAACGCGGTCGCAAGAATCCCGCTCCCGCCGACGGTCGGATAACAGGTGATGCCAATTTTCAATGGGCGCGAGGAAGACATGTCAAAATCGCCGCGCACCGCGCCTCAATTGCGCCAGTGAATCAAGCACGAGCGGGTCGTTCGGAAACAATACGATGGCATGGCCGATTCCCGCGCGCAATCCGTTCAGCCGCGCACGTGCGAGTTGTAATTCGATGTAACTGCGCGCGCGGACTTGCGTCGCGTGCGCGGCCATAGCGGCGGTCCAGGCCGCGACAATCTCCGGCGCGGAGACGTCAATCAGCACCGGCGAAATATCACGCGGCTCGGCCTCGGTGGTGACGGCGTAATAAAATAACTGGTCAATCGCGTGCGATGGAGATTTGCGCAATTCCTTCAAGCCGCCGTAACGGGCAAGGCGTGCCGCGTCGCGGACAATTCTTCCCAGCTTTGCGTGGTCGGGATGCTGGTTCTCAACCAGGCTTGGCGCAAGGACGATGCCGGGACGGATGCGGCGAATGATGGCGGCGAGCTTGATGGCGTGTGCGACCCGAACTTCAAGATGCGCATCACCGTCTAGCTCGATGAACTCAATCGTCGCGCCGAGGAGCGCGGCGGATTTTTTTGCTTCCTCAGTTCGTTGCCTAGGCGTGCCGTGAGTCCCAGCCTCGCCGCGCGAGCAGATAACAAAGTGAGCCGCGCGTCCGGCACGGGTTTTATTTGCAATCACGCCGCCACAGCCGAATTCAATGTCGTCGGGATGCGCGCCGAAGGCCAGCAGCGGCGCAAATTCAGTTTTTGATTTCAATGTAGGCTTCATCGGATCTGTCAATGGCATCGCGGCAGATAAAAGTAATTTCCGGCGCGTCTTCCCGGCGAAGATAAGCTTGTTCCCCTGCCCCGGCAACGTAATGCGTGCAGCGCACGACGGATTGCATCCAGCGCAATCGCGTGTCGCGCGCCGGACTGATTTGTTCCTTGGTGAAAGCTGTTAATGGCAAAGTGATAAACACATCGCCGCCGGCGTGCAATTTCAACGCTCCATCAACAAACCGGGCGCGGACAATTTCGCCTTCGTGCGGAACGTCCACGAAAAATTCCGGCACGTCACAGGCGGCTTTGCGAAAAGCCGGATCACTTGAACGCGCCACGCGAATGCCTTCGAGCAGACCCATCCGGCGATACATCTCCAGGCAATAGTCCGCGACGCCGGCGGCGGACACGCCTTTGAAAATGTCAATCAAGGGTTGTTCAACGTAGTTCGGCAATTGGAGCACGGTCTTGTGCTGGCAGTCGGCAGGAATGCGTTTGCGGTGGAGCGGGGAAAATTTGCGCTGCGTCTTGTTGGTGAACGCAAAGTTGAGAATGGCCGGTTCGTTGGTTTTGCGATGGCGGAGAACTGTCTGTGTTTCGCGCGGGTCGTGGTCGCTGTCGTGACAGAAAAAAACGATCTCGCCGCCGATTTCCTTTTGCAGCCGGTGTGCGGTCTGGATTTTGGCGACGAGGAAGCGTTTTGGAAAAAAACCACACGGCTGCTGGCCGAAGCAGATGACTGGTGCGGCGCTCATATTGTGTCTGGTTGAGTTTTGGCCTTGTCGCCGAAAATCATTTGAAACATGACGCTGAAAATAACACAGGCGGCAACGCCAATCGGATTGAGCCAGAGATAGCCGATCTCATGGCTCGGATAAGCCTTGCCGAGGAAGAACAGCGCCAAAACGAGAATTTGCGCCGCCAGCGCCGCCAGAAAAACCGCCGTGCCGCCGACACGCTTCAGAAAGAACGCAACGACGAACACGCCGAGCAGCGCCGGATAAAAAATCGAGGCCACGATGTTCAAACCTTCGATGAGGTTTTCGGCGGAACTCACATAGAGCGCAAAGCCGATGGCAAAAAATCCCCAGAGCGCGGTGAACCATTTTGCGTTGCGCACGTTCCGCGCCTCGTCGTGCGCGGCGAGCGGACGGAAATGCCGCCACAGGTCTATCGTGCTGGTCGTGCCGAGCGCGTTCAATTCGCCGGCCTTGGAGGATAACGCGGACGCAAACATCACCGCGATCAGCAGGCCGACGACTCCGTGCGGCAGTTGCGTCAGGATGAAGGTGATGAAAACGTAATCCGAATCTTTGACCTGCGCGTTTGGATCCACGGATTTCAAGGTGTCGCGCGCCTCCTGGCGCAAGCTTTGATCGGCCTTTTGAGTCTCGGCCATCGCATTCCGTGCGGCGGATTCTTCCGCGACATTGCCGTGATCGCGGGCCGCAACCCACATGCGGATTTTCGCCTGCTGGTCGGCGTGCAGCACGGTGTATTTTTCCTCGATGGCTTTGAACGCCGCGCCCTGCGGGCCTTCGACATGACGCCGCCATTCGGTTTGATTGAAGAACACCGGCGTGTCCGGTTGGAATTGATAGAACACAAACAGCATCGCGCCCAGCATGACGATGAAGAACTGCATCGGAATCTTGAAGACGGCATTGAACATCAGACCAAGCCGGCCTTCGCGCAACGCCGCGCCGCCGATGTAACGTTGCACCTGCGACTGGTCGGTGCCGAAATATGAAAGCGACAAAAATAATCCGCCAAGCATCCCGCTCCAAAAAGTGTAACGCCGCTGCAAATCCGGCGTGAAGTCCACCGCCTGCAACTTGCCCATCGCACCGGCGATATGCATCGCGCCGGCGGGCAGTTTCGTCAGCAATACGACAAACGCGGTGATCATGCCGCCGAAGATGACGCCCATCTGCAATTTCTGGGTAAGGTTCACCGCGGCGCTTCCGCCGGTGACGGTGTAAATGATCACGAGGATGCCGGTGAAAATAATGGTGAGATCGAGCCGCCAGCCCATCACTGTCGAAAGGATGATGGCCGGCGCATAAATCGTGATGCCCGCCTGCAAGCCGCGTTGCAAAAGAAAGATCGAGGCACCGAGCAGCCGCGTCTTGGTGTCGAATCGTTTTCCCAGATACTCGTAAGCCGTGTAGACGCCGAGCCTGCGATAAATCGGCAGGAACACCGCGCATACAATGATCAACGCGAGCGGCAGGCCAAAATAATTTTGGATGAACGCCATTCCACTCTCGTAGGCCTGCCCCGGCAGCGAGAGATAAGTGATGGTGCTCGCCTGCGTTGCCATCACCGACAGGCCGATTGTCAGCCAGCCGGTGTTGCGGTTACCCTTGAGATAGGTGTTGAGGTTGTCGGTGTGCCGCGTGCGCCAGGTGCCGTAGGCGGCGATGCCCAGCATCGTGCCGAGCAGGACAAACCAGTCGAGCGCATTCATGCAAAATAGCGCGAGAAGATGGCGAGCAGCACCACGACCAGCACAAAAAACGCGAAGACAAAAATGTAAATTCCGCGCCAGGAGCGGAAGACTGGCACTCCGGTTTCTTCAGTTTCACGCGCGGATGGTTCCGTAGCGTCAGTTTTTTTCATTTGCCCAGTGAAATTAAATTCGCAAACAGCCGGTAGGCACCGGGGACTCCTGCGGGCAATTGTCGGAAAAATGCCAGCCCGGTATAGACGAAATAGCCCTTGCCGTATTGCGCGACGAGGACGCCGCCCTTGAGCGGCTGCTCGCCGGGGTCGTTCATTGCAAGCAGCGGCGTGTAGTGCTCATCCCACGAACTCGGAAAATAAGCGCCGCGCTCCTGCACCCAGCCTTTGAAATCATCCGGTGTCAGGCGGTTCGGCGTGGTCAATGCCGCGTTGTTCGGCGCAAGAAATGTCACCGGCGAATTCTCGTCGGTCACACGCTGCTGCGGTGCCCCGCCCGCGAGGGAAAGATTGTAGGGGCCGAGCTGCGGCGTCTTCAGGCCGTTCGGACGGTTGTATTGTGCGACCACCGTGCCGCCGTTCTCGACGTAGGCAAACAGTCCGGGCAGATTCGCCGCGAGGTCGGTGCGCTCGTTGAACGCCCGCACGCCGATCACCACCGCGTCCAGCCCGCCCAGTTTTTCCGGCGTCAGATCCGCGCCCGTCAGCGTCGTGACCGAGTAGCCGAGTTGCTTGAGGTCTTCCGCCGTGTCGTCGCCCGCGCCGGGCAGATAGCCGACCTTTCTTCCGTGAATCGCGTAATCAAACGCCACGACCTTGAGCCGCGCCGCTGATTGCAGCAATTGAACGGGAATGTGGTCGTAGCGAATCTCATAACGTCCGTTGCTGAATTTTTCCCCGCCGATCTCCGCCACGGCGAGAAAACTTCCGGAATTTGCCTGCACCGGCGCGGTGACGGTGAATGCGAGCCGCACTGTTTCCCCGGCATTCGCAATCTTGAACGGCCGGCTTGCAGGCGAGACGCTCCAGCCGTCCGGTGCTTCGAGGTGCAACGTGCCATTCATGTTCGCGCGCGCCGCAGTGACTTCGACCTCAACCCTTTTCCCGGCGCGCGGCGCGAAGAGCGCCACGCTGGAACCGAACTTCAGCGACACCGGCGAAATCACCGCCAGCCGGCGCATCGGTTTTCCCGGCTGCTCCAATGCCAGCGGTTCGTCGGGAATGACGAGCGTCTCCCCGCCGACCTCAAAAACATATTCGACTGGAAATGGCGGCGGATTTTCCGGCTGTCCGATCAATTTGGTCTCCGCCACGCGGAACATTCCCGCCGTGCTTTCTTCGCGCAGCCAATACGGCTGCGACAGCGGCATGCTTTTTGGAATTGCAAAGGTCATGTCGCCTGATGCCGGCACGCCGGGCTTGAGATCAACCCCCATTTTTTTCACGTCAAGGTCCGGCACACGCACTTCGACCAGCTTCACCGGAATCTGGGAGGCGACGACTGCGCTGCTGTGCAGCTTCAACTGCTCGCCCGGAACGATTTCAACCGCAGGCGCAACCGTTTCGACCGAAAGCCCAAGGCACGCCTGGATAATCCGGTCAAGCTGCTGGCGTTTCTCTTTCACAACCGGAGTGGACGGAATCGCGGCGATGCGGCTGCGAAGATCGAGAAGCGCCAGCACGCTGGCTGCGGGATTTTCTGGCCGGAATTGTGCAATCGCATCGCCGGCGAGCCGGGCGATTTCAGCGCCGCCGGACTCGCGGGCCCAAGTCGTGTCAATGCCGTCCATGATGTCTGTCGCCGCCGGTTCGCCGGCGAGCGTCAAAAAAGTTTCGCGCCAGGTGCCTGCACCCGCGCCGCCTCGTCCGCCGCCGTTGCCGAAACCCTGGGTCTTATGCTGCGCGCGGCTCCGCGCGGCCATCGCCTGAAAACTTTCGCCGGTCACGGAATCCTTGCCTCCGGCCTCAATCGTGAACGAGCCGTCGCCCCCGCTGTTCTGGAGGATGCGCACCGGTTGCCACGGCGCAAGGCCGTCGGCAAACTGTTCGGGGAAGGCCTCCGGGTTGCCCGCAAGCTTGAAGGCTTCCAGCGTGAGCAGCGCCGACGCATTGTGATGACCATGGTTGCCGGGCTGTGACTGCGGAATAAAACGTGTGATGACCACATCGGGCCGGAACGTGCGGATCACGCGCACGATGTCCGCCACCACCTGCTGGCGGTCCCAGATGGCGAGCGTCTCGTTCATGCTTTTTGAATAGCCGAAGTCCAGCGCACGCGTAAAAAATTGCCGGCCGCCGTCAATCTTGCGTGCGGCCAGC
>Ga0182024_10014403_pt1 | contig 15290 bp, 16 predicted proteins | sample P32metaG_FD_120480 | JGI IMG/M metagenome (GOLD analysis project Ga0182024, IMG submission 120480) | Permafrost microbial communities from Stordalen Mire, Sweden - P3-2 metaG (Illumina Assembly) | ecosystem: Environmental > Terrestrial > Soil > Wetlands > Permafrost | place: Sweden: Stordalen... | reverse complement strand
GTCTGGATGGGCGATGCGCGCTTGGACCGGCAGCCACCCTACCGTCGTCGCGTGAACACCGTGTTCCAGTCCTATGCGCTGTTTCCCCACCTCACCGTCGAACAGAACGTGGCCTACGGACTACGCGTGGCGAAGCGGCCCGAAGCGGAGATTGCAGCGCGCGTGTCGGAAGCGCTGAAAAAAGTAAAGATGTCGGCGCACGCGAAATCGAAACCCTCGAAAATCAGCGGCGGACAGCAGCAGCGGATCGCGCTGGCCCGGGCGCTAGTAAATCGTCCGCAATTGTTGCTGCTGGATGAACCGCTCTCCGCCCTCGATGCGAATCTGCGGCGCCAGATGCAGGTGGAATTGAAATCGCTGCAGCGCGAGGTCTGGATCTCGTTCATCTTCGTGACCCACGATCAAGAAGAAGCCATGGTGATGTCGGATCGGATCGCGCTGCTGCGCTCGGGTGAACTGGAGCAGGTGGCGACGCCTCGCGAAATTTACGGCCACCCTGCCACTGCCTACGTGGCGCAGTTTATCGGACATACGAATCTGTTGAAAGGCGAAGTGCGCGCGGGCGTGGTGCGCTGCGGTCCTTTAATGTGGACAGCGGCGCTTCCGGACGGTGCAGCTCTGTTCTCGTTGCGGCCCGAGAACATCCGGCTGGCTTCGGAGAAAACGACTGCGCCAGATACGGTGAGAGTGCGCGGCAAAGTCCGGCAGCAGGCATTCCATGGCGCCACAGAGTTGATCCGTGTGGAATGTGGCGACGGACTCGTGATGGTGGTGCGGACTCCGGGCAGCGGCGGAGCGCTGGACGAAGTTGAGCTGGAGTTCTCCCCCGCCGATGCTGTTCTGGTGCGCGAGTCTCCAGAAAGAATCTGATGTTTTCCCGAGCTTACAAAGCGGCGGTTACACTTCCTCCCCTGCTCTGGGTCACGGTATTTCTGTTGATGCCGTACTTGCTGATGTTCTGCTACAGCTTCTGGTCGGTATCGGCATCGCAGGCCATCGTCCATTCGTGGAATCTCGACAACTACCGCCAACTGCTACGAGTCAACATTTACTGGCAAACGCTGCTGCGCTCCATGTGGATCGCTGCGCGCGTCACGACCTTCTCTCTGCTGCTGGGTTATCCGCTCGCGTATTTTCTTTCTCTTTACGCGGGCAAGAAAAAAGATCTGTTGTATCAATTGGTAATCATCCCGCTGTGGGTCAGCTACCTGGTTCGGGCATACGCGTGGAAGACGATTCTCGGCTCGGATGGTGTGCTCAATACTCTGCTGCAGTACATGCACCTGACCAAGCATCCGCTGGAGTTTCTGCTCTACAGTCCATTTGCCGTGGTGCTGACTTTGACGCACATCTACACTCCTTTTGCGTTTCTACCGATTTACGCCGCGCTGGAGCACATTCCGCGCAATCTCGTCGAAGCCTCGCATGATCTGGGCGCGACTCCAGGCCAGACCTTCTGGAGAGTAATCTTCCCGCTCTCGATTCCAGGCGTGGTCGCTGGGGCGACGTTTGCCTTCGTGCTGAGCTTGGGCGATTTTCTTGCGCCACTGCTCCTGGGTGGTCCCAGCGGCATCATGATTTCGAACATTGTGGTCAGCCTGTTTGGCGCGGCTTACAACTGGCCGCTGGGCGCTGCGATTTCCTTCTGCATGCTGCTGCTGGTCGTGAGCCTGTTGGTTTTCTCCGAGCGGCTGGAAAAGAAAAGGAGCTTCTCGTGAGCGAGACGAGATTCGACTCAGGCTCACGCTGGCTGCTTCTCCACGCCGTCGCCGTATTCGTGTTCCTCTATTTGCCGATTGCCGTTCTCATTCTTTATTCCTTCAACGGCGAGGGCGTAGGTGGATTCCCGCCGCAACATCTCACGCTTGACTGGTATCGCACGCTCTTCGCGGACGGGCCGATCTGGGATTCCGTGCTCAACAGCCTGCAGGTCGCGCTTGCGGCGATGGTCATCGCGCTGACGTTCGGCGTGCCGGCGGCTCTTGCTCTGGAGCGGGCGCAGTTTCCGGGAAAGGCTTTGTTTCGCCGATTGGTTCTATTGCCACTGATCCTCCCGGGAATTATTACCGGACTGTCTTGACTCATGCTGTTCAACGTAATGGGAACGAAGCTCAGCCTGATGACAATCATTCTCGGCCACGGCACGGCTCTGATCTCTGTAGCCACCACCGAAGTCTTCGCCGGCCTGCAGAAGCTCGACCGGGCGCAAGAAGAGGCTTCACTCGACTTGGGCGCCAACTACTGGCAGACCTTCTGGCGCATCACGGTGCCGAATTTAAAGCTGCCGATTATCGGCGCGGCGCTGCTCATCTTTACGCTGTCGATGGATGAGATCGCGGTCAGCTTTTTTCTGATCGGGCGCGACAACACGCTGCCGCTGGAAATCTGGGGCCGCCTGCGGCGCGGCATCACACCGGAGATCAACGCGGTCTCGACCATCATCTTTATCTTTTCGCTGGTGGCAATCGTGTTCTGGTATCGCTTGCGGATGCGAGGCGAAGCAGGGGCGGATGTAGCTGCCGAAATTGTACAGGCCGTGGAAGGAGACGCGACATGAGCGCGAATCGCAGAGACTTCATCAAATTTGTGGTTGCCGGTGCGGTCACGGCGGGATGTCCGATTGATCTTTCTCTGGTCGCACAGACCGGCGACCCGCAGAAGAATCATGGGGCAGATGTGGAGGGCGAGGACAACCGGATCTGTCATCAGGTGCGCGACGGCAAAGTATTCGTGCGGCCTCCAGCTTCGGCACGGCATGACGTCGTAATTGTCGGCGGCGGCGTGAGCGGATTGTCGGCGGCTTATCGCTTGCAGCACCGCGATTTCCTGTTGCTGGAAAAAGAAGCGCACTGGGGCGGCAATGCCTACGCGATGGAGTATGAGGGCAGCATGTATGCGACTGGGTCGGCGTTCTTGGCCAAGGACGAATACGCTTACCGCTTCGCGAAAGAGATTGGGCTGGAACCGCTGCCGGTGAACAGTCCAGACGCCAGCATCCTTCGAGGTGAGTTGATTCTGGATACCTGGGGCGACGGCCTCGATAAGTTGCCTTATCCTCCGCTGGTTCGCGAGAGTTTCAAGAAATTCAAAAAAGAGATGCTGTCCATTAATGTGGAGAAACGCGGTAAAGAATTTGACGACAAGCCGTTTTCCGATTTCTTAAAGGAATATCCAGCCGAGGTGAAACAGTGGTGGGATAATTTCGGGCCCGCCAACTGGGGAGCGACCAGCGATGAAACCGCCGCCATCATAGGCATTTCTGCCTTGCAGGAGATGGCCGAAGAAAGCAGAGGCGATGATCGCTATACCTGGCCTGGCGGCTTAGGCGCAATTACGAAAAAGTTGGCGGACATTCTCCAGCCGAAATACAAGGACCGGATGCAGACGGGCGCGACGACGGTGGCCGTCGTCTCGGAAAAAGAAGAAGTGCAGGTGACCTACATGTTGGGCGGCGAATTGAAGACGGTTGCGGCCAAGGCGGTGATCATGGCGACGCCCAAGTTCATCACGCGGCGCATCGTCGACGGGCTGCCTGACAAGCAAAGCGACGCGATGCATCAGATTCGGTATATTCCTTATCCCGTGGTGAATCTGATTTTCGACAAGCCGGTTTTCAGTCATGGGTATGACACATGGTGCCCCGGGAACTCGTTTACCGATTTTGTGGTCGCGGACTGGGTGATTCAAAAGCAAGCAGGCTACCGGCAAAAATTCAACATTCTCAGTTGCTACACGCCGATGCGGGAAGAGGAACGCAGCCGCTTGTTGAACGAGACCGGGGCGCGCCGGATCGCCGCCAACGTGCTGAGCGATTTCCAGAAGCTGATGCCGGGTTTGAATGTTGACCCGATCGAAGTACACATTTATCGGCGGGGGCATCCTCTATTTATGTCGACGCCGGGACTCTACACGCAGGTTCAACCTTTGGTGCGCCAGCCTCTGGATCGCATTTTCTTCGCGAATACGGACTCAGAGGGTCCGGAATCGACCACCAACGGAGGGATCCTTGCGGCGCAGCGTGCCGTGAAGGAAGTGGAAGCGCGGCTGGCGGGAAAGCCCATGCCGAAGGAGAAGGCGGTCGCCGGTTGATCTTGCTTACTTCGAATCCTTCATCTCCACGATCCTCTCAAGGTGGTCACTGAGACTCCCACTTCCCCGGGACTTGCACGTAAGTGCGATGTAATCTCCTGAGAACCTCCACCCATAGTAAAGTTATAGATAGGGGCATTTCAGCCCAGGAACGGCTGAGTGCGTCCATCAATCTGAGCTGTCCATTAAAGGAAAATCCATACTTTGAGTCTAAGTATTCGCAACATCGCCATCATCGCGCACGTGGACCACGGCAAGACCACCCTGGTCGACGCCATGCTGCAACAAAGCGGCGCCTTTCGCTCCAACGAGCACCACGTCGAACGAGTGATGGATTCGAACGAACTGGAGCGCGAGCGCGGGATCACAATTCTAGCCAAGAACACGGCCATCTTTTATCACGACGTAAAAATCAACATCGTGGATACGCCCGGCCACAGCGACTTCGGGGGCGAAGTGGAGCGCGCGCTGAAAATGGTGGATGGGGTGATGCTGCTGGTGGACGCCAGCGAAGGACCGCTTCCGCAGACGCGCTACGTGCTGAGCAAGGCGTTGGAAGCGAAACTGCCGCCGATTGTCGTGATTAACAAAATCGACCGGCCCGATGCGCGTCCGCAGGAAGTCCTCAACGAAATCTACGACTTGTTTATCGATCTTGACGCCAAGGAAGATCAGCTCGACTTTCCCGTTCTATACACTAATGCGAAGGAGGGGACGGCCTCGACCGACATACTGGGCGGCGGGAGAATCTGAGGCCTTTGTTTGACGCGATCTTGAAGACGATTCCACTGCCGCAAGGTGATCCGGCTGGGCCGCTGCAGATTCTGGTCGCAAATCTCGACTACAGCGATTTCCTCGGACGTTTGGCCATTGCGCGCGTATTCAACGGGACGATGTACACCGGTGAAGATGTCGTGATCGCCAAGCTCGACGGATCGATGCACAAGACCAAGATCACAAAACTATTTTCCTTCTCGGGCCTGAAGCGAACCGATATCACGGAAACTGTTTTGGGCGATATTGTCGCGGTCGCGGGCGTGGAAGGAATCACAATTGGGGAAACCATTACAGACGCGTTGAATCCGGCGCCGCTGCCCCCCATCGTGATCGATGAGCCCACTATCGCGATGACGTTCACGGTCAATACCTCGCCGTTCGCTGGACGGGAAGGGACCTACGTAACCTCGCGAAATTTGCGGGAGCGCCTGGCGAAGGAACTGCTCACCAACTTTTCTTTGCGGGTGGAAGAAATGGGCACGACCGATTCATTCAAAGTGCTCGGCCGCGGCGAACTGCAGCTTTCCATCACCATCGAGATGATGCGGCGCGAGGGTTATGAACTCATGGTGGGCAAGCCTGAGATCGTCACCAAGCGCATTGATGGCAAGCTCATGGAACCGGTGGAGCACCTCACTGTAGACGTGCCGGAAGGCTTCGTGGGCGTGGTCATGGAGCAGTTGGGGTCGCGCAAGGGCGAGGTTGTCAACATGCACAATCACGGTTACGGGCGAGTGCGCATTGAGTTCCGCGTACCTAGCCGCGGACTGATTGGCCTGCGCAGCCAGTTACTCACCGACACGCGCGGGACCATCGTGATGAATTCCCTTTTCGACGGATATACCGAATGGCAAGGGGAAATCCCGCACCGGCTCACGGGCGCATTGATTGCCGACCGTGCCGGTTTATCGACGGCTTATGCGCTATGGGGTCTGCAGGAGCACGGAGAACTTTTCGTTGGGCCGGGAGTTGAACTCTATGAAGGGATGATCATCGGTGAGAATGCGAAAGACGATGATCTGGACGTGAACGCGGTTCGAGAAAAAAAGCTCACCAATATGAGGGCTTCGACGGCAGACGAAGCCATCCGCCTGGTTCCCTTCCGGCAGCTGAATCTGGAGCAGGCGATCGAATTCATTGCGGACGATGAATTCGTGGAAATCACTCCGAAGTCTCTACGGCTGCGGAAAAAGTTTCTGCAATCGAACAGCCGAAAAAAACGGGCTAAAGAGGCGTTGGAAGAAGCGTGAAATCTCGTGGGTCCGAGAAATCCGGGAGCGACGCCCCGTTACGAATGTTTCTGGTCCCCTGCAGTTGCGGGACAACCTTCGCCGTCGGAGAACATTACGACCGGCAAGGAACCGCCTGGAGCCGGTATTTAGTCTGTCCGAAGTGCGGCAAGCGGCACGATCCCAAGAACTGACTGCTGCAGGTTGGGTATCACCGCGAGGGATATTGGAAGGTCGATGAGTGCTAGACGCGGACCCGCCACGTCAGCCGCTTTTGCAATTTTACAAGTCCGATTTGACAAACCTGCTATACTTCTGGCCGCATTCGACTGCCGCCAGCTCCGGTCTCGATTTTCAGGAAGGTGTTCCCGACCTGCCAGTCCGCCGCATTGAGCTCGCACTTCGACAGCTCAATGCAGAGGCTGACGCTTGAAGAATATTTTCGTAGGGAACTTGAGCTTTAACACATCGGAAGACGAATTGCGGCAGATGTTTGCACCGTTCGGACAAGTGGACCGAGTCAGCATCATGACCGACCGCGATACGGGACGCTCGCGCGGCTTCGGCTTTGTGGAGATGGCCAGCAACGAAGAAGGAGAAAAGGCCATCACTGCATTGAACGGCTCGCAGGTGGGCGGACGCACCCTAAACGTTAATGAAGCCCGCCCGAAAACCGAGCACGCCGGAGGCGGTGGACGCGACCGCGGAGGCCGCGGCGGAGAACGAGGCGGTGACCGTGGCGGCCGCGGCGGCAGCGGCGGCGGACGAGGCCGCTGGTAAGAATCCTGGATTGTATTCGGGCGAGCGACGATTGCTGTAATCTGCCTGCTCACATTGATGCTTGTCAGCCCTGCATGTAAACTGAAGCTATTGGTGTGCGCCCGTAGCTCAGATGGATAGAGCGATTGCCTCCGGAGCAATAGGTCGGGAGTTCGAATCTCTCCGGGCGCACCATTTTTCTCCTTTTCCCTCAATCACTTCTGTACTCTCAGACCTCAGCGGTCTCTTGAGCATTTCGGGCCTGTGCCCAGAATTGTGCCCACCCAGGTTTGCCATGGCCCTAAGAACGGCGTCCTCAGAGGGGTGGACGTAGCGGCTGGAAATTGCGATCAAGCTGTGGCTTGCGATAGAACGCGCCGAAGCACCCGCAAAGCACTATCGATGGAACTCACAGCCATGCCGCACTTTTCCTCGTCCTCAGGCCGGCCCCGATTCTGTCGTCGCGTCTGCCCGGTGCCGCTGAAATCCTAGGACCGATCTGGGATTGGGAGACAGGATCGAACTTCAAGAATCGACGAGGGCGTTCATGACGCGATCCCGAATGCTCGCAAATGCGTCATTCCGTGTCCCAGAAGGCGAGGTGAAGCATGAGACAGTCTAGGGAAGCAGCAAACGCAAGGAGGAATCTTTGAAGAACGAATCTGCTCATGACCTGTACCCCATTCGAACGTGGTGCACCTTCGAGCAGGGAGTCTATGTACGAGGAGCCTGAGTACAAGGACGGCCCACTCCTGATTAATGTGATTCCACTCCGATGCATGAGGTTGTACCAAAGTTCACCTCGCGCGGTTTGTCACCGAAGGGCATTCTGTGCCCTTCCGGCAGAAATGCCTGGCTTGCACGCCGTTGCCGTTGGGCCACTGCAGAATGGGGAGAAAGACTGCCGCGTGTGGCTCTTCGGTCAGCGACCCGTACTTTTCGTCCTCGGCAACACCGACCAATTGGATGCAGGTTCCATCCGGCATCTTGTAATAACTGCCAATTGCAGTTTCTACCGAGCCGAAGATTTTGCGCGCAAACTGTAGCCCGCCGCCTTCATCGGGTTCGCCGAATGCGTAAAATGGAAGGAGATGCGGCAAGGAATCGAGCTGCACACCGAGGTTGTCTCCATGGAAACGCCAAACAAAGTAAAACCCGAATCAAATCCAGCTGAGGCAGAAGCGCATATCAAAAGTGCCCACCAGATTCTAAAAGCCCTACAAGAGAAGATTGGAATGCATCCAGAAATCGGCTCTGCCATCACCAAGCTGGAGATGGCGCTGAATGTTCTGGCGATAAAGACTGGCGGAGTGCTGTAGCGGCGGACGCGGTGATGGGCAATCGGATTGGGCAGCCAATTTGGCAGTTCCGACTGGGTGGTGCGCTACAAAAACCGGCTGCTGCCGGTGTCGCAAAGGTACCGGGTTCGATTTTTGGCTGGGAGAATGAGGATGATCTTTTGTTTCAAAGCAAAGCTCGCCTTGAGGTTTCTGGGATCCTCGCGGGCGGCGAAGCAGAGATCTGTTCTCGGCTGCAAGGAAGCTGCAACAAATCTCAAGATCAGATGGAATGCTGCCGGGCCTCCTCCATGCCCGCTGTCGTCACCGCCTCTCAAATTCTTACTTTGGCCTGCACGTGTGGTCGCGCTGAAACCCATCTCTTTGCGAGGCTGATCCCGAGCAACGCAACCAAACCGCCTATACCGCACCAAGCCAGCGGTTTCCGCGTTACTTGGAGAAACGGAGTTGCCCGAGCGGTAACATGACTCTCGGCACCAACCCGCGGAGGAATTGGTGACTGCGTGGAAACTGTCGCCGCCGATGTTGGCGTTACTATCTGAGGCAAGGAACCGACCCCCGCGACTACAAAGCCCGGGACCGAGCCGGCTGCGGCTCTAGTTATGGCTTGGACCTGCACTCCTTGTTGATCCATAAGTCCATGAAAGCTTGCCTTATCTAAAGCTCGGAAGGTCATCGACTGGGGAAAAACGACGGTCCATAACTCCGTGGGGTACTGAAGCCGCGGATGAAGGACAGCTCTATCTGAAAATAGTAAGTGATACTTCACCGCAAATTGAGTTGTCCCCGGACGTAAAGGATAACCCACTGCGTATTGCCGAGAGCCCACGACGATCGGCTTAGGCTTTACCTTTTCCGGACGCCATGACGGTCCCGCTACCACAACTGAATCCAGAATCGATTTTGACGAGAGAAGGATCTCTAGATTGCTGGCATTAGCCAGCGTGCGCGGAGGGATGGAATCATTCGTGACCGAGTGCAGTTCAGTAACATTCAAACTCCGGCCGTTGGACTCGATCTTCATGATGGTCACGGTCTCATGCACGCCCGCAAGGTCCGACGCAGCGTCGAATACTTTAATCCGCGAAATTGCTCCAGAGATCACTTCCTGCTGATAGATCACGCCGCCATGCCGCACGCGGAGAAGGTGTTTACCTAAGACATCGGTGCGCAAGCGAAAGGAACCGTCTCCAGCCGTTTTGCTGCGCGGGACCTCCAGCGATCCGTGGTCGAGGGTGAGCAGCACCACGTCGTCGCCAGCCGCACGAGCGCCGGTAGTTCCGTTAAAGACCACGCCTGTGATCGTCTCTGAGGCGCGCGCATAGGGAGCGCAAGCCACTGCCATCAGAGAAATCCGTAACGCTCCGCGAAAGATCAAAGAAAGGCGGACCACGATTGTGTCCTCTTCGGATTCAGTGCTTCGATGCGGCAGTTTCCTGCCTTCGGTTTTTTGGAGGAAACTCGAAAAGAATTCCAGTTTCCAATTCGACCGGCTGCCCGTTCTGAACGTAGGGTTTGAACACCCACTGTGCCAAAGCGTCTTCTATGGCCTTGGCTTGATCTTGCAGGGAGTTGAGGACGTGAATATGCTTCACCTTGCCTTTGGTGTCGATCACAAATCGTACCGGAATCTGCGCAAACAAAGGGCCGAGCACTGGATCTACTCTGTGAATTACGGTGGCGTCGGAGGCATAATCCTTTACGCACACGGGAACCGGGCCTCCACCGGCAGCGGGATTGGCAATGTCCAGCAAGGAAAGTTGGGCCATGTTATCGTCGAGTTTCTTGAAGATTTCCGGAAAGCGGCTGGTGATTTTGATCGCCACAATGTGGCAACGAACGACTGTGTAGAATTCGGCGTGATGGAAAGATGCTCCGCTGTAGTCTAGGCGCACGAATTGATGGCCAGCTAACTGGATCTCCCGAGGAGCGTGGTCGATTGCTTCCTGGGAAAGAACGGTAGCCTGATGTTCCCGGCGTTGAGCAAAGTCCAAGGCGTTGTTGACGGGGAATGGGGCGAAAAACATGTCTTGAGCGTCGATCGAAACCATGCCTTTCAAGTCGCCCTGTGTTCTAAGCCTGCCCAGAACGTAATACCCAGATGCCGCGGGAACGGGCCCTTTGACATCTTCCCGCCAACCGGCAAGCAAAGGGAAATCCAGCTTAAAGTACTCGTTGGAATAGGAACCGTTTGCCACGCCAGCATCCTCGGGCTCGGAAGAAACGGAAAGGCTCGTACTTGGGGAGTAACGCGGGGGGCCAATCTGCTGATGCTTGGGAGTGGCCTGGGCGCTAACAACAGGAGCGATGGCGCAAAGAAACGCAAGCAAGGCCGCCGTCAGTATCTTGGGCATGGGGACTGCTCCTTCCTGGGAGTTGGCCTCAGGTCGATTCCAGCGTACGGGGAGAAAGGGAGCCGGGGAACGCACATTGATTCCCCCGGCCCGTTCACTGCTAAATTACAGCGTCCGCAAGTACGCCAAGATATCATCCTGATTCGTTGTCGACAGCGCCACGAAAGCGTTGATCACCTCATGGGCTTCGGAACCAGCGCAATCGTGGAAAAGGATAGCATCGGCCAAGCTAGTTGTACGTCCGTCGTGGAGGAAGAAAAGGCGCGAGGTCGTCCCCCAAAGCGGAGCGGATCGGAACATATTGCCCGTGGCCACACCCTGCATCACTGAGTCATCCAGGCACGCCAGCCCATATTGATTTGTCAAACCGGGGCCACTGGCCATGGTGTGAATGGCAAAGTCAGAGAAGGCAAGAACCGGCACGGAATTTTGACCCACCGGAAAGCTGCTGTTGGAAATAGTTACCATATCTTTGGTGCTATTGTTGGCGTGGCACTGGTTACACCCAATTTGCGCAAACAACGTTTGGCCGGTCTTTTCAGCCGTAGTTAATGCCGTTGTCGGAGGTGGTGCGGACAGGCGCATGGCAAAGGCGAAGTTGAAAAAGGCGGAAGAGATTTCGGAGGTTAGGTTCCCTTCGTTGCTGTTGGAACTGCCAGCGACAAAATTGACCGTGTCCTCGGGCAGTGGACGGAACTGGCAATCCACGATCTGGGTCAAAGTCTCGCCCAACAGGTCATCGTCGATGCGCTTTTCGTTGGGAAATAAGTCGTTCGTGACACCCTGTTCCACGTTGTATGCCTCGCCCGAAAAGACCGTCAAAGACGGGTTTTGAGCTTTCCAGCCGAAACGGGTGATATTAAAAGTGTTCCCGCTTCGGTTAAAGGTACCGGAGATCCCGTTGGTGTTACCCGCAAATGCAGCAAGATTATTCTTAAGGTTTTCGTCGTCGATTAGTTCCACAAGCCCGTCGCCTTGAACGATGATCGGAATGCGGAAGATCACATTCCCTTCGCTCACCGCGTTGGCGAAGTCAGGTTGCTGCTCGGCGCAAGTCGTGTCGCCGAGCGCGGGATTAATGTTAATAGCATTCGTAGCATCCACACGACCTTTGACCGCGAACAGTTCGTGAACGTTGCCGTCAGGCGTGGTCGTATTCGGCACGTCGATGAAACGAACCTCTCTGATAGCGCTTGTCTGGGTGATCTCCCCCGCGTTTATGAATGGCGTCAAGGAGTTCGTGGCTCCATCCATGACGCCGACGCCCCCTTCCGGGATAGCGAGCGAAGGGTCAGCCGCCAACTCCGGGTTCGTGATGCTACTGGCGCCTAAGATACCAGGAAATTGATGGCACATCGCACAACTGTTGCCATTGAAGCGCGGTCCCAGCCCTGAGGCGACTTCAATGCACGAAATAGTCGCGGTGCTCCCTGCCGGCAAATCGGCGGGCACGCATTGGGTAGCCCCTACCACCCCGGGGATGACGCCATCAAGCGAGTTGACTACCTGGAAAAACCCCACCGCCGCACAGAAAAGGTCGAGCTGGTTTTGACCGATGCCCTGAAGCGGTGGCGGTATTTCACTAACCGGTATGCCGTGAGGATTCGACGCAGCCGCGTCAAGAACATGGTTCGGATTGTTTGTGGAAGAACAGGTTACGGTAGTCGAAGGCAAGAGAGGCAACTGCTGCGTGCCTGGGTCTTGACCCAGGCCGGCGGGAAGATTTCCGTCTTGAGCTTGCGCGTTGGGGACAGCGGACACCGACGCTAGGGCGGTGACTAGACACACGACTGCGGCAAAACCACAAAGGTTTTTCATTTTCGAGAATCCTCTCTACTGGACGTGAAGATAAGTCATGGGCCCAGGAACAACTGCTTAACTCCCGGTCAACATGCTTCGCCACAAACCCAAGCGCATGCAAGTCGCACGAATGTACCTAGCGTGCCCAAGCGACCATGTTATTGAACGTCCGGGATACGACACGCGTAAGTTCATCGCAATAAATTAGGGCTGTGGCGGGAACATGTCTGTTCAAAAGTGCTCACTTTTAACTTAATTTATAAGTCGCCACAGAATGACTCACAGAAGGTGCGGAGTAGATCAACCTTAGTGGCTATTTCAGACATAAGTAATGCAGGCGACTCACTTGTAACAGGATTGGTCGGTATCCACTGGTATTACATCTGCATATCAACGGGCGTCCTCTAATGAGAGTTAGCCCAGTGCTTGTCGGGACTCATGACAACCACTGTCGAAATGGCAGTACGTAATGCGCGGTACCTTTTTTCGCCAGGTGCACGAGCCTCAAGTTACTGGCCCCGGAAACTCAAACCTACTTGGTTCATTCTCGATCCCTGCGTGAGCCTGCAACGGCAACAATACCGGGACGCGATGCGATCCAATTACGGAGTAACCTCGAAGACGACTCCGCATCCGGGGGTCAAGTTAACCCCCAAGGGACATATGCTGTTGTTGTTGACGTCCCCTTCCACCAACGTGGTACCAAAAATGTTGCCGTTGAGATCCACGGCCAGATGGTCGTCCGCCGGGTACCCTCCGTCAGCCGAACCGGGAAAGCGGTAAACAATACTGTACTCCCAAGTACCTTTTGGACTAGGCGTCAATTTAAAAACGACGCCGCAGCCCACGCGGAAATTGCCAGATACGCCCTGATTGCAGGATACGCTGGCTCCGCCACCCAATTCCGTTGTCCCATAGAGATTCCCAACCGCATCAAAGACAAGGCCTCCGAAGGGAGAAAATCCGTCGGGGCACTCAGTTGCGGTACACCCGGCGAACTGGTGAATCAAGCTCTCGGTCAACTGGCCGCCGGCTCGGGGCGTCATCTTGAAGACAACGCCGGCCCCATTACTTCCGCCGAAATACGTCGTGCCGTAGAGATTGTCGGCAGAGTCAATGATTAAGCCTGCATAGGGAACATAGCCCGTGCTGTTGCCGGTGAAATCAAAGGCCACGTTTTCGTTCCACGCTCCACCTTCCCAGGGCGTCAGCTCAAAGACGGTTCCCTCCCCGGACCCTCCATATGTGGTCGTACCCCAAAGATTGCCGGTACTATCCAATACCAAGCCGCCATAGGGATTCAATCCATCTCCGCTTCCGCCGAAGCTATGAATCACGCTTTCTGTCCAGTTTCCGTCCGGTTGCGGAGACAGCTTAAACGCCGAGCCGCAACCCCAGTTGTCACAGTTCTCTTGGCCGTTGCTTATTCCCCCACCTTGCTGGGTTGTGCCATATAGATTTCCCGCCGGATCGAAAACCAGGAAGGAAGACGGGATGCATCCATCGCCGTCCACCCCGCCCAATATCGGAACAGGGTTAAAGGCGTAAAGAATAGTTTCCTTCCACTCTCCCTTTGGGGTGGGCGAAAGCTCATAGACACCCCCACAACCGGTAATGCTGTCCCCTTGCTGCGTGGTTCCGTAGAGGTTGCCGGATGAATCGAAAACCACACTGCCAGATGGTGCCTCGCCATCAGTAACGCCACCCGTGAACGTGTAAATTACTTTGAACTTCCAGCCGGTTTTATTGGGAGTCAACTGAAAAACCACGCCACAGCAGACCCCTTCATTTCCATCTCCTGCAAGATAGCTAACGCCGTAAAGATTTCCTTTCGCGTCAAAGGTAAGTCCGGCGAAGGGAAATCCTCCGTCAGCGTGGTAAGTAAAGGTATGAAGGACGCTTTCTTTGTTTTCAGCCGACGAGATGGGAGCCACAGCGGCGATCACTCCGGCGATGACCAACATCGTTCCGAACGCAGCCACGACCTCATTCCTTCGCATTGGATACCTCTTCGAAGCCTCGATTCGCGTCCCTATCGCACAAGATACATCAGACTCAACAACAGTCATCATCGTGTCATGCGAATGTAAAATTTCAGTCAAATCTTATATCCATCACTGCTATCGCGGGTGAGAGGGGAACTTATAACAGGAGGAGAACTATAATCACGTAGGGCATTGTACGCTGCACGGCTACGCGCGTCTATCGGGACTCTCAAAATCCGTGATCCCAACCCCGGTTGTCTAAGTTAGCCAGCTCAAGACGCAGCCCAGTTACGGAGTAAGTTCGAAGACGACTCCGCACCCGCCAAGGCCAAAAACCTCTTGGGGACATATGCTGTTGTTATTTACATCACCTTCAACAAAGGTGGTACCAAAAATGTTGCCGCTGAGATCCACGGCCACATGGTCGTCCGTCGGATAGCCTCCGTTAGCGTCGCCTGGAAAGCGGTAGACAATGCTGTATTCCCAGGCGCCGTTTGGATCGGGCGTCAATTTGAAAACGACGCCGCAGCCTACTTTGAAAGTTGAGCCTTGATCGCAGACCGTGCCCGCCGCGCCGCCCAAGGTTGTCGTTCCGTAGAGATTCCCGACCGCATCAAAGACAAGGCCACCAAAGGGAGCCAATCCGTCAGGGCACTCAGTTGCGGTACACCCGGCGAACTCGTGAAGCAAGCTCTCGGTCAACTGGCCACCGGCCTGGGGCGTCATCTTGAAGACAACGCCAGCTCCATTAGTGCCGCCGGAATAAGTTGTGCCGTAAAGATTGTCGGCCGCGTCAATGGCCAAGCCGGCAATCGGGTACCAGCCGTTGTCGCCAGTGAAATTAAACGCCACTTGTTCGTTCCACTCCCTCCCAGCCCCGGTGTCAACTCAAAGACGGTGCCCTCCCCTGCGGTTCCGCCAAATTGGGTCGTGCCCCACAGATTGCCGGCGCTATCCATCACCAAGCCGCCGTATGGACTTATCCCATCTCCGGTGCCT
>Ga0182024_10014402_pt1 | contig 15291 bp, 11 predicted proteins | sample P32metaG_FD_120480 | JGI IMG/M metagenome (GOLD analysis project Ga0182024, IMG submission 120480) | Permafrost microbial communities from Stordalen Mire, Sweden - P3-2 metaG (Illumina Assembly) | ecosystem: Environmental > Terrestrial > Soil > Wetlands > Permafrost | place: Sweden: Stordalen... | reverse complement strand
CTGCCGCGCCGCAAAGGTAACCAATCCTCGAGGCGGCACTTCAAACGCCGGTCACCGAGATGACCTCCGATGACTGGGACCACATCCGTCGCCAGGGCCGAAAGGTCGCAGCCCGGCGAAAGAAGGCATGAACTCGCCCCCCGCGCCACGGCGCTACAAGCACGAGCAGGCAAACCAAGATCTTACCGAGATCTATGCTTATCCGGCGAGTCGCGACGATCGTGCCGCCCAGCGATTCCTCAATGAAACCCGAAAAGCACGTGTCCTCACACTTTGACACCGATGGCGCAACTCAGGCTATCACCTCTGGGAAGCGGAAAATTCTCATCGGCGAACAGCGAGGCCATTCAGTGGTTCCGCCGGTTTCGCGCGATTGCCGCTCGTATCTCGTCCTCGTTCTCCCTCACATAGTCCCAAACGGCTGGAAGGTCGGCAGCCAGGAGTGTGGGAAAGTCGGCCAGCAACTGCTCGTCGCCCACGCCAAGTTCGTTTAGGCGCTGGAGCGTCCAGACCGCAATGCGCGTTTCCCTCACGCAGGCATTGCCGCCACAGACCCCCGGCGTCTTTTGGATGTGCGGTGTTATCAATGTCATGGAATTGATTCTATGTCAGGGGACGTGTTTCATCCATCCCACCTCCATGCCGCCGCTGACTACGCCCCGATCCGTCCATTTCCGGCCCTTTCCGAACGCGATTTAGTTCACGTCAAGAATGAGGCGTTCTCGCGAAAAATTGCAAGTTTGTTGTTGAAATGGATGTTTGGTAAACGTTAGTATATGAGTGTATGAGGGTGACACCCATCAGATTCACTCGATGGTCGATGGGGTTGGCGGTGGCGAAGGTCTGTAATGCGCCGTGGCGCATTGAATCTGTCCTCGTGCCGGCCAGGGCGGCTTTTGATCACGGCGTCCGGACCCTAACAAAACAGATCTGGCTTTCTGGCTTTCTGGCTTTCCGCGTTTTTAGGCTGGAAACGAGGGTCTATTGAGGAGAAAGCCAGAATGTCGAACCGGATGTCACAGGGCGCCGGGGGAATTGAGCCCCCGGCCCGACTGACGCGTGCAGGCGTGAAAGGGAGCGGTCATTGCCGGCTTCTGAGTCCGTGTCTGTCCGTCTTGTCCGTGGCTGCTACTTCTGACAGAGGTGTTGGCGATCCCTAACACGCATTACTTGATTACCTGATTACTTGATTACCTGCGTTTTTGGGCCGGAAACGATGGGTCAGCGCACAAGAATTCTTTCCGTCTTCAGCAGGGAGCACACATGACACATACGATGACGAGACCGGCCGCCTGCGTCTTGGTCGCGTCGGCCGTCGCGGCCTTCGCGCCGCGGTTGCATTTGGGCTACGGGCGGATCGCCCGCTCAGCCCTTGCGAGCCGGGGATGTCGAGGCGGAGGCGGTGCTGTGCAGTAAGAAAAACGCGCGGTGGTGCCGAAGTTCAGTTTTTGGCTCAGGAATCGCGGTGACAATTTGTCAAATCGCGCCGAATCTCCTCATGTTCAGCGGGTGGAATCGAAGTTCGGCACCTTGGAGCGGCGGAGGTGCCGAAGTTCGACTTGAGGTGCCGAACTTCGACTGGGTACGACGGGATTCCAGCGGTTTTCTTCGGAAAAGCTCGCCATGGCAAGACGACGCTCGAAGCCGGATGTGCCCGGATTATTCACCGCAGAGGCGCAGAGATCGCAGAGAAGATTAAATGCCAAATGACTTACATGCGGATGACTTCCATTGTGACACGCGCACGTTGGGCCGCTCACACGCTTTCTGATTCCCTTCTTTCTTCGCGTGCTCTGCGTCTCCGCGGTGCGCCCTGAATTTTCCGGGTCAGTGGGTCCCGGACGAGGACGTTCGATGGTTCGCAGCGTCGTGGCGACGTTAGGTTCCGAGAGACCTGGGTGAAAAAAACCGCGAAGTCGCGAAGGACGCGAAGACAGACGCGAAGAAGAAAGAAGATTGATAGCCACGGACAAGACGGACGGGCACGGACGAGGAGAGTTGTTTGCGAGCGCCTGCGCAAGGGACTGTTCGATTCTTCTCCGTGCCTTCAGTGTCTCAGTGGTGAATAATCCGGGTTAGAATCTCTCTCTGATGCCCACTCTCGCGGAAACTCCGTCTGACCTCACCTGGAACGGCGATGCGCGCGCAGTCGTCGATGCCCTCCTCAGCGATGCCGTCTCGCGCGGCGCTTCTGATGTTCACGTCGAGCCGGTGGAGAACGGCTGCGAGGTCCGCTATCGAATCGATGGCCTGCTCCAACCGGTCGCGTCGTACGGGGCCGAGGCCGGCCGGGCGGTGGTGGGGCGGTTGATGGTGCTGGCGAACCTGCTCACTTACCGAGTGGACCTGCCGCAGGAAGGGCGGCTAACGTTTTCGCCCCGCGCCCGTTCGACAAGCTCGCGACAGGCCGGACAGGATCGCCCCTTGGATTTTCGCCTGGCGATCATGCCGACGGCGCAAGGGCTGCGGGCGGCGATCCGGCTGCCCGCCGAGCTGTTGCAGTCGCGGTCTCTTGAAGAGCTGGGGCTGCCGCCGGGCGTCTTGGCTGGGTGCCGCGCGTTTGCCGCCGCTGACTCAGGGATGCTGATCGTGACCGGGCCGGCCGGGTCTGGGAAGACGACTACGATTTACGCCGTGTTGCAGCACATCGCCGAGACTTCGGCCGGGCTGAGCATCGTGACCCTGGAAGACCCCGTCGAGCGGCGTCTGCACGGGGTGACGCAGATCGAAGTGAAGCCGTTCGGCGAGCTCACCTACGAGCGTTGCCTGCGGAGCATCCTGCGCCAGGACCCGCAGGTGCTGATGCTGGGCGAGATCCGTGACGCCGCCACTGCGTCGCTGGCACTGTCGGCGGCATTATCCGGCCACCGGATGATCTGTACGCTGCATGCCGCCACGCCCGGCGGGGCAATCGCCCGGCTCCTGGAGATGGGCATGGAGCCCTACCAGATCAGCAGCAGCCTCTTAGGCGTCATCGCCCAGCGGCTGGTCCGCAAGGGCAGTGCCGCTGCCGGGTATGCCGGCCGGGCCCCGATAGCCGAGTATGCACCCATGACCGAGGACCTCCGCCGGGCAGTCTTGGCACGGAGCGATGCCAGCACTCTGGCAAAAGCGATTGCCGCACGCGGCGGGCACATCGACCTGCGCCAGGCCGCTGGCGAAGCAGTGGCTCGGGGAGTTACCGATTCGGCCGAGGTGGCACGGGTTCTGGGAACGTAGGACCGGCGCATCGATAAGCGTCGCGGTTGCAGGTACTCATCACGCCGAGACCGGAGTTTACGACGGTCCGGATCGTCGCGGAGGAGATGCCCTCGGCAAAGATCCGGACCGTCGTAAACTCCGGTCTCGGCGTAGAGGTCATCCGCGACATTTATAGTTGCGGCCGACACCCCGGGCGTTATCCTATAAAGGAACGCCCTTATGGGGGGTCGAGTCCATATGCCACCATCAGCATCCGCTTCCAAGGTCCCCGCCGGCAATGTCACCCAGGTGCGCGGCTATCGGTACGAGGCCCAGGCCCTCGACGGTAAGCGGATCACCGGCGTCATCGAAGCCAGCGGCCCAGAGTGGGTGGGCCAGCAGCTTGGCCTGCTGCAACTGCGGCTCATACGGATCGATCCGATCGCCCCGGGGAGCACCGAACCAACGGCCGCAGTGGCGGGTGAAACGCGCCCGCCGGACAAACCGAGCCAATCTTCCGGGCGCGGCCGGGCACTGCGCGGCGATGATTTCATCACCTTCAATCAGCAACTCGCGCAACTGGCCAATGCCGGGCTGCCGATCGAGTCGGGGCTGCGCCTCATCGCAAAGGACATGCGCAGCGGCAAGCTGGCGCAGACCGTCCGCCTGATTGCCGATGAGTTGGACAACGGCACGCCGATCGAGCAAGCGTTCGACAAATACCGCACCCGCTTCCCTTCGCTCTACGGCCAACTCCTTGGTGCCGGCGTGCGCAGCGGGGACCTGGCCGGCGTGCTGCTCGGCTTCAGCGCCGAGATGGAGCTGCAACAGCGGCTGCGTTCGACACTCTGGCGCGCCCTCTCCTACCCGCTGACTGTTCTGGCTGCCCTCACCGTCGTGCTGTTGTTGCTGAGCATCTTCGTGCTGCCGCGATATCGCGAACTATACGATGGCTTTTCGACCGGCCATGTCGTCATATACCATCGATCCATTTCCCGGTCGTATACGTATTCTTCCGAACCCATGGTCCCGCCGGCACTGCCGCTGCCGACCCTGATCCTCTTCGGCGTCGGCTGGGCCATTCCATACCTTGCCGCCGTCTTGGCGATCGCGGTCGCTCTGGGGCCGCTGGTCTGGCAGTTCCTGCGCCGCAGCGGCCGCGACCGGCGGGTGATCGATGCCTTCGTCCTCCGCCTTCCCTTGATTGGCCGGCCTCTGCGGCTCTGCCTCGTCGCCCGCTGGTGCAACGCGCTGCGCGTGGGCGTCAGCACCGGGTTGCCGCTGCCGCAAGCCATCGCGCTGGCCGGCGATACCGTCCGCTCGCCAAGGCTGAAAGCCGATGGCCAGATCCTGACGTCTCGCCTGGAACGCGGGCTCCCATTGACAGCTTCGGCCGACGGAACGGCGCAGGCCGACCCCGCCGCGAATTTGTCGACGCTCCCGGCAACCGTTCCCGTGGCTTTGGAACTGGCGTCGGGTCACAACGATCTTCCCGGCACGCTGCAGTCGCTGACCGACCTGTACGAACGGCAGGCCGAGGTGCGGATAAACGCCATCCCCGCCGTGCTGACGCCGATCATGGTGATCGCGGTAGCATGCTGCATCGGGTTTGTCATGCTGGCGCTGATCGTGCCTTTTGTCACGCTGCTGGACTTTTTATCAGGATGATCGAATGACACGACCCGATCCACAGCAGGGAACCCGTTCGCCCGGGACGCCACCCGACCTGTTGTCCCGGTCTGTCTCTCCTCTGCAGATCGAGTACCGGGACGCCCGGCAGACAAAGGAGTCTGGAATGTGGCGGAAACTGGCTGGCTCTCCCTGGTTCTGGCCGATCTCGGCCCTTTGCTACGTCGCTGTCGGCTACGTAGGGCTGAGCGTGTTCGCATATACCGGCGCATTCGGCCTGCCGGCACTTGTAGGGATGCAGTCGATCCTTGGGCTGCTTCTATTGACCAGCGCCGCCATCTTGATGCGCGGTGTTCGCGCCAATCGCGCGCAAACCATCCTGGATTACCTGGAACAGGCCGTGCGGCTGAACCTTCCCCTGCCGGCCATGCTGCAAGCAGCCGAACAGGCCGAGACCCCGGGCCTGCGCCGGCAGCTCTTGCGGCTGCGGACGCGGCTGGAGATCGGCATTCCCGTCGCGCGGGCCCTGGACGAATCCGTTGCCGGCGTCCCTCCGCGCACGCTGAGCCTGATCGAAGCCGGCGAACGCATCGGCCGGCTGGGACCGGCGTTGAGCCGTCTCGCGATGCGCAGGGAACAATCGCCGCGCCGCGACCCGTCCTCGGGCATCTTCCTTCGCTGGTATGCGCTGATTCTCTGGGTCGGCGTCATCGGGGCGTCCTCCGTGCTGGCCATTTTCGTGCTCCCGAAATACAACCAGATATTGCACGACTTTAAGCTTCCCATCCCGGCAGCATTCCGTTGGGTCAACGCCTTGGGCGATGATATCCCCTGGATTGCCGCTGCTTTGAGCCTTCCGTTGCTCCTGATTTATGTCGGCCGAATGACCTCCGCCATCCTGGCCCCAAGACTGGCACGGCCAGCGGTGCTGACATGGGCCGGTGATCGGCTGCTCTGGCACCTTCCGCTGACGGGCCGCGTGGCGCGGGCCCGGGGGCTCGCCGACGTCTGCAACGTCCTGGCCGACGCGGCGGAGGCCGGCTCTTCCCCGGTCAGCGCCTTGAACGACGCCACCGCGTTGAAGATCAACGGAGTGCTGCGCCGCCGCGTTCGGCGCTGGGCCGAGCGCGCCGACGCAGGCCTGCCGCTGGCGGATGCGGCTCGCGCGGCCGGGATGCCGAAGCTGGTTGTCGGCTTGCTCGCCACCTCCGCCGGCGGCGATGTGCCGCGCGTATTGCGCTTTCTGGACCGGTATTACGAGTCGCGCTTCAGTCGAGCCGCGGAATTGCTCCGCGGCGCCGCGGCGCCTTTGCTGGCCATCGTTTTCGGGTCGTTGGTTCTCATCATTGGCCTGGCCGTGATGACCCCGTTGATCGAATTGGCCGACGCGTTGGGCTCGACGTGGAACGGAGGGCCGCTGTGACACCGCCGCGAACACGCCAACCGACCCCAATCGCGCCCCGGCGCCGTCGGGGCATCTTCCTGGCCGACATGCTGACGGCCATGGCTATTGTCGCCGTGCTGGCGGTGTCGATGTTCGTCCTGTTGGCGCGAGCCAACAACGCCGGGCGTAAAATGGCCGAGTCCCGGGCCGCCTCACGTGCAGCAGAGTCCTTTTTGGCCGACCTCCAGTCCGCTCGGCCTCCCCTGCCGGCGCCGGGCCAAGAGGTGGCAGTCCATCCGGAGCCTGGTGGCGCAGCCGTCCCCGGGTACGCCTGGGTGCGCGTCACCGCTACCATCACGGGTGAATCGGCCGACATCGTAGGCCTCGTCCCCGACGCACCCGGCCTTCGTCGCGCCCTGGCCGCAAACCCGACTACCGGGCCTGCCCCGAGCCTTCCAAGCGGGCCTGCCACACGGGAGGCGCCATGAGTCGATGCAAGCCAGGTCTTATTAGAAGAAGCGGCGGCCACCCAACCACCCGCCTCCGCCGGGGCTACTTCTTCATAGAGCTTATGATCGTGCTGGGGGTGTTGGGCGTGTTCGCCATCGTTGCTTTCAGGCTGCTCATCACGTCCATGAACGCCTCAGTCGACGCGCCGCGCCGCGTGGAAACCGCCGAGCGGTTCGATCGGGCGATGAACCAGTTGCGCGCCGATGCCTGGACGGCAACAGCCATAGAAGCCGATGGGCCCTCGACCACGCTCCAACAACCCGATGGCCGGAAAGTCATCTGGCGGATCGAACCGGACGACCTTGCCAACCCGGAACCGGCGGCGCCCAATTCGCCCCGGATGTTCAACCTTTCACGCCACGCCGAGCCGGCAGACGGCAAGGCCGGCGCGGCATCCAGCGACACCCGGTGGACCGGATTGCCGCCCGAGTTCACCGCTGCCGGCCCGGCACTGCGCGTCCGCACGCCAACTGCCTCTGGCAGCGCCGACAGCGCGGACGGGCTCACGATGGTCAGCCAATTGCAAATGGCAGGGAGGACGCCGTGACCCATTTACCACCGTCACCTGCTCCATTCCGCGTTGCATCCGATGGTCGCATCAGATGTCGTAGACGAGCATTCGCCACGATCATGGCGGTAGCGTTGATCGGCCTCGTGGTCACCGCGCTGGCGGCGATCACGACCGCCGTCACGGCCGACGTCCGCCGCACGCGCCAACTGGAATCCGACGCCCAGTTCCGGCAACTCCTGCTCGCCGGCGCAGCCGACGCGGCAGAGCACGCCAGGTCTTGGGGCGAAGCTCCGGAGGCGCAGTCGTGGGCACTGACGCTGCCGGAGGCGCTGACGGAGCGAGGCTATCGCGTGCAAATGTCCCTCTCGCCGTCCAACGATCCAGCCAAAACAAACGCGGTCGAAGTCCGCGTTGACGCGGGCAATGCGACCGCGATCAAGGTACAAATCTTGCGATTTGTCCGAGCCGAATCCGAATGGAAGCTGAGGGCCGTGGTTGCGGGGGAAAGTGAGTGACCGGTTTTTCGTCAGAAGTGGCACGGATTTTGGAGTGTTGATCCTGATAGTGGGACCGGTGACGTGGCGAGTGTTGCTGGTCCCTCATAGCCGCTGGCGGAAGCCAGCGGGAGCGATACGGTGCATAACTTGCTGGATTGTCATGATTTACCTCCACTAACCTCCGGCGTCGCGATGTGTCTTATCTCGCGGAATCGTTCTAAGATCGGCAGGGTATTTCCCATGAACACAATCACTCAAAAACTCATCAAACTGGTAACATTCACGGCCATTGGGGTCGCGGGCTTGGCATTGCCTGCTTGCCAGACCAATACCGGCACCGGCGCCTTGGTCGGCGGGGCGGCGGGCGCGGGCCTGGGCGCGCTCATCACCCACCGTGCCGGCGGTGCCCTCTTCGGGGGAGCGGTCGGAGCCCTCACCGGCGCCGCGATCGGCAACTCGGTCGACAGGCAAGAAGATCGTGCCGCATATGCCGAGGCCCACCCTTATTACTGGCACGGCTACGCCTGGTACTTCGTTGGCTACGACGCCTATCACCAGCCGATCTACGAGCGCCGGCTCGGTTATGATGCCTGGGGCCGCCCGATCGTTGAACGCCGGGTGTTCGCAGACGCCTACCCCGCCCCGGCACCGCCGCCGCCGGGATATGTGCCGGCTCCAGGCGCCCCGGGGTACAGCGCCCCGCCGGGCGCACCTCCGGCACCGCAGTACACCGCGCCTCCAGGCGCGGCTCCCACGCCATCTGCGCCGGCGCCACAGCCTGTGCCCACCCCTCCTGCCAGCACGCAGCCGGCAAACAGCGAATTTGGGGTGTAATGGTCGGGATCGTTTTAGTATCGCATAGCCGCCCGTTGGCGCTTGGACTTAAGAAACTCGTGCAGGCGATGACGGGCGCAAAACTGCCGCTGGCCGTGGCGGCGGGGGTCGGTGACGACCGCGCCGAACTGGGCACGGACGCCATCGAAATCGCCGAGGCCATCGGCAGCGTCATGAGCGAAGACGGCGTTCTGGTCCTCATGGACATCGGCAGCGCCATCCTCAGCGGCGAGACGGCGCTCGACCTGGTTGACCCGTCGCTCCGGCCCAGGGTTCGCCTGAGTTCCGGGCCGTTTTTGGAGGGGGCGATAGCCGCCGGGGTGACTGCCAATCTTGGCGCCGGGCTGAACGAAGTCGCATACGAAGCCGAACACTCTCTGCACCAGAAGCTGGCTCATTTTGAGCCGGAACCCGAGGCCGCTACTTCAGTGCAACTAACCGCCGAGAGTGCCGCACCTGTCGCGTCGCCGGCGGCATCATGCGTGCTCACCCTCAAGAACGCGCACGGTTTGCATGCCCGCCCTTCGGCCCGGCTGATCCAGGAGAGTGCGCGCTTCCAAGCCGACGTCACCGTAGAGAACGTGACGGCGCACAAGGGTCCGGTCTCGGCGCGGAGCCTCAGCGCGCTGGCGTCGCTGGAAGTCCGGCAAGGCCAGGAAATGCGCGTGACCGCGGCCGGGCCGGAGGCACAGCAGGCGCTGCGGGCCATCCGGGCCCTGGTTGAAGGCGGGCTGGGAGACCACGTGCCGGCGGTTGCCACGGGCCAGGCGGCGGCATCGCTGCCGGGGCGCGCCCAGCCGGTAGCCGAGGGGATCGCCTTCGGGCCCATGCTCTTTCAAACGGACCAGCCGGCCGCCGTGCCGCTGCACCCGGTAAAGGACTTGGAACAGGAAGCGGAGCGGCTGCACGCGGCCCTGGCCACCGCGCGGGCCAGCCTGCTGCAACAAAGACAGCGCGCCGAACGAATCGTGGGCGCCGACAACGCGGACATTTTCGCCGCTCAGGCCATGCTCCTCGACGACCCGGCGCTGCGGCAACGCGCCGAAGAGCTGATCGCCCGACACCGGGCCAGTGCGGCGTGGGCGTGGCACGAGGCGTTCCGGGAAGTCGCCGCGAAATTCCGCGGCTTGAGCGACGAATATCTGCGCCAGCGGGCCGCCGACATCGACGACATCGGAAGACGCGTGCTCCTGGAATTGGGCGTGCAGGCCCATAGCGACCTGCCGTTAAATCGCCAGGGGGTGCTGGTGGTCGATGACCTGACGCCGTCGCAGGCCTCGCAACTCCAGGGCAGCCAGGTGGCCGGGGTGATCTGTCTCGACGGCGGCGCGACCTCTCACAGCGCCATCCTCCTGCGGGCAATCGGCCTGCCCTGCATTGCCCAGGCCCGCGCCATGCTCGTGGACCTTGCCAGGGAGCGCCGCTCGGCACATCTCGCCTTCGACGGCGGCACTGGTGAGGTCTGGATCGACCCCAACGAGCATCAACTGGCCGACCTGACAGCTCGCCGCGACCAGTGGAAAGCCCATCGCCTGCAACAGCTCCGCGATGCCAACCAGCCCGCGGTCACCACCGATGGCCGCGTCGTGGAAGTGCTGGCCAACGTGGCCCAGTTCGCCGACGCCGAGGCGGCCCTTCGCCACGGTGCCGAAGGCGTCGGGCTGCTCCGCACAGAGTTCCTCTTCTTGCGCCGCGCCGCCGCCCCGACCGAAGAGGAGCAGGTCGCGGCCCTCGCTCCCATCGCCCAGCTCATGGACGGCCGACCGTTGGTGATCCGCACCCTCGACGCCGGGGGCGACAAGGAGCTGCCCTACCTCGGATTGCCGCCCGAAGCCAACCCTTTCTTAGGCGTTCGCGGCCTGCGCATCTGCCTGCGGCAACCCGCGCTCTTTCAAACCCAGCTTCGCGCCCTGCTGCGGGTCGGCGTCAACCGCCAGCTCCGCCTGATGTTCCCGATGGTCAGCGACCCGACCGAACTCCAGGAAGCGGTCAAGCACCTCGAAGCGGCCCACGGCACTCTCGCCGCCGGCAACGTCCCGCATCTGTGGCCGGTGAGCATCGGTATCATGGCGGAAGTCCCGTCGGCCGCCCTCATGGCCGACGAGCTGGCCCAACACTGCGATTTCTTCAGCATCGGCACCAACGATCTGACCCAATACACGCTGGCCGCCGACCGGGGGAACGCCGAACTGAGTGCTTTTCAGGACGCACTGCATCCGGCCGTGCTGCTTTTGATCCAGCAGATCGTCGAAGGCGCTCACCGTCACGGCAAGCGCGTGGCCGTCTGCGGCGAAGCCGCCGCCGACGTAGCGGCAGCGCTAATGTTTGTCGGGCTCGGGGTGGATGAGTTGAGCGTCAACCCGCGCGCGATCCCAGGCATCAAAGCGGCGATCCGCGCGACGAACCTTAAAACTCTGCAGGAACTGGCACGCGAGGCCGTCCGGCAGACGAGTGCGGAGGCGGTGCGGGAACAGGCATCGCGGTTCGGGAACGCTGTTCTCAGTACTTGACGCCGGCATCTGCACGATCAACCGCCGCGGGCGTGCCCGATTTTCGGGCGATTCTAAACGTCGGCGAGCGTGGAGCTTGGGGCGACCCTGGATACCCAGCGACCTTAGCGTAGTCGCGTGCATCTGTGGCCGCTGCAGGCGCGACGCCGGCCGGACACCCATGCTGCAAAAAACTCTCAAGCTCAGGGCAGGCCCTATAGAGAGAGTCTCCCCCAAAAATCCGGGCACGATCAACCGCCGCAGGTCCGGCGGAAAAATGTCCCGGAAACTCGTCAAGATATTGACACGAACCGCGAGACCGTAGTTGTGCACGACCTGGTCAGTCGCGAGTTCGTGCGGCGTTACGCATGAATCAGCAATCGGATCCTGGCTCGCCCGATCCTTGCCAGTCGTGAGGCGGATTGTTACCTTCCCTCCGAGTCCCAATTGACGTACCACGTGAATCGCCTCGTTCGGCACAAGGGAGGTCGCATGACAGGCAGGATATGGGCGGGCGGCATCACTGCCGCCGTGGCGGTGGCTCTTCTTACGGTGGCCTCGGCGCGGGCCGACATCCTCATCAAGTCGGACGGTACTCCAATCGAGGGCAAGCTCCTCTCCCAGAGTGCGACCGCCATCGTTTTCCAGGCGGAGCGGGATACCGCGCCACAAAGCTTCGACCGCTCGGCGGTGACGCGCGTGGTCGGGACCGACGCCCACGGAGCGGTCATCTTCGACAGCTCGGCTGCGACGCAGCCGGCCGTGCACTGGGACGTTCCTGCCGAGCCGGCTGCACCGGCGATGGCCGCCCGCGCCGCCGGGCCGACGTACTATGTCATCCCGCTGCACGGCGAGGTGGGGGTCACGGTGCTGGCCAGCGCGCTGGACAAATCACTGGCCGATGCCGTCGAGCGCAAGCCGACCGCGGTTATCCTCGATATCGATTCGCCGGGCGGGCTGGTGGAAGAGGCCAAGAAGATCATGGAGGTCATCCACCGCTATAACAAGCAGGTCCGGATCATTGCCCTGGCCAATCAAGACCTGTCCGCCGCCGCCATCCTCTCGCTTTCGTGCAAGGAGATCTACGTTAAGGCGACCGGCACGATCGGCGCGGCGGTCGCATTCAATCCGGCGAACCTGAACCTCCCTCCCAAGCTCGAAGAAAAGATGCTTTCCGCGTGGCGCGCCGTGGCGCGGAACAGCGCCGAAGAGGGCGGGCACGAACCACTGCTGGCCGAGGCGATGGTCGACAATTCGATCGAGCTGCACCTGGAAACCGTCGGCGGAAAGCCGGTCGTGAAGGAAGGTCCCGGCGACCGCACGCTGTGCCATAAGGGCAGGGTCCTGACCCTTTCGAGCCACGAGGCAGCGGAGTGTGGGCTGGCGGCGGGACAGGCCGACGATTTCGCCGCGGTCGGGCAGGCGCTGAAGATGGGGAATTGGACCGAGTGCCAGGGCCTGGGCGTCCCGCTTGCCGCATTCCTGCCGCAGCGGGCCCAGGCGTTCAAGTCGGACCTGGACGAAGTAGCGGCGGAATTTGCCCGGGACGTAACCGACGCAGTCAACGCCGATCCCTCGCGATCGACGGTGACGGTCATCAACGCGGGGCCGCGGTTCGCGCCACGGCGGCTGGCGCCGCCGGCGCCGCGCGTCCCGGGCATGCCGCGGCGCATCCCCGGCCCGGTCGTCCCCCCGCCACCGGCGATGCCGCCGGTCCCCCGGCAGGCGGTGACGGTGGTGAGTTCCGGTTCGCCTGCGACTTGGAAAAGGGATTCGTTGCTGTGCGTCCTGGCCCTTAACGCGGCCCAGGCAGACCTTGGCAAGGCCAGGAGCCTGTGCGAGGCGTTCGGTTTCCAAGGCGACGCCGAAGAGGTGAACGGAATCGTCTCCAAGGTGGCCGCCGTCCGCCAGCAGGTGTACGACGGCCGAAACAAGTACTCAACGTCCGGGGTCGAGGTCGCCTCGAACTCAACACCAGGCGCCACCACCCGACCGGCCGGCGATGAGAACATCGACGTGACGGTCGACGGCCGCACCGCCAACGGCGGGAGCTACCACCGCGAAATCCACATCGAACGGCATAGCACCGTCACGACCTCCACAGACGCGCGGCCCGATACGCAGAAGACCGCGATCGTCGGCGGCCCCGGCGGCGGCGAGTTCTCCAAAGTCAGCCCCACCGGCGGCCCGGTCTACGGCTTCCGCGTCGCCTTCGGCAGTTGGGCAGGCAAGCAGGTCCTCGGCACCGTCGAGCCGCTGTTTGACCGCCCGGCGGCCTCCGCCGCACCACCGGCAAATACCACCCAGGTCGTTGCCCGCGACGGCTTCGTCGTGGGAGGCCTCATCGTCAACGCCGACAAGGTCAACGCCTTCGCATTTCGGGTGATTTTTGTCGGCTTCAGCAACGGTCGCGTTAACCCCGCCTCGACCTACACCAGCGACTGGATCGGCAAGCCCGCCAGCGACCTCACCCAGCAACTCGCAGGGAAAGGCGAAACCATCGTCGGCCTTTGCGGCCACCAGGGGATGAACTGCGACGCGCTGGGCCTGGTGCTCATGGCTCCAACCGTCGCCGCCGCGCAACCGCAGTCGCCCGCGACTGCCTCCCCGGGAAGCAGCGCCGCGCCGGTAAACACCGCAGCCCTAACCCAAAAGACATTGCTCGTCGGCGGCCCCGGCGGGGGCGAGTTCTCCAAAGTCAGCCCCACCGGCGGCCCGGTCTATGGCTTGCGCGTTGCCTTCGGCAGTTGGGCGGGCAAGCAGGTCCTCGGCACCGTCGAGCCGCTGTTTGACCCCGCGGCCTCCGCCGCACCACCGGCAAATACCACCCAGGTCGTTGCCCGCGACGGCTTCGTCGTGGGAGGCCTCATCGTCAACGCCGACAAGGTCGCCGCGATGGCCCTTCGCGTGATCTTTGTCCGCTCCGTCAATGGCCGGGTTGACCCCGCCTCGACCTACAGCAGCGACTGGATCGGCACGCCCGCCGGCGACATAACCCAGCAACTGGCTGGCAAAGGCGAAACCGTCGTCGGCCTCTGCGGCCACCGGGGGATGAACTGCGACGCGGTGGGTCTGGTGATCGCCGTCCCCAAAGCGGCCCCCGCCACACGTCCGGCAGCGCCCGCCGAGGCAGCCGGCGCCGCACCCGCCGGGCCGAACCTGCTCGCGCAGATGGTCCTGCCCAGAGACGCTCAGACTTCCAACGGCGACGTTTTTCTTCCCACCCGCGGCATCAGGACCGCCTCCAACATTCCAGTCCCCTTCCGTGCCGACATCGTCGCCAAGACCGATTCCACCAACATCCGCCTTGGGTACGGCCGCCAGGGGCTGGTCATCTTCAATTGGGAGTTGAAGCCCGACACCCTGCGCTACCACGATCCGGTGAAAGGCTTTGCCGGCATCGTCAGCCTCGACGGCAAAGGGTCCGTGCCGGTCAACGAGTTCGTCCATATCACCTGGATCATGACCGAAACCGGCTCGCGCATCCTGGTCAACGGCGAAGAACGCGCCAGCATCCAAGGCGACTACCGCAACGTCTCCGAACCGCTGTCCGTCCTTCCCGCCAACGGGTCACACATCACGGTCCGGTCCGTGAGCATCACGCCGGTGAAATGAGCGCTGGGGAGTGATCCTCAATGCCTGACAGGCTGCTGACTGTCTCTCAAGCAACCACAAATGTCGGGGCTAGTAGAATGAGTCCCAATATCGACAGCGTGATGCCAAGAATGGATGAACGTCTGGCGCCCTTCTGGAACATCCCACCGATCCCCAGTCCCAGTCCGCCCAAGCTCACCCATTCCATCGCGTTCAGGCATGCGTCGATTTGGAACGGCGAGAGTCTCAGGTGGTTAGTGGCCAGAGCGACGGCCAGCACGCCGGTGGCGGAAAACGCGGATAGCAGCACCGAGAGAATGCCAAGTCTGAGACGTGGTCGGCGCGCCTTGGGGTTCGCCCGTTGGTAATCGAGGCGCACCGCGAGGAGAGGCCGCTGATCCATAGTCGAGATTGTAATCACCTGACACTGGTTCGCCACCCCTGTTTAGCGCAAAGCGCCGCGGGGAGCAAGAGTTCAATTACTCAAGCGCCCTCCACGCCGGGGCTAGCGGCGCCAAATGGCGCGGAATAGCGGGAAATCTCATCGCCGCGCCGCCCCGGATCTGAAGCGCGACCGAGATCCGGGGCGGCGCGGCGTTATGGTGTTCGAGCATGGCATATCAACCCGCGCCGCTAGCCCCGGCGTGGAGGGCGCTTGAGTCT
>Ga0182024_10014401_pt1 | contig 15291 bp, 9 predicted proteins | sample P32metaG_FD_120480 | JGI IMG/M metagenome (GOLD analysis project Ga0182024, IMG submission 120480) | Permafrost microbial communities from Stordalen Mire, Sweden - P3-2 metaG (Illumina Assembly) | ecosystem: Environmental > Terrestrial > Soil > Wetlands > Permafrost | place: Sweden: Stordalen... | reverse complement strand
CCGCCAAAAGCGGCGGCGCCAGATGATAGTCGAGGGTGAAATCGCCCTCGAACTGCTGCTGCAGCTTTTTGCGGAACGCGCCGTTGCTATAAAGCCGCGCCACTTCGTATTCGTCCTTATAGGCCATCAGCGCGAACAGGTTGCGCGCGGCCGCTTCGGCCAGTCCCGAATAGCCGCGGGCGCGGGTTGCCTCGGCGGCTCCGATCGCCGCGACCGTGTCGCGGTAGCGCTCGGCGTACGCGGCGTTCTGGTATTCCCGGAGAAAGGCGGCGCGATGATCGACCAGGGCATCGAGCCCCCGCGGCGCGGGTGCAGGATCGTCGCCAAGCGACTTGCGCACCAGCGCCTCGACGTGGGCGCGATCGTGCGCGGCGAGACGGCCCCAGGCGAAGCTCTGCTTGTTGTTCGCGACCGCGATGCCGTTCAACGCGATGGCGCGGTCGATGGCGTCGAAGCTGAGCGGCACCAGGCCTCTCTGAAAAGCATAGCCGAGCATGAACAGGTTGGCGGCGATGGCATCGCCCATCAGGGCCGAAGCCAGCGCGGTGGCATCGACCGCCTCGGTTCCGCCGGCCGCGGCCCGGACGGCTTGCAGCATCGCCGCCGTCTCGAAATCCACGTCCGGATCGACGATGAAAGCCGAAGTGGGCCGCACGTTGCTGTTGACCACGGCCTGGGTGCGGGTTCCGATGCGCGACAGGCCGGCGGGGCTTGCCGCGACCACGAGATCGCAGCCGAGCAGCAGGTCGGCTCCGCCGGCAGCGACGCGCACGGCATGAAGATCATCGGGCCGCGGCGCCAGCCGCACATGGCTCATGACCGCGCCGTTCTTCTGCGCCAGGCCGCTGACGTCGAGCACCGTGCAGCCCTTGCCTTCGAGATGCGCCGCCATGCCGAGGAGCGCGCCGAGCGTGATCACGCCGGTGCCGCCGATGCCGGTCACGACGATGCCGTAGGGCGCCTCGAGCGGCCGGCACTTCGGCTGTTCCAGCCTTGCCAACAGATCATCGGCTTGCGTGATGCCGCCGAGCTGGCGCGGCGTCGCGCCGCGCACCGTGACAAAGCTCGGGCAAAAACCGTTGAGACACGAGAAGTCCTTGTTGCAGCTCGACTGATCGATCTGCCGCTTGCGGCCGAATTCCGTCTCGACCGGAGTGACGGCGATGCAGTTCGACTTGACCGAACAGTCGCCGCAGCCCTCGCAGACCAGTTCGTTGATGACAACGCGCTCGGCCGGGTCGGGGTAAAGCCCGCGCTTGCGGCGGCGGCGTTTTTCGGCGGCGCAGGTCTGATCGTAAATCAGCACCGTGAGCCCGGGAATTTCGCGCAATTCGCGCTGCACGGCGTCAAGGTTGTCGCGGTCGTGGACCGCGACGCCGCTGGGCAAGCCGGCACGCGCCGAATATTTGTCCGGCGCCTCGGCGACCACGACGACGCGCCTGGCGCCTTCCGCCAACACCTGATGGGCAATCTGCGCAACCGTCGTCGCGCCTTCCACCGGCTGGCCGCCGGTCATGGCGACCGCGTCGTTGTAGAGGATCTTGTAGGTGATGTTGACGTTGGCGGCGGCGGCGGCGCGGATCGCCGTCAGCCCGCTGTGCGCGTAAGTGCCGTCGCCGAGATTCTGAAAGACGTGCCGCTCGGTCGTGAACGGCGCCTGGCCGATCCAGTTGGCGCCCTCGCCGCCCATATGGGTGAGCGTCGCCGTCTGCCGGTCCGGCATGAACAGCGCCATGCTGTGGCAACCGATGCCGGCCATGGCGCGGCTGCCGTCGGGCACGCGCGTCGAGGTGTTGTGCGGGCAACCCGAACAGAAAAACGGCGCGCGCTGGATTTTCGATGCCGGCGGCGCAACCGGCCGCTCGAAGGCTTCCAGCCGCGCCAGACGTGGCTCGAATTCCGACGCGTCGCGAAGGCGCTTTAATCGCGCGACGATGGCGCGCGCCACCATGGTCGGCGTCAGTTCGCCGGTGCTCGGCAGCAGGATCGCGCCGGCCTCATCGGTCTTGCCGGCCACGCTCGGCCGGCGTGATCCGTCGACGTTGTAGAGTAGCCGCACCAGCTGGTTCTCGATGAAGCCGCGCTTCTCCTCGACCACCAGCACGTCCTGCAGGCCTTGCGTGAAGGCCAGCGCGCGCTGCGGTTCGAGGGGCCAGGCGAGCCCGACCTTATAGACGCGAATGCCGAGCGCAGCGGCGCGTTGCTCGGAAATGCCGAGCTCGGTCAGCGCCTGCCGCACGTCGAGATAAGCCTTGCCGGTGGTGATGATGCCGAGCCGCGGCTGCGACGCATCGATCGCGGTGCGGTCGATAGCGTTGGCGCGCGCAAAGGCGTGGACCGCGGCGAGCTTCGGGCCGTGCAGCCGGCGCTCCTGATCCACCGCCCAATCCATGCTGCCGCGCGGCCAGCGGATATGCAGGCCGCCTGGCGGCATTTCGTAATCGGTCGGCAGCACGATCGCGGCGCGTTGCGGATCGAGCAGCACCGAGGCGGAACTGTCGACCGCTTCGCTGGTCGCCTTGAAGCCGATCCAGCATCCGGAAAACCGCGACAGCGCGAAACCGAACAGGCCGAAATCCAGATAATCCTGGATGGTCGCCGGATTGAGCACCGGCATCATCGCCGCCTCGAACACCTGTTCGCACTGATAGGCGGTGGTGGTGGATTGAGCGCCGTGATCGTCGCCGGCGATCGCCAGCACGCCGCCGTGCCGTGACGTGCCGGCCCAATTGGCGTGGCGCAGCACGTCGAGCGAGCGGTCGAGGCCGGGACCCTTGCCGTACCAGATGCCGAACACGCCATCGACCGTGGCACCGGGAAACAGCCCGACCTGCTGGCTGCCCCACACCGCGGTGGCGGCCAGGTCCTCATTGAGACCGGGCTGGAAGCGGATGTCGTGCTGGTCGAGGAACGCCTTCGCCTGCCACAGGGCGCTGTCGTAACCGCCGAGCGGCGAGCCCCGATAGCCGGAAATGAAGCCGGCGGTATTCAACCCCGCGGCGCGGTCGCGGATCCGCTGCAGCATCGGCAGGCGGACCAGCGCCTGAAGGCCGGTGAGATAAATGCGTCCGGATTGGAGGGTGTATTTGTCCTCCAGGCTCACGCGCGCCAAGTCCACGTCCTCCAAGTTCCACACGTCCTCCAGGTCCACACGTCCTCCAGGCCATGCCGTTGGCGGCGCAAGGGCGCCGACTTAATCGCAACCGATTATTGCATGGTTAGGCGCGGTTCGAGGAGCCGGCCAGCGTGCCGATTTCACCTCCGGCCGCTAGCCCATCTTGTAAGCAATCCACAATCCGGCCAAGCCGCCGACGCCGCTCAGCAGCACGCCCGAGTACGAGATCAAATCCCCGCCCCATAGTCCGGGAACGAAGCCTCCGATGGTGGAGCCGATCAGGACTCCAAGCCAGATCCGCGCTTGCATGACAGTCTCTGCTTTGACGCGTCGTCCCCGAATCGCTCCACGCCTACCCATCAGGCCCGTTCGCAGCGGTATGCGCTGAATAGAGGACCAGCGATACGACGGCGCCAATTGTCCTGTCGTGCTACCAAGTGACGCTGACGATCAAGGCGGGGACAGCCGTGACCGATTTTGTTTACGAGATCGCCTGCACGGGTGATCGGGCAAGCGCGGCGGCGGTGCGGTCCTGGGCCGACCGCGAGGCGGCCCCGTCCTGGGCGGCGCTGCCGGGACTATCCGCCGTCGATCTCTATCACCCGGTGCTGGGCGGCACCCATGACCCCTTCACTCATGACGGTCCGGGGCCGTTGCTGATGGCGATGCTGCAATTTCCCACGACAGAAAAACTCGAAGCCGGCCTGTCCGACCCTGGCTTCGAGCGGAGCCTCGGCACTCGGCCTGCGGGCGTTGCCGTCACCGGCACGAGCCTGGAGCGGCGGTTCTTCGCGGTCCCGGGTTCGCCGGACGCCGGTCCGCCGCGCGCGCCGTTTTCCTACGTGGTGCGCTACCATCATCCGGCTGACGACGTCGCCCTGTTCGTGTCGCACTATCTGGCCGATCATCCGCCGATCCTGGCCAAGCTGCCGCAGATCCGGTCGGTGCTGTGCTATTTGCCGGTCGATATTGCGGCGCCAGCGATGGTGCCAGCGGCCGACTACATGCTCGGCAACGAGGTGGTGTTCGATTCGCCCGAAGACTTCAACGCCGCCATGGCCTCCCCGGTGCGGCTCGAACTGCGCGCGCACTTCAAGAGCTTCCCGCCGTTTCGCGGACGCAACACGCATTACCCGATGATGCGCCGGCAATTGGCGCCGGAATTTTTTTAGCCGGTCTTGCTGAAATCCGCCGTGCGGCGCTGCAGGAAGGCATCGATGCCCTCGCGCGCCGCCGCCGTGCAGGCGCTGGCGCCGAAGGCGCGATAGCCGATTTCCAGCGCGGCAAGGAAGCTTGGCGCTGCGGCGGCCTCGACGATCGCCTGGTCCAGAATGCCGATGACCTCGCCGCTGAGTTTTTGGCCGTTGGCGGCGACGGCATCGGCCGCAGCGGGCGGCGCGATGCGCACCGCGCCATCGCCGGGCGGCTGCAGCCGGCCGGTGAGCGCAGGCACGCGCGCGGCCGCGGCTTCGATCATTCCGGCATAATCGTCGTCCACGGCATCGACGATGCCAAGCTCGTGGGCTGTGCTGGCCGATATCCGTTCGGCGCGCCGCATCATGGCATGGAACGTCGCCGCCGCCTTGGGCCAGCGCCGATAGGGCACCACCATGGCGCCGAGGCCGGGCACGATGCCGAGCGTGATTTCCGGCAATTGCAGCCATGCATCGCGCATCGCCACCATGCCGTGGCAGCGCAAAGCCAGTTCGAGGCCGCCGCCGAGCGCCATGCCGTTGAGCGCGGCGACCACCGGCTTCGCCATGCGGTCGATGTGCAACAGGAGCCGCGAGCAATCGCGGGCATATTGGGCGGCGGCTTCGGCATCGCCGAGCATTTTCGGAAAGCGGCCGATATCGGCGCCGGCCGAGAACGCCCGCGTGCCGTAGCCGGTGATGACGAAGCCGCGCACCGCGGGATCGGTCTCGAAACGGCGGATGACGTCGAGGATTTCGTCGGTCAGCGCATCGTGCAGCGCGTTGAGCGCCTCCGGCCGGCGGATGGTGATGACCTTGACGTCGCGCACGTCGTCGACCAGCACGCAGCGGGAAAAATTCTGGTATTGATCGAGGGGTTGTTTGGGCAGCGGCAGACCCGGGCGTTCGTCGGCCAGGCGCTTGCCGATCCGGCTCACGTCCGCGGCGCCGAGGCGGTCCATCAGCTCGAGCGGCCCGGCTTTGAAGCCGAGACCGAGCCGGCAGCCCAGTTCAAGATCCTGCGGCGCGCCGATGCCGCGGTCGACAATGTCGCCGCTCTGCGAAATCAAAATGCCGAGCAGGCGATCGCGAATCGCCGCCGCCGTATACTTCGCCACCGGCACGGTGTTGCCGGGCGACGGCGTACGCCAGGTCTCGACCGAGCGAAACACTGCGGCGGGACGATAGTGTTCGCCTTCCTCGTCGGCCTGCAGCGTATTGGTCTCGATGATGATCGGATTGCCATGGGCGAGATTGAGCACGAAGAACGGCCCGGCATGGACGAATTCGGCCGCCACGGTGTCGATCGCGGCGGCGCTGGCGGCTTCGAGCAGATGCGCCGCCTCGTTGCACCAGTTGTCGAAGATGCGATCGAGCATGAAGCAGGGCACGTCGGCGGTGACCAGCGGCACCTTGCCGGTGAGGCAGAACAGCGCGCGCAGATCCGCCAGCACCGTCGGATCGAGCGCGGGCGTGTCGATCACCTCGACCACCGGATTGCGCCAGGCCGGCGCGAAAAAATGGGTGACGGTGGCGCGCTCCCGGTGCCGCAATTCGGCGAATATCCGGCTCGCCGGCAGCGAGCTGGTGTTCGACGTGATCCAGGCGTCGGGCCGCATCAGCGCCTCCAGGCGCGCGAAGATCTGCCGCTTCAGCGCCAGATCCTCGGTCGCGGCCTCGATGGCCCAGTCGGCTTGACGCGCGACGTCGTAGTCGGTCGTGGCATGGAGATTGGCACGCACCGCGTCCGCCTCGTTGGCGCGCATCTTGCCGCGCGCGACGGCCTTGGTGGTGTAGTCGATGAAACGCGCCATGGCGCGATCCAGCGCCGGCCGGCTGATATCGACGAGATAGAGCGTCAGGTCGGGCAGGGCGGATTTCAGGTAATAGCCGATGTCGGGCCCGATGGTGCCGGCGCCGACCACGACGACGCAGCGCGGCAGCGCGCGTGACGGTCGTCGGATGAGCGGATTGTGCAGGCTCATGAGCGGCCGGCGACTGCGTCGGGACCGGCGATGATGTGCGCCTCGCGCAGCCGCGCGATCGCGCCATCGTCGTAGCCGACTTCGCGCAGGATTTGTTCCGAATGCTCGCCGTAGCGCGGCGGGAACAAGAAATCGTGCGGCGCGTCGGCCTGATCGACCGCCATCGGCGGCAGGCGGACGCGGCGGCCATCGGGCGCGGTGGTCGTGGTCAGCCGCCGCGCGATCGCCTCAAGCTGCATGGCCTGGGGCACCGTATTGATCGGCGCATGGGGAATCTTGGCGCGCTTGAGGTCGGCAAGAAGCTCGGCGCTCGTCAGCTGCCGGGTGATCGCCGCGATGTCGGCATGGATGGCGACGCGGTCGGCGACGCGGCCGACATTGGTGGCGCGCTGCGGCGTGCCGACGCTGCGGAATTTCGGCAGCTCGGCAAAACGCCGCCAGCCGGCATCGCTGCCGATGGCGAACAGCACCGCACCGTCCTTCGTCGGATAGGCATTGGTCGGTACGAACTTGCGGTGCTCGTTGCCGGCGCGGGTGATTTCCCAAGGCTCGCAATCAAAGTCGATCAGCGGCAGCACCGTGATCAGCCAGGAGGCGGCGGCCTGCATCATCGACACGTCGATGCGGCTGCCCTCTCCCGAAGTGGCGCGCTCGGCCAGCGCTTTCCAGACATTGGCGTAGACCTCGTCGCCGGCCTTGAGGTCGACCAGCGGAATGCCGGCAAGCGTCGGCGGCCCGTCGAGCATGCCGGTGACTTCCATGTAGCCGACCTGGGCCTGGATCGCCGGGTCGTAGCCGGCGGCGTCGGGATAATCGGGGCCCATGGCGGAGATCGCCGCCCAGATCAGGTCGGGCTTGACCGCGCGCAGGCTGTCGTAATCGATGCCGAGTTCCTGGTAGCGCACCGGCAGCGTGTTGGCGCAGAACACGTCGACATTGAGCTCGCGGATCAGGCGGTGCAGAACGTCGCGGCCTTCGCGGCTCTTGAGATTGAGCGCGATCGATTCCTTGCCGACGTTGGGTCCGATGAAATAGCTGCGCCGCCCCTCGTCGGCGACCAGCGAGCCGATATAGCGGTTGGGGTCGCCGGGCAGCGCGCCTTCCGACTGCGGCGTCGCCTCGAGCTTGATGACGCGCCAGCCGAGATGCACGAAGCGGAGCGTCGCCGAAGTCAGCGACAGGGCCTGCTCCATCGAGAGGATGACGCCGGGCTTCATGGGCTGGATGTGTCGACGGCGCTCAGGCGACCTTGCGCCACAGCTGGGTCGGCTCCTGGAAGCGGCCATAGACGTCGACCAGCGCGTTGGTCATCTCACCGACCGTAGCGTAGGCCTTCACCGCATCCATCAGCGCCGGCATGACGTTGCGCCCGGCGCCGGCCTCGGTGCGCACGGCGGCGAGCGCGCGCTCGACCGCACCGTCGTCGCGCGACGCGCGCACCTGGCGCAGGGCGCCGATCTGCTCGATGGCGCCCATCTCGTCATAGCCGTGCAGATCGACCTGCGGGGTTTCCTCGTCGCTGTCGGTGTAGCAATTGACGCCGACCTTGCGCAGTGCGCCGCTCTCCAGCGCCTTCTGCCGCGCATAGGCGTATTCCGACACCTTGGCCTGGATCACGCCGGCGGCGACTGCCCGGACGATGCCGCCTTGCGTCTCGACCCATGCCATCGCCTCGACGATTTTTTGCTCGAGCTGGTTGGTCAGGCTCTCGACGTAATAGGAGCCGCCGAGCGGATCGACGGTGTCGGCAAGTCCGATCTCCTCGATCAAGAGCTGCATGGTGCGCAGCGAAATGCGCTGCGCCTTCGGCGTCGGGATCGTATAGGCCTCGTCGTAGCAGCACAGCGCCATGGTCTGCGCGCCGCCGAGCGCCGCGATCAGCGCATAGTAAGCGCCGCGCATGATGTTGTTCTCGGGCTGCTCGATGGTCAGGCCGAAGCCGCCGCCGCCGGCGATCATGCGCAGCCAGCCGGACTCCGGCTTCTTGGCGCCGTAACCGTCGAGGATGATCTTCGCCCATAGCCGGCGGCCGGCGCGGAATTTCGCGACCTGCTCGAACAGGTTGCCGAAGATGTTGAAATTGAACGACAGCCGGCCGGCGAACTCGTCGATGTCGAGGCCGCGGGCCAGCGCCGCATCCGTATAGGCCTTGGCGATGGCGAAGGCGTAGCCCATCTCCTCGGCCGGCGTCGCGCCGGATTCGCGGATGTGATAGCCGCAGACGCTGACCGGGGAGTATTTCGGCGCCACCTTGGCGCAGTATTCGATGGTGTCGGCGACCAGCTTGACCGACGGATCGACCGGAAACACCCAGGTGCCGCGGCCGATGAACTCCTTGAGAATATCGTTCTGCGCGGTACCGCGCAGCTTGGCGACGTCATAGCCGCGCTTCTCCGCCATGGCGAGGTACATGGCGATCAGGATCGCGGCGGCGCCGTTGATCGTCAGCGACACGGTGATGGCGTCGAGGTCGATGCCGTCGAAGGCGATTTCAAAATCGCGCAGCGTATCGACCGCCATGCCGACCCGGCCGACTTCGCCGGCCGCTTCCGGCGCGTCGGAATCGTAGCCGCATTGCGTCGCCAGGTCGAACGCGACATTGAGCCCGGTCTGGCCGTTGGCGATCAGATACTTGAACCGCTTGTTGGTGTCGGCGGCATTGGCGAACCCGGTATATTGCCGCATGGTGAACGGCCGCTGCCTATACATCAGCGGATGGATGCCGCGGGTGAACGGCGCCTCGCCGGCGCGGCTGGCATCGACCCCGCCGGTGGCGATGACATCGGCTGCGGTGTAGAGCGGCTTGATGTCGATGCCGGACTCGTTGACCACGCGGGGAATCGGAGTGTCCTTGCTCATCAACAAAAACCTATGGATGCCTCGACCGGCCGGATCGGCGTTGCGGCATCATATCGGGAATCGGCGACGGCGGTAGGGCCTCAAACCGGACGCCGCCTCAAGCCGGCTTGCCGTCGCGCAAGGTGCGGAAGGTGATGGAATAGCGCCGCGCATCCACCGCCGGGATGCTGTGCTCCCATTCGGTTCGCGAGGGACCGTGCAGCAGATAGGCGGATCGCGGCGCGGCGGTGAACGCGCGCCGCTGCCAAGACGCTCGCTGTCCGGACGCTGCCGTCTTGCGGCGAAACCGGAACGTGCACGACGATACTAGCGAAATGCCGATCACATCGCCGAATGCCGGCCGGTCCTTGTGCCATCCGATCGCCGAGCCCGGCGGATAGTTCGTGAGCAAGGCGTGTTGCAGCGCGTCCGGGTGCAATCCGGCGAACTGAGCGGCGGCGTCCCGCAACGGCAGGAGGAAGTCCGGAATGTCGCCGGCTTTCTGCAGACCGCTGCCGTCGAAATTGTAGCGCCAGCCGAACGAGATGACTTCCCGTTTCCCGGTGAAGCCGTGGAATTCGAACGGTTTGAAATCGAGCCGCGCCATCGCGGCGACGAGCCGCTGCTGTTCGGCTTGATCGATCAAGTCAGGTCGATAGCGGAAACCTTCCGGCATTGCGGGCGTTGCGAACAGCTCGGCTTGGGCGCTGGTTTGTTGCGTGGCGTGCACGGGCTTGGTCATGGCATGACAACGATGGCGCCGCTCCGCGGTTTCAGACGCCGGACCGCCCGGGCCTCACCGCACATGATCCCGGATGAACGCAACGATGTCGTCAGTGCGGCTACCGGTCGGAAATACGCCGCGATATCCCAGTTGCCGCAACACCATGCGGTCGTCTTCCGGAATATTGCCGCCGACGATCCAAAGCTTGTCGTATAGGCCTTTCTCCTGCAGCAGATCGCGAATCCGCCGGCACAGCGGCAGGTGCGCGCCGGACAGGATCGACAGGCCGACGACATCGACTTGGGCGGCGGCGGCAGCGGCCGCGATCGCCTCCGGCGTCTGGCGCAGCCCGGTGTAGATCACCTCGAAGCCGGCTTCCAGCAAGGCCTGCACCACCACCTTGGCGCCGACGTCGTGGCCATCGAGCCCGGGCTTGGCCAGCAGCACCTTGATCCGCCGCTCCCCCCGCTCGGTCACGCCGAAAGCTCCTTGGCGATGACGAGCTTGAGGATCTCGCTGGTGCCGCCGCCGATCAGCGTGAAGCGGATGTCGCGCAGATGGCGTTGCACCGCATATTCCATGCTGTAGCCGTAGGAGGCGAGCACCCGCGCCGCCTTGTCGCAAATGCCGGCCGCGGCTTCCGAGGCGAATAATTTCGCCATGGCCGCCTCCTTGTGGTGCGGCTTGTCGGTGTCCTTGAGCCAGGCGGCGTAGTGCACCAGGCGGCGGGCCGCCTCGAGATCGGTCGCCATCTCGGCGAGCTTGAGCTGGATCGCCTGATAGCGGTTGATCGGCTTGCCGAACTGCTGCCGTTCGCCGGCATAGCGGATCGCTTCCTGCAGCGCGCCGCGGGCGCCGCCCAGCGCCAGCGCCCCGGTGACGATGCGGATTTCGGCCAGGAGCTTGCGCAGATGCGCCTCGCCGTCGCCTTCGGCATGGCTCAGGCGGTGGCTGTCGGGCACGAAGCAATCGTCGAAGGCGAGTTCCGACGTCGGCAGCGCCCACACCCCCATCTTGGCGATCGCCTTGCCGATGGCGAGGCCCTTGAAGGTTTTCTCGACCAGGAAGATCGTCAGCTTCCTCTCGTCGCCGGCGCGCGCGAACACGGTGAAGAAATCAGCCACCGGCGCCGAGGTGACCCACATCTTCTGGCCTTTGAGCACATAGCCGCCGTCGACCTTGCGCGCGGTGGTGGCGATGCCGGACAGGTCGCTGCCGGCGTTCGGTTCGGTCATGCAGATGCCGCCGATCTTGTCGCCGCGCAACGCCGGCTCGAACAGGCGCTTGCGAATATCGGCGCCGCCGAGCATGTCGAGAAACTTCGTTCCCATCAGCGACTGCATGGTGACGCAGCCGGCGAGTGACATCGAGCCGCGCGCAATCTCCTCCAGCGCCAGGCACAGCGAAATCAAATCGAGGCCGAGGCCGCCGCTCTCGACCGGGTAGCGCAGCCCGAAAAAGCCGAGCGCGGCGACCTCGCCGAACAGCTCGCGCGGGAATTCGTGCGCCTCGTCGATGGCCGCTGCGCGGGGCGCGATGCGTTCGTCGCAAAACCGCGCGAAGGTGTCGCGGATCTGGACCTGCTCGTCGCTGAGATCGAAATTCATGTCGCCGGCCCCGGGGTTTTGTCATCGCGGCCGTCCAGCCCGTAGACAGCGCGCGCCGCCTGCGGCGAGATCACGCCGTTGCGCACCTCCTCGGCGACTTTGGCGCGGTCGCGGCGGCGCGGATCGCCATAACCGCCGCCGCCGCCGGCGATCTGGTGGTAGAGGGTGCCCTTGGGTACGCCGAGGATGAGGTCCTTGTTGCGCGGGATGACGCGCCTGCCGTCCGGATAGGTCAGCGCGATGGCATTGAGCAGGCTGTCATGGCCGCCGAACAGGCCGAACGCCGGCTCGAAGTCGCCGTCGCCGAAGGTCACGAGCTGCGTCGCCTCGGAGCCGATCCTGAACCTGGTCTCGACGCCGAGGCCGCCGCGCCAACGGCCGGCGCCGCCGGAGTCGCAGATATATTCGTGCTGGATGAGCTGGTGCGGCGTCTGCAGCTCGAACATCTCGTAATCCTGGTCGAGCACGCCGCCCGACGCATCGATCATGCCGATATGGTCGTAGCCGTCGACGCCCAACATGGCGCCGGAGCCGCCTTTGAGGCCCATGAAGCCGATGTCGACGTATTTCTCGCCGGTCTGCGGGTCGAGCCCGGTGGTCAGCGAGCAGAGCAAGTTGTTCCAGCCGGCGGTGACACGCTCGGGAATGACCGGCGCCAGCGCGCGGATGATGGCATCGGCATTGGGCGGGCACAGATGATTGCCGAAGGTCGTCGCCTTCGGATAGCGGGCATTGAGGATGGTGCCTTCCGGGATGACGATGTCGATCGGCCGAATCATGCCTTCGTTGTGGGGAATGTCCGGATTGATGAACTGCAGGAAGGTGAGCAGCGTCGCCGAGGCGCTCGACGTGTAGGTGCCGTTGACGAAGCCGTCGGTCTGCGCGTCGGTCTTCGAATAGTCGAACGTGACGTGCGCATCCCCGACCGTGATGGTCACCCGGATGGTGAATTTCGAGCCCTGGTGATGGCCGTCGAAATAGACCATGCCTTCGCCGTGATAGACGCCGTTCGGAATGCTGCCGATCTCGGCCCGCATCATCTTCTCGGTGGCATCGAACAGCGCCGCCTTGTGGCTTTCGAAAACATCGCGGCCGTATTTTTGTAAGAGCGCGCGCATGCGCCGGTCGCCGATGGTGCAGGCGCCGATCTGCGCCTTGAGATCGTGCTGCACGATGTCGAAGCGGATATTGGCGAAGATCAGGTCCCAGACGTCGCGGCGCAGCTTGCCTTTGTCGTAGACCTTGACCGGCGGAATGCGCAGCGCCTCCTGCCAGACTTCGGTGGCGTTGGGATTGTAGCCGCCGGGCACCGCGCCGCCGATGTCGGCCTGATGGCCCTTGACCGCCGCCCAGGCCACCAGCACGCCGTCATGGAAGATCGGCTTGTAGACGGCGACATCGTTGTTCTGGTTGCCGTAGCTGAACACGTCGTTGTGGAAGATCACGTCGCCGTCGGCAATGTCGTCGCCGAAATAGCGGACGATGTGCTTGCACACCGGCCCGAGCGAAAAGGCGAGGATCGGCAGGTTCTCGGTCTGCTCCAGCATGTTGCCGTGGGCGTCGTAGAGGCCGGTGACGAAATCCTTGGCCTCGCACAGGATCGGCGACCGTGTGGTCTTGACCACCGAGGCGCTCATCTCGTCGGTGATGGAGCGGAAGGTGCGCGCCAATACCGACATCAGGATCGGGTCGACGGCGTTGGTTGTTCCGCTCATGACACCGATCCCAGACAGCTGCGCACGAGATCCTCGCGGCCTTTGCGGTACATCAGGAGCGCGCCGTGCCGGTCGCTGACGGCATCGTAGCCGGCGCTGATGAAGGCCGTGGTGGTGACCATCTCGACCAGCGCCGGGCCGGCGATGCGGTTGCCGTGGCGCAGCCGATGGCCATCGAATACCGGGATGGTCGCGAAAGCCTCATGCTCGACCACATAGGCGCCGCGCTCGCCCTTGCGCGCCGATGACGCATCCGCCCCGGCGAACGGCTCGCTCAGACTTTCGAATTTGTCGGTCATGCCGACCGATTGCACCCGCACATTGACGATCTCGACCGCGGTACCCTCCTGCTCGAGCGAATAACCGAACAGCCGATTATGCTCGTCGTGAAACGCCCGCAGCACGGCAGGCGCGTCGTGGCTCTCGATGGCAGCGAGCGGCACCGCAAACGACACTTCATGATATTGCTTGAGGTAGCGGCAGTCCAACGTCACCGCGTGCCGGCGCCGATCGGGTCCGATATTGTCGCCCGACAGGATGCGGTCGCCATCGCCGATCATCCCGGCGATCAGCGCGTTGAGCCGTTCCCACTGCAAATCCGGCAAGCGGTCGACGAAGGTGCGCACGAAATCGTGGCGCAGGTCGCCCATCAGCATGCCCGAGGCGCACAGCACCGAGCTTTCGCGCGGCACGATCTGCAGCGCGATATCGAGATCGTTGCAGATGACGCAGGAGTGCAGCGGCCCGGCGCCGCCGGCGACCACCAGCGGAAACTCGCGCGGGTCGCTGCCGCGTTCGATGGTCACGGCGCGCACGCCTTGCGCCATGTTGGTGCAGGCGACGCGATACATGCCGGCGGCGGCGGCTTCGACCGTCATGCCGAGCGGCTGCGCGATCTTCGCCGCGATGGCCTCACGGGCCGCCTTGGCGTCGAGCTTGATGCGGCCGCCCGAGAAGAACGCGGCGCTCAGATAGCCGAGCACGAGATTGGCGTCGGTGGTGGTCGGCTCTTGCCCGCTGAGCCCGTAGCAGGCCGGGCCCGGCGTCGCGCCGGCGCTGTGCGGGCCCATGCGCAGGAGGCCGCCCTGATCGATCCAGCCGATCGAGCCGCCGCCGGCGCCGATGGTGTGGATGCCGAGCATCGGCAGCGCGCAGCGCAGCCGATCGATCTCGCCGTCCTTGATCACGACCGGCGTCTTCTCGACCAGCGCGGCTTCGAAGCTGGTGCCGCCCATGTCGACGACGATGCAGCTGTCGTTGCCGTGCGGCCGCGCCGCGGCGAGGCCGGCGATCGGGCCGCCGGCCGGACCCGAGAGCAGCGTGAGCGCGGGCGACTTGCGCGCGACGTCCGGCGTCATGACGCCGCCATTCGACTGCATGATGAGCAGCGCGCCGGTAAATCCCGCTGCCGCCAGGCGGCGCTGCAGCTGCGCCAGATAGTCGTCGAGGATCGGTCCCACATAGGCATTGAGCGCGGTGGTGCTGACGCGGTCGTAGAAACGAATAGCCGGCAGCAGCTCGGTCGATGTCGTCAGGAAAGCGCCGGGCAGTTGTTGGCGCACCAGCGCAGCCGCGGCCGCCTCGTGGGCCGGATTGGCGAAAGCGTTCATGAAACAGATCGCCACCGCCTGGACGCCCTCGGCCTTGAACAGAGCGATGGCGCCGTGCACGTCGTCGAGCGACAGCGGCGTCACCGTGCGGCCATGGCGGTCGAGGCGTTCGGCCACGCCGATGCGCAGATAGCGCGGCACCACCGGCGCCACATTGGTGTAGCGGTTGTTGTAGCGCTCCTCGCGGACGCCGCGGCGCATTTCCAGGGCGTCGCGAACGCCTGCGGTCGTGATCAGTCCGGTCTTGGCGCCGCGGCGGGTCAGCGTGGCGTTGGTCGTCACCGTGGTGCCGTGCACGATGACGTCGACGCAGCCGAGAAAGTCGGCAAGCTGCAGCGGCTCGTTCAGCGCGCCCGCCAGCTCATGCAGTCCGGCCAGCACGCCGACCGACGGATCGGCCGGCGTCGACAGCACCTTGTGAATGATCGGCGGGCGCGCGGCTTCGCGGACAAAAAAATCGGTAAAGGTGCCGCCGACGTCGATGCCGAGCTTGAAGCGCCGCTG
>Ga0182024_10014400_pt1 | contig 15292 bp, 14 predicted proteins | sample P32metaG_FD_120480 | JGI IMG/M metagenome (GOLD analysis project Ga0182024, IMG submission 120480) | Permafrost microbial communities from Stordalen Mire, Sweden - P3-2 metaG (Illumina Assembly) | ecosystem: Environmental > Terrestrial > Soil > Wetlands > Permafrost | place: Sweden: Stordalen... | reverse complement strand
GATTCGAGATCAAGCACGTCTTCGGGGCCATGGGCTGGGCCCCGGCCGACGAGGTCGAGGCGGTGCTGAACGCCCATCTGGCGACGCGCGACTATTTCCTCGGCGAGACGTTTTCCGCCGCGGACATCATGCTGGGCGGTGGGCTCCACTTCATGATGATAGCGGGTATGGTCGCCGAGACGCCGGTCCTGAAGGCCTACGCCGCCCGCATCACCGATCGGCCGGCGTTCCGCAAGATGATGGGTTAGGGTCCTTTCGCCGCCAGCGGGTGATCGACCAGCGCGCCGTCGAGGGTGACGAGTCGCAAGCCTTCCCACTGGCACTGCGCCAGCAGCAGGCGGTCGAAGGGATCGCGCGTCGGCGGCTCGGGCTCGACCGCCGCCAGGACATGGCCAGCGAGGATCGGCATCAACTCCATGGCCATCGAGTCGATGAGGTCCGGTAGGGCGTCGAGACCCACCGAAATCGTCAATTTGTCCAGCCGGCTCTTGATGGCGATCTCCCAGAGGCTGGCCACGCTGACATGCAACTCGGCCGCCGGGTCTTCCAGCAGGCGTCGGATTCCCCCGGTAAGGGTGCGGGACCGTTCGCCGATCACGCCGATGAGGACGTGGGTGTCGAGCAGCAACCTCATTCGTCGCTTGCAGGCGGCAGCGGGCGCAGCAGAAAGTCCTCGGGCAGGGGTGCGTCGAAATCCTCGGCGATGAACGGCACGAGGCCGCTCGGCGCATGCTTGCGTCTGAATTCAACCACGGCTTCGAAGCGCAGGCCCCCGCGGGCGCGATGCGGCACGAGGTCCATCACCGGCTTGCCGTTCCGGGTCACGACGATGGTTTCGCCGCTCTCGACCTGGCGGGCGAGTTCGGTGAGCCGGTTCTTGGCGTCTCGTATCGACACGGCGGCCATGGTGGAATTGTAGGCGCATGTGGCTACTTTCGCAAAGTCATTCACAGCGCTTCGACAGCCGTGTCGACAGCCGCATCGGCGGCGCGAACGCCCGCCATCGCCTGATTGAGTGCGAAAGGGCGGACCAGCACGTCCTCGTCGGAAAGATTGAGCGGCCAGGCGGCGGCGTCAGGGATCTGGTGGGCCATGGCGCGCCAGATGGTGCGCTGGTCGCAGGCGACCTCGGCCTCCTCGATCTGAGCTTCCTCGATGTCCAGGTGGCTGGTGGTGTCGGCGTCCAGACGAACGCGCCGATCGTTGCTGCGCCAGGATGTCACATCGCGTAGCAGTATATCTCATCTAGTTCGCGATCTCGCCGAAGAACATTTTCTGAGCGCATAATGCGGTCAAAATTGAGGAAAGGTGCGCCATTTTCTGTTGACACCTCCTCTGGATTGCGATTGTCTGAATCTGTCAGCTTCGGTCGGCAAGCGGCGCGAAGTGGTGGGATTTCACGCGGCCACCGAAGGGCGGGCTGAACGCGACGGCTCCCGTTTCGGGCCGAAGACGTTGGGATGAAATCGGAGAACAGCGCAGACCATGGGAAATGTCATGGCGACAGCCCCATTCGACGAGCGGTTGGAATTTCTATCCAAAGAGTGGATTGCGGCCGCCGCGAACCAGCTGGGCAAGATCGTCGAGCAGAGATCAGCCGGACTAGGCGGCCTCGATTTTACCCTGACCGAGGTTTTCGATCAGGCGCCGCCGCATCTGGGCTGGGATCGCGACATCGCGGCATGGACGGTCAGAATCCATGACGGGACGGTCACTGTCGCGCCCGGAATTGGGCCAGCGGCCGACTGCGAGATTTCCGGGACGTATCAACTCGCGTTGCCGGCGGTTCAGGCCGTGGGCGCGCGCGCGACGGCGAGAGCGCGGCACGAGGCTGAGTTCAGCGCCGGTCGTCCCGTGATCTCGATCGAGGGCGATTTTCCATCCGGGCCGGTCGGGGCCATTTTCCAAGAGCTTCACGACCAGCTCGCGCGCCGCACGGTGCAGAACCCGGATCTGGCTCACCGCATCGATCAGTATGGGTTGGCTGATAAAGTCCGTGACCTGAAGGAAAACGGCTACGCGGTCATCGAAAGCGCAATCTCTCCGTCGCTCATCGAGGAACTTCGCACGGCGGTGAAAGACGAATGCGAAGCCCAGAGTTCACTCTACACCATGGGATTGCTGGGCCGAGGCAGGGTTTTCGAGGAGATCGTGCAAAATTCGCAGCTGTTGGCCTTGGCCGAGAGCGCCTTGGGTGCGGCCATGGTGTTGGGCGGGGTGACCGGATCGGTCAAGGGTCCCGGCCCCAGCGTCGTGCCGCTGCACACCGACTATTCGTTCGTGCCCGACCCCTATCCCGAGTTCGCCCTCAACGGCGTCGCGGTCTGGGCGCTCGACGACTGGTCGTCGGAAGCCTCCGGCCCGACCGTGATCATCCCCGGCAGCCATCGGCTGCGACGCTCACCGGAGGCGGGTGTCGATCAGGCCGTCGGCGGCGTTCCGATCATCATGCCGCGCGGCTCGGTGGTCTTCTTCAGCCATGGCGTCTGGCACTGGGCGGCGGATCGCACCGAGCCGGGCGAACGGGTCACGATGCACAATGTCTACAGCCGGCCGTTCATGCGGGCCCATGACGCCTTCGCTCAACTGGAACCCGGAATATTGCACCGCAATTCGCCGGTACTCAGTGGCTTGGCCTGCGTGGACGACCTGTTCGAGAAGAGCGGCTACTATGGGCATGACATCAAGCGTGCCGCCTATGTGGAAAACCGTCTCAACTGGGGCAAGACGCGCGGTCGCGGTGATGAGCGCTATGCCCTGTCGCGGGAAAGCGGCGCTCACAGCCTGGCCGATCTCGAGGTGATCGCCTGAGCGGTCGCGCCGGTGAGCGTAGCCCCAGAGAGCCACAATGACATATGATTCGAGCTGGGACCGCCCCCACACGCCGAGCGGTGACCCGAATTGGCAGGAGAGCGACTGCTATTGGTTCTACGACCCTGGCCACCGGGTCGGGGGTTTTCACCGTATTGGTCAGAAGCCGAACCTCGCCATGGGGCAGGTGACGGCCTTCGTGTTCGCCCACGACGGCGAGCGCTGGGTTCTGAACGACTCCTATACCAACCCTCGTGCGATCGGGCCGCGCGACCGTTGGGAAACCGGCCATCGGGTGGGCGGCCACGAGGCTGAAGCCCTCGGCGATCAAAGGATGCGGTTCAGCTGGGACGAGGCCGAGTGCGGCGCGACGCTGGAGTTCTATGAGAGTTTTCACGCGCCGCGGAACTGGTCGAAGACCGGACATTCCGACAGCTTCATGAGCAATATCAACTCCGACGGCCATCTGGAATGCGCCGGCAAGCTGCGCGGCGCCGTCCGGATCGGCGGGCAGACCTATGAAATCGACGCACTCGCGCATCGCGACAGATCCTGGGGATTTCGCGACAACGGCCGGGTGAGCATGCACCGCTACCGAATGTTCTCCGGCACGGTCGGCCCGGAACTCAGCTTCGCCAGCTTTCTGTTGGACTTGAAGACCGGCGAGGCGATGGTCGCCGGCTTCGTCTCCAGGCATGGCGTCGACCTGGATGTCCGCGATCTGCGCGTGGTCACCGCCTTCGACTCCGACGGCCTGTCACCGATGGCGGCGACGGCAGTTCTGACGCTCGAGAACGGCGAGCAGGTGAAGATCCACTGCGAGGGGGTTCAAGGCTTCATGACCCCTGTTCCCGAGGCGGGCGCGGCGTCGTCGGACACCATTTCGACCTTCACCTACGAAGGCAGGACGGGCTTTCTGGACCTCGAGCTTTCGACCAACCCCGGGCGTGGAACCTATATTCCGACCGATCACGATCTCACCCTGCTGGCGATCAATCCGGGCCTCTCGAAGTCCGTCAGCTACGCCTTGTAGGCCCGGCCGGCGTCTCGTGGCCGCCTCACGGTTCCAGGAGCTGTCGACGAAGCGCGTCGATGGTTCCAGTCGAGAGCCCCAGCGCCTGTCGGGCGAAGTCTTCGACCGATCCGAACCGGTCCTCGATGTCCGCCAGGGCGGCCAGCAGGTAGGCTTCGTCGGCGGCGAGCAACAGTTCGCGGCCCTCCGGGCCGAGCGCGGCCAGCCAGTCCGCCATCCCGCCCACGCCGATCGCGCTCTCCAGACTGACCATATGTCTCTCAAGGTGGGTATTGGTCTGCTCGTAGTCCCAGATCACCCACTCGCGCCGGACGCCGATCAGCTCGAGAAGGATCGCGATCGCCAGCCCCGTGCGGTCCTTCCCGGCCGTGCAGTGGATCAGGATCGGGACCGCGCCATCGGCGATGGCGCGATACACCTCAGCGAACTGGACCGAATGGGCCTCCGCGACGTGGGTGTACAATCGGGCGATCTCGCGGCGCAGGGTCGCGAGGTCGAGGTCGCTCCACGCCGGCCTGGTCCCGGTGCGCGGGGCGGCGTCCTCAACACTGCCGCCCCACGACAGTGTCCGGGCGCCGTCGGGCACACCGGTGGGGGTCGGAAACAGGTTGCGCTCGTGCTCGGTTCGCAAGTCGGCGATCGTCCGGATGCCAAGCGATCGGATGAGTTCGCAATCGGGCCCCGAGAGCCTGTCCAGACCGGCCGAGCGCCATACCAGTCCCCGGCGCACCTTTGCCCCCGACGTGGTCGGATAGCCGCCGACCTCGCGGAAGTTGTGACCGCCCTCCAGCGCCAATACGCGGGGGGTCACGACCGTGGAGTCAGACATCGATCACTCTGGAGCCGCCGACGAGGTGATCATGGAATGTGCATCAGATCGAAGCGGTGTTTCACCGTGGCGACCGGCTCGCGTACATCCAACCGCAGCACGCCCTTCATCACCGCGATCTCGGCATCGACGACCCGGACCAGTTCTTCGCGGGAACCGGCGCTGATGAAAGCGATGATGTCAAAGCGCCCCATTGTCATGCCGACGAAGGCGCATGACGGAAACTCCGCTATCTTCCCGGCGATGGCTCTGCCGTATCGGGGTTGCGCCTTGATCCGCACATAGGCGCCGGCGGCCTGCCCAAGCGCGACTGAATCGGTCACCAATCCGAGCCGCACCGCCTTGGCGGCTTCCAGCTTTTTCAGCCTCTGCCGGATGGTCCCTTCGGAAACGCCCAGAACCCTCGCGACTTCGCGATTGCTGCTGCGGCCATTCTTCTGGAGTTCCTTGACGATTGCCAAGTCGACGTCGTCGATCATCATGCCCGGGTCAGCCCTCATTTGGGTAGCGACATCGGATGAAGCTCGGCGCTGCCCGACCGCCATTTGGCGATGTCGATGATCAGGTTGGTTTCGACCTGCTCGACGCCGGGGATCGTCGCGATGTGGTTGATGATCAGATCGTGCAGGTCGGAGAGGTCGGCGGCCTGAACCTGGATGATGATCGGTGGATCGCCCAGCATGACGGTGAGGCTGCCGACCCGGTCGAGCTTGGACAGGGCGTCGGCGACATCCTTGATCTTGCGATTGGCCACCATCACATCCACGAGCGCCAGGACGTTGTAGCCCAGGGCCCTGAATTCCAGTTGCGCGACGACGCGCATGACGCCCTTCGCCTCCATGGCCTTGATCCGCGCCGCGACGGCGACTTCGGTCATGGAAAGCTTCAGCGCCAGCGCCTTGCTCGTCGCCCGCGGCTCGATCCGCAGTTCATCCAGGATCCGCTCGTCGATGGCGTCGGGCCGCGCCGTGGAAGTTCCGGCCACTGTTCTCTTTCCCGCCATGCCGCCCGATCCACCGCGTTCCAAGTCACCGCGCTGGGTTTTCCACCGACGCGCTCCACATCGAACCTTATCGCGCGCCCGCTTCGGCACGCGCCGCCGCCCAAGCGGTTTCCCGGTCGGCCGCGTTGAGCGCCCACAACGCCTCAGCCAGGGAATCGCTCATGTGCCGACCGGACATCAGCATGATCGTCGAAACCTTCACAAGGTTGAATAGCTTGAAATAGGCCCAGTGCTCCACTGGCGCGCAGGCCTCGGCTTCGTAGCGCGCGATGATCTCCGACTCGCTCGGCAGGCCCTCGACCGCCTCTCCCGGCGGGACGTGCATCGGGATCAGCATCGCGACCAGAGCCAGGTCGGCCTCGTTGTGGCCGAGGTAGGAGAGTTCCCAGTCCAGGGCCGCCACCAGCCGGCCGCCGTCGAACATCAGATTGGCGATCTGCCCATCGCCATGAGCCAAGGTCGCGGGGCGCGCGTCGGGCTGGTTGTCAAGCATCCAGCGGTTCAGTTCGGTCAGGTATTGGCGGCGCGGATCGCCCGGCGCGGTGACCAGTAAGGCTTCCCGCAACCACCAGTTCAATTCCCGTTCGATGGCCGTACCGCCGGTTCCGCGGCCCACGAGGTGCGGGACCGCCTCGGGGCCCAGCGCCGCCTTGCGCAACCGCCCGTGAAATCCAGCCGCGTCGAGGAGCATCCTCTTGCGCTGGGCGGGACTCACCTCGGCCAACAGGCCGGTTGAGTACATCATCCGGTTGGCCGGGGCCCGGCCGCCGAGCCGCTCCATGACCAGGAACGGAAAGCCGATCGCCTCCCTGGTCGGATCGCACCATCGCGCGATCGGCGCGGGAACGCCGTTGGCCCGCAGCGCCCTCAGCGTGAAGAACTCGTCATCGAAACGCTTCTGCTTGAGAAGCTGCTCGCCCGGCGCATAGCGCAGGACAAAGGCGTCTGACCTGCGCCCGTGCCTGATCTCGAACAGCGCGATGCCGTTGCTGCCACCCGCGTCTTCGACGTACCGCAACTCGCCCAGAGCGATCGGCGCGGCCAGATCGGATTGCACGTCGAGGAACCGCCTCAGCCGGTCGGGATCGACCCGGGGGCGGGCGGCACTCGACGCCGCGATCTCGCTGGCGGCGTTGGCGACGCTCACCGTCTCGGTCGTGACCGCCCTGGCCTCTTCCATGCCGCGAGAGACTCCAGCCCGCCTATTCGGCGGCGATCAGTTCGAGTTGCGGATGCAGGCTCAAGAGCCGGCCGGGCGTGGCGCCGCTGCAGGCGTTGTCGTGGAAAGTGACCTCACCATTGACCAGGATCCAGCGAATCCCCTGGGCGCGCGCCACCCGCCGCCAGTCGCCCCGAGGCAGATCGTGGACGGTTTCGTAGGCCGCGGTGGGGACGCCGAGACGCGCGAGATCGTAGATCATGATGTCGGCGGCCTTTCCCTCGGCGATCACGCCACGGTCGGTCCAGCCCAGGGCCTGGGCTGGCACGGCGCTCAGCTTGCGGTGCATGTGCTCAAGGCTGATCTTCTTCTCGTCCCTGACCAGCCAGGCGATCAGGTCGGCGCCATACTGGCCGCCGCTCCAGAATTTCACGTGCGCGCCGCCGTCGGACGTCCCCGGCAGCACCCGGGGATGGGCGTTGAGTTCCACAGCGTGGTTGAGGTTCGGGACGTCCCGCGGGGGGCAGACCTCGCAGGCCAGGCGGGTCTCTACGCACAGATCCAGGAACGCGTCGGTCGCCGGCTGTCCCTCGGCCTTGCCGATCTCCTCGAAGGTCTTGCCGACATGGGGCGCGAAACGGGATGAGCCGGCCGCGTCGACCAGCTGCATAGCCGGCACCTTGGCGTAGTAGGCCACATGCTCGACCTCCGCCGCCAGGCGCGCCCGATAGTCAGGATCGAGGGCCTTGGCGACGCGGGCGTCGATGGTGTCGCCATCGCCCGGATGCTGGAACTCGTTGAAGATCGGCTCGGACTGCCAGCCATCGAAATCCTTCACGACGAAGGCCATCGGCATGAAACGGAAGCAGAGCGCCTGCGAGTAGATGTTCAGGCCGCGGGCGGAGGTGTCGTCGAGCCACTTCAGAATATCACGGTGCCGTTCGGGATGACCCTCGGCGACCATGATCACGGTGTGGAGAACCGGCCGGCCGGAGATTTCCGCCAGCTTTTCCGTGAAAGCGCGGTTCTCGACGTTCAACGGGCTGGTCTCGACCAGCGCCTGAATCACGCCCTCACCCCGCTCGGCCAGCACCCGGGCCAGATTGAACGCCTCCTCCTCGTGCATCGCGTCGGTGATCATCGGACTGCCGTCTATGTCCTTGTGGGTATTGGTCTCCTGCAGATAGGAGAAGCCGAAGCCCAGGGCGCCGCAGTCCATGGCCTCATGCAGAAGCCGGCGCATCTCGGCCCGTTCAGTGTCAGTGGCAGGCCGAGTCTTGGCCGCTTCGTAGCCCATGACCCAGATCATCAGGGAGTTCAGCGGCAGGAACGCGCCGAGGTTGACGCCCTTCCTGATCGATCGGATCGAGGCGACCCACTCGGGAAAGGACTCCCAGTCCCAAGGCAGGGCGGCGCGCATGGCTTCGAGCGGGACCTGCTCGGTGTTCTCCATCATCAGCATGTAGCGTTCCCGGTCGGCCTTGTGGCAGGGGGAAAAGCCAAAGCCGCAGTTGCCGACGACCACGCTGGTGACGCCATGCCAGCCCGAATTGGTGCAATAGGGGTCCCAATAGACCTGGGCGTCGTAGTGGGTGTGGGGATCGATCACCCCCGGGGCGACGATCAGGCCGCGGGCGTCGATGTCTTCGCGCGCCGCCAGGCCGGCGAGGTCCCCGATCCGAACGACGCGTCCCGCGGCGACGCCGACGTCGGTGACCCGGCGGGGTCGCCCCGAACCGTCCACGACCGTACCGCCGCGAATGATGGTGTCGAGCTGCGTCATCGGAATCTCCCCGGCCGTTGATGAAGTCACCTGCCGTTCGCTTATCGCATTTATCGATCCTTGTCGACCGTTTAGCTCATTAGACGTAAAAATAAAAACATCTTTCTACGCAAATCTATATCCCGGTGGAACCCGGGGCGGCCGTGCGCTCTTGCGTCACGTGATCGCCAATGCCATACGCAAATCACGCTGATCGCCCGAGGATGGCGCGCATTGCGCAAACTCCTCGCCGCAGCGGCGGAAGAACATCGTGACGACCCGCAACCGAACGCGGCGCACCGCGTCATGAGGGAACGCAGACATGGCAACCGACGCAGAGACCATCGGCAGCGAAATCGTCAGGATCCAGCGGCAGGCCCGCTTTGCCGACATCTCCGAGCGGGAGTGGGGCCGGAGACTCGAACACCTCATCGCCGACCAAGCGGACGTCGTCGGCGACGTCCGGGTGTGGGACGTCCGCCAGGTCGGCACGGCGGCCGGCGGTTCGAACGGCACTCTGCTGTTTCGCGCCGCGTTCACGACGGCGGCGGGCGCGCAGGAGCGCGAACTCGTGCTGCGATTCCTGCCGGTGGAAGGGTTGTTCCACGCCTACGATGTCGCCGGCCAGTTCAATCTGCAGCGCGCGCTCGAAGGCGCCGGCGTGCCGGCCCCGCCGCAGCTTTGGCTGGACAGCGAGGGCAGACACCTGCAACGGCCCGGCTATGTCATGGCCATGGTGCGCGGCGTCGGCCCGCCGATGACCTGGATGACCTCGGGGGTGATCGCCGAGGCGACGCCCGACGGCCGACGGCGGATGACGACGTCCTACGTTCATACGCTGGCCAAGCTCCACGCCCTGGACTGGCGCGCGCTGGGCCTCGAATGGCTGGAGAAGCGGGCCGAGGGGGCGCGTCCCATCGAACGGGAAGTCAACTGGTATTGGGATTCGCTGATCTGGTCGGGCGTCCCAGGCTTTGTCGATGACCTGGCGCCGGTGCGAACCTGGCTGATCCGCAACGAGCCGACCGATCTGGCGACCGTGATCTGCCACGGCGACGCCAACCTCGGAAACTACCTGTTCGACGATGAGCAAGTCAGCGCCGTGGTCGATTGGGAGATGGCCTTCCTGGGCGCGCCGGAATGCGACCTCACCTTCCTGGCGGCCGGAAACGAGATTCTCCAAGGCGACGTGACGCCGCTGGAGGGGGCACTGACCTATCCTGAGATGAAGGCCGAATATGAGCGGGTGAGCGGCCGCCCCTTGCGGCACATGGCCTATTTCGAGCTGTTCACCGCCTTCCGGATCGCCGTCATCAATGTGCTGGCGATGAAGCATTTTCCGCCCGAGGTGCTGCAAAGCTTCATGCCCGTTCTTCAGCTGGGCCCGCGGATTTGCCTCGAACGGGCCCGCGCGCTCGGCATCGAAGTCTAGCCGCGCGGCTGCTGACCCGCGCGCCTCCGCGGCAATCCGCCGGCCATCGGCAGAACCCGCAGATAGTTCGTCAATTATCTACGCAATCTGTCTTGACACAAGCTATCGTTCACCGATAGCGTAGATTGACGGCGAATAATACTCGGCAAAATGTTGCCGCGCATGCCGACCCCAGGGGGAAACACGTGCGAAACCACACCATCAGATTGGCCCTTTGCGGGACGGTCTCGGCCTATGCGATCGGTCATGCGGGCCTTGCGGTTGCCGCCGCCGACTCTTCGGCGGCCAGCGTGCAGGTGTCCGAAGTCCTGGTCACCGCGGAACGGCGCTCCGAGAACATCCAGAAGGTTCCGATGGCCGTCGAGGCCGTCAGCGCCGCCGTCATCCGCGATCGCGGCATCCAGAATCTGGACGACCTTCAGAGCGAGGTCACTGGCCTCAAGTTCGGCCACTTCTCGGGCGGCGACAACGTCACCATCCGTGGCGTGGGGTCGGCGTTCGTCTCCGGCGCCGGGCAGAGTTCTGTCGCGATCTACGTCGACGGCGTCTATCTTTCCCAGATCGAATCGCTCGGCATGGGCCAGGCCGACCTCTCGGGCATCGAGGTGCTCAAAGGCCCACAAGGTACGCTCTATGGCCGCAACTCGAACGGCGGCGTGGTGAACTTCACGACCAATGCGCCGACCAATCACTTCAGCTATGGAGGTTCGGTCGGCTACGGCAACTACAACGACATCAAGGCGGAGGGCTACGTCAGCGGCCCGATCGCCGATCGGGTTCGCCTGAGGCTCTTCGTCCAGACCGAACGCCGGCAGGGTGACATCATCAACGATTTCACCGGCCAGAAGCTCAACGGCGTCAACACCTTCGGCGGACGTCTCTCGCTGGATGCCGACGTGACCGACCGTTGGAAGACGGAGATCCGGCTGAGCTCATGGAAGGACGACTATACCGGACCGGTTTACGACGCCTTCTATCCAAAATTCTCGCTTCTGCCCGCGCCGTTCTTCGATTTCGACCCCTACCGGGTCAACTCGCCGGTGCACTACGGCTCGGCGCGGACCAACAACGTGGCGGCCGTGAAGAATACGGTGCGCCTGACCGATCAAATACGTCTCGTCTCCACCACCGGATTCAACGATTTCCTGAACAAGGAAGCTCTCGATGCTCTGGGCGATGCGCTTCTGCCTCTCCCGATCGTCATAAGGCGAAGAGCCGATGAATTTACTCAGGAATTCAATCTCGTCAGCGAGAGCGAGAAAATCAAATGGATCGCCGGCGCCTATTATTTTCATGAACGCGTCGGTCAGACCAACCTGACCGACGAATCCAACCTCGCCGGGCTGACGCCGATCCACACCTTCATCGGTCCGGCGGCGACCAGCGTGCTGCAACACGGCCGGCTCCGGTCGGTCGAGGATAGCGGGTCGTTGTTCGGCGACGTATCCTACAACGTCACCGACGGGACCAAGATTTTCGGCGGCCTGCGCGTCACCTACGATCAGGTGAGGCAGAAGCTGACCGAAGGCATAAGCGCCTTTGGGGCCAATGTGGATTCCTGCTCGCCGACGACCGACCCGGAATTCGTCAAGGACACATCGTTGACCGGCCGGATCGGCGCGCAGCAGACGATCACCAGTTCGTCGATGGTCTATGCTCAATACTCGCACGGCTATAAAACACCCGGATTCTCGCAATCCACCTGCCGCAATCCGTTCAAGGCCGAGACGATCGACGCGGAGGAGGTGGGCTACAAGTCACAGTGGTTCGATGGACGACTGACGTTCAATGCCGATGCGTTCCACTATGGCTACGACAATCTGCAGCTGGAGCAGGCCACGCTCACGGGAATTCCGGTGGTCAATGCGCCCAAGGCTCATATCTGGGGCTTTGAGGCCACGATCGTCGCCCGGCCACTCGCCACGCTTCGATTCGACGCCGGGGTCGTGCTGCTCGACGCTCACTATGACCAGTTCATCAATCAGGACCCCAACAATGGCGAGGTATTGGGGGCCAATCTGGCCGGGGTTCAGCTCAACAACGCGCCGTCAGCCGCCGGCAACATCGGCGTCGAGTTCGATCAGAACTGGGATAGATTCGGCAAGATCACCTGGCGGGCGGAGGCCTCTCTGACCACGTCCTATCATGTTCGGGAATTCAACAGACCGTGGACCATTCAGAACGGGTACGGCCTGGTCAACCTCTATTCGACCTACCAGACGCCGGACGGCCACTACCAGCTGAGGTTGTTTGCGAGGAATGTCGGCAACGTCACCGTGCTCTCCGGCGAGTTGGGCTTCGGCGGCGCGCTCGGCGAGTTCGAAATGCCCCGCACCTACGGCGCGGAGGCGAGCGTCAGATTCTGATCAACGCGGACTGGCATACTCGATTGACCGCCATCTCCATTTTCCGAGATCGGGCGCGAGGAGATATCAGGTGCAAATGTATTCAGAGGTAGACCAGCCTCACCAGCCCAGTGATCACCCGGACTGGCAGGAGTCCTGGGTGTTGATCTTCCGGGACAAGGCTACGGGCCTCGTCGGCTTTCTGCGCACCGGCGCCTATGTCAATCAGGGCACGACCCAGACGCATTGGGGGATGGCTTTGCCGGACGGCACGCGCTTCCGGCGCCACGTCCTGGATCGCAAGCTGGAACCGGTGGACCGCACCGAGACGACCGCGAGCTCGGGCACGATGACCTTCTCCATGCCCCGCATGGAATACTGCCGCTTCGAAGGGATAGACCCCGACGCCGAGGCCGATCTTCGTATCTTCGATTGGTTCCCCTCCCAGGAGTGGTGGGCGGTCGGCGGAGAGCACCACGGGCTTTCGCTGGCCGGCGGAGCGGACCACGGCCACCCGGAAAGCGCCGGCCGTGTCGAAGGGCGGGTGCGCATCGGCGATCGCACCATCGAGGTGAAGGACGGCGTCGGATACCGCGATCACGGCTATGGCCCGCGCGCCCATACCGTCTTCCGGTCGGCCCGCTGGCACGCCGGTACGGTCGGACCGCGCCTGTCCTACTCCCTGGTCAGCATGCACGCCGGCGACGGCAGCTTCAGCAAGTTCGGCTGGCTGATGCGGGACGGCAAGCGCGAGGCGATCCGGGACCTGCACACGGTCAACTGCACCCTCGCCGATGGCCTGTCGTCGCTCGGCGGTTGGACGACGGTGGAGCTGGAGAGCGGCGAGATGATCCGAATCGACGCCGAGGCCGTGGACGGCATCGTCACATCGACGCATCTGAACAACGGCGGACCGGGTTCGTCTCCGGCCGGCATCGAGGTGATTTCGATTCCGCGCTGGAACGGGCTCGATGGCGTGGCCGATTTCAACATGATCGACAACGCTCACCGCGGCGAACAGGCGGTTTCTCACCTGTTCCTGGCCAATCACGCGGACGGCCTGTCGAAGCGCGAGTTCGACCCGTCGTGGGTGAGGTAGGCCCCGCCTCGCCGCCGGCGCCGATCGGTCGGGCGCGCGGAACGCCGAGATGACGATTTCCCCCCAGGATCTGGGCCGGCGGATCATCGAGATCAACCGGGCCGTCCGCCTCGGCTCGACGACGCCGGAGGAGTGGGCTCTGCGGATCGCCCGGCTGATAGGGGCCCAGCCGGAGATTTCGGAGCCGGTCGCGGTGCGCAACGTCAGGCCTTTGACGGGCGGGGCCGGCAGCTCCAGCGGCACCCTGTTCTTCGAGGCCCGGCATCGCGCCTGGGGTGAGGATGTCGACGGACAGTACGTCCTGCGCTTCACGCCGGCCGAGCCGCTGTTCCACGTTTATGATCTAGACGGCCAGATCCGAATCCAGCGGGCCCTGGCCGAGACGGACGTGCCCGTCGCCGAGCAATGCTGGGAGGATCCCACCGGCCGGCATCTGGGGACGCCCGGCTATGTCATGGTCCGCACTCCCGGAGAGGCGGCGCCGGCGGCATGGTTCGCCGAGGGCGTGATCGCGGACGCCGCGCCGGAGAGACGGCGGCGGATGATCACCGCCTATCTCTCCACCCTGGCGAAGATCCACGCGGTCGACTGGCGCCGCCGGGGCCTGAGCTTCCTGCTCGATCGGGCCGAGGGCGAGAAGCTGATCGAGCGGGAGATCAACTGGTACTGGGGGGGTCTGGCCCAAGCCGGCGAGTGCGCGGCGATGGACCGCTTCGGTCCCGTGCGCCGGTGGCTGACGCAAAACCAACCGATGATCGAGCGGCCGGTACTGTGTCACGGCGACACCAACTTCACCAACAACCTGTTCGACGGCGACGAGGTCAGCGCCGTCCTCGACTGGGAGATGGCCTTCATCGGCGCGCCCGAGGCCGACCTGGCCTATGGCCTGGGCGCCATGGACGCGCTCGGCCCCGAGCGGCCGGAAGGGATACCCAGCCCGGCCGAGATGATCGCCGAGTACGAGCGGCTTTCGGGACGGACGGTCCGCGACATGGACTACTATCGGCTGTTCGCCCTCTATCGGGTGGTGCTGATCCTCACCATGGGCAAGCGCGCCTTTCCGCCCGACTTCCAGGCCGTCTTCGCCACCTACATCGAACACACCGCTGATCGCCTGTACGCGCAGGCGAAAGTGCTGAACGCTGATTGCTGATTGCGGGCGACGGGCCCGCCACCGGCGTCGCCCCCTCCATCAGATAACCCGAACGGCGAAGGGAACCCCGCGGCGCCGTGAACCGCAGGCACGGAACAAGGACGTCAGGTCCCCCCTTCACATCGCCGAAATGCCGCCGTCGAGTTTGAGTTCGGCCCCGGTCATGAACTTGCTCTCGTCGCTGGCCAGATAGAGCACGGCGTTGGCGATATCGCCGGGCTCGCCGATGTGGCCGAGGGGCACCTGGCGGCCGAGCTTGGCCTCGGCCTCGGCCTTGCCGAAACGTTGGCGCAGGGGATCGAGGATCGGGGTGTCGATGAAGGTGGGGTGGATCGAGTTGGAGCGCACGTCCAGGCCCTGCTTGGCGCAATGCAGGGCGATGCCCTTGGAGAGCAGCCAGACCGCCGCCTTGGAGGCGTTGTAGGCCGGCGAATTGTGGGCGGCGATCAAGCCGGCGATGGAGGAGATGTTGACGATCGACCCCGGCTGGTTGCGGCGCAGATAGGTGAGCGCGTGCTTGGTCCCGAGGAATACCGAATCGACGTTGACGCTCATCACCAGCTTCCAGTCGTCCAGGGAGAGGTGTTCGATGTCGCCGCCACGCGAGATGCCGGCGTTGTTGACCAGCACCGAGAGGCCACCCATGGCCGCGTCGGCCTCCTCCAG
>Ga0182024_10014399_pt1 | contig 15292 bp, 21 predicted proteins | sample P32metaG_FD_120480 | JGI IMG/M metagenome (GOLD analysis project Ga0182024, IMG submission 120480) | Permafrost microbial communities from Stordalen Mire, Sweden - P3-2 metaG (Illumina Assembly) | ecosystem: Environmental > Terrestrial > Soil > Wetlands > Permafrost | place: Sweden: Stordalen... | reverse complement strand
TCGTTCATAAATCCCCATAGCGGCAGCGCCCGACCCCGCGGGTTCGTGCATGGGCGGTTTCCGTACGCCGGCCCGCACCCAGACGATCGATCGCCGCTGGCCGGCATCCGAAAACCTTCACCACGGCAGTCGTTCTCGCTAGTTCAGGCGTCAGCCGAAAGCGGACGTCGGCGCCGTGCCGCTGGTAGTCGAGAGTGAGCTGCCGAGAATCGCATTAGCTATGCTATTCTTCAAGCCAGCGCGGCTGCACTGGCGGCCAGTCGACTTCATTGAAAGAGGCAAGGCATTTGGCGCCCCAGATATGCCGAAGGCCCTTGTGAGCTGCTTAGGCCGGCAAAGCGCAATGGACACAAGCGCAAGGCAGGCTGTCATATTTCCTGCTGGCGGGCGTTATGTCGGGAACCAAGCGTCGTCGCGGATAGCCTGCACTCGCGGATGCCGTACGGGTATTTTGCTCTTGCCCAAAAGGCGTAGATGCGGGCGATTGCATCTTTCGCGATCAATACATCGGGCGATCCCAAGCCAATCCCGCGAACGTCCTTGCCGTCGTCTATAAGACGACAGGCCGCTTCAATAGCTTCTTCGGGGGTTGGAAAAGTCGCGAGGCGAACCGCCGCGCCTTCCCGGTATTGGACGTGCCATGTCATCGCGAGATGATCGGTGAGACTCAGAAAGCTGGCAAGAGAGCAATTCTACTCAATTTGTTTTAATAGTTAACGGTTGTAATCGCTGTTGGCGAGATGCGGGCCGCAAGGGAGTCTCGATCACTTGCGGCCCTAACCGCGACCGGGCCTGGGGGGCTGTAGAAGTCGCGGCTGATCTTAGATGCCAGCCGTTCGCGGCGCTTTTGCGTCACTCGTCATCCGCCGCACTGGGCTTGCTGGGGGGCGTCAGTTCCAATATTGCTCGAGGATTCCGACAGCAAGGCTTGCAAGCAGCAAGACGATCATGAGGCGAAGAAATACAGCCAGTTGACCGGCTTCATCAATGCCGAGGAGCGGGACTCTTCTCATAAGTATATGACCCATCGATAAGCCAATCGAAAGGTCAATATTTAACGAAAATGGCTAATGAACTGTTACGGTTGCCCCTGCTCAACCTCGCGGTGCGCCCAATTGGCGCGCGTAGATAGTTGAACGTCACTTTGGCGCGGCTCCCTTGGAAGCGCCAGCCGCTCGAGTATATCGCCGACAAGGAGATGGGCCTGAACTGACGTGAGTCCGTCGGCAATGATCTTCTCGTCGATCAGCACCCGGAACAATGTCCGAGAATCGCCCGGCGCCTCAAGCTCGATTGCGATCCTCATGTCTAGGCCTTCCTCAGCCTCACGCCCGGCCCGCGTCGACGAAGATCACGCAAGATCAAATTCTGCGGACAGCTGGCCGACGATTTGCAGAGCGATAGCGGGCACAGCGTCGCCGTCGGCCATCGTGAATGCGGCATGCCAATTGTGACGATCTTCGGCAATCCGCACGATATGCGCGATTGCGACACCCGTCACTTTGTCGCATTCCGGATGGCTCTTGAGCCATTCGTTGATGAGCGCTGCGAGTTCTTCTCGCGTCTTTGTCCGTTTGTTGCTCATCGCGCCTTCAGCTTGACGCCGGGCTCGCCGCCGTTGTCAAGCTCAGCCGTCGGCTGTTCGTCCTCAAGCAGATGAAGGAGGCCATAGCCGACGGACGGCTCAAGGGACTGGCTCGCGGCCTGGCCTATCAGCTCGTCGAGCAGTTCGGCGTGCTGGACCGCAAGAAGGTGGAGGCGCAAGGGCGCGAAAGCGGAGCTTTGCGTTCCCTACGCGGAGAGCTTTCACGCATGACCGAATTTATTACGAGGTTACGCCAGAATTTGGAGCCTGTTTTGGCTCTCGCGGACTCGCGCGAAAAGATCAGCGCCTATCACGATATGCCCTATGCCATCTTCCACTATGACCCTGAAGAGGAACTCGTCCTCCGCCGCGAAGTGGGCGCACTGCAAACGCGACTGGAGAACAAAGAACAAGCGCGTTACCCGAATTTCGCTCGCCGAATGCCTCGATGAGGCTCTGAAATCCGAAGGCGACATGGCGGATTGGTTCGAAAACGAGAAGATGTTTGGCGTTGAAAAGGCGATCGAGGACATCCACAAGCTCCGCGCCGATCGCACGCCGCTCGTGGAATTGGTCGCCAAGCGCATGCCGGAGACTGCGGATCCGCAGAAGGACAGGGTCTTTATCGTCAGGACTGGGGCGCTTTTCCCAGTCTATCGGACATTCTCCCTATTGGAGCAGTTGAAGGGACGTGTGACGGTTCCGACGGTGCTTTTTTATCCTGGCGATCTCGATGGCGCCGCCGGCCTCCGGTTCATGGGAGTTCTTGAGCCGGAACATAACTATCGTCCGAAGATCTTTTGAGGCCGACGCTGATGACGCAAATCGCAACCCTCTTTTCCAATGACATCAATCGCCAGATTGAAGAGGTCATCAAGGTCGACCAGAAGGACGACGAAGTGGTCGCGTCGGAAATCGGCGAATATGTCGTCACCGACGCGATCAAGAGTCACTTCGTCGAGGTCCTGGAGAAGTATCAAGAGACCCCGCAAAAGCCGCACGAAGGCATCGGCATTTGGGTTTCTGGCTTCTTCGGCTCGGGTAAGTCGAGCTTCGCTAAAATCCTGGGGCTTGCCGTCGAGAACAGGCCCATTCTGGGGAAGCCGGCCTCAGATCGATTTCTAACACGCACAAGCGACCCGAAACTCTCGGTCGTTTTGAAGACAATCAACGAGAAAATTCCGACCCACACGGTTATTTTCGACGTTTCGACCGACCGGGGCATTCGCTCCGGAAACCAGATGCTCAGCCAGATCATGTATCGCCTGTTTCTGGCGAGCCTGGGCTACGCCGATGACCTCGATCTCTCGGAATTAGAGATTACGCTCGAACAGCAGGGTGATCTCGAAAGATTCAAGGCGGCGTATCACGGGGAAACAGGCAAGGACTGGGATGTCGGCAAGACGCGAACGATGTTCGCGCTCAACGAGGCGAGCCGCACGCTTCACAAGATGAACCCACAGACCTTCCCCGTCGCGGATTCCTGGGCGAAGACGGCGGTCAACAAGACGGACATCAGCGCTGGCAAACTCGCCGACCGCATCGTCGAACTCATGAAACGCCGGATGCCGGGCAAGTCCCTGATGTTCGTCGTCGACGAAGTCGGTCAGTTCGTCGCCCGAGACATACAAAAGATGCTCGATCTGCAAGCCGTCGTGCAGCAACTCGGCGTCAAAGGGCGCGGCAAGCATTGGATCGTGATCACCTCGCAGGAGAAGCTGAACGAAATCGTCAGCGGCCTCGACAACCGCGGCATCGAACTGGCGCGCTTGATGGATCGCTTTCCCCTTCAGGTACACTTGGAGCCGTCGGACATTTCGGAAGTGACCAGCAAGCGCGTGCTGAGTAAGAATTCCGGCGCCGAGACCCTGCTCGGGCAGCTCTACGAGGATAACAGGGGCCGTCTCGTCCAAAACACCCGCATCAGCGCCGATATCCGACTGCCGGAGGTCGGGGCAGCCTACCGCAGCAATCTTTCGTCATGTAGGACCGAAGCGTGAAACAACGGAGCACAACTCTCTTCGCCGCGGGCCTTCTCACGCTCACCCTGTTTGGCATTGCAACGGCAGGACCGCTTGAGGACGGCAACGCGGCGGCCCAGCGCGGCGATTATGCGGCGGCGATCCGCGTGGCGGACATTCTGATCAACCGCGATGTCCCATTCATCTTCGTTACGGGCTACAACGCGATCCCTAATGGCCAGTATCGAAACATTCCCATTCTGCAGAAGCCGTTTGGCTTGGAGGCCCTCGAAAGCGCGCTGGAAAAGACGCTACGAAGGAAATGAATCCGGCGGCGCCGGCAGGTTCGCCTAGGTAGCCATTTCCCGTAAAGTCTCGACGATATCGCCCGCTCGACACGGCTTTTTCAGAAAGATGGCCGCGGGAGGAAGGTCCCGCGTCTCGATTTTTACGTGTCCTGAAGTGACGATGATCTTAATACGCCGGTCTGAACGCGCGTAGTGGGCGAGTTCCAGACCGTCGATCGAGCCGGGCATGTCGACATCGGTTACTAGGGCGTGGATGTCGGCAAATTCTTCTAAGAGCCCAACGGCTTCATCGGCATTCGCCGCTTCGTAAACTTTGTAGCCGGCTTCCTCGAATGTGGCGGCCACATCCATGCGGATGAGCGGCTCGTCTTCGACGACGAGAACGGCGTCCGATTGTTCGACGAAGGCCATGGCAACACGCGAATTGGAGAGAACTCATGCGTGCCTAGCTCGTGGTGGGCGGCTAGTTCGGCGAATCGTGACGTAGCGGCTCGCGCGGACCCATAGGAATGTATGGTTAACTTCTGTCTCAATGCCGAGTTCCCGACATAATGGAATATGATGCGTGCTTGATTCGACTCGCCCGCGTCCCCTCCGGCCTGGACGCGTGGCCCGTAACCGAATGCGACCGTGCGGTCACGGTACGCGCACCCCCAAGTCGGCGGAAAGCTTGAAATCGGTAGGTCGCGCAGCGGATGGTGCCCGCTGGCTTCGCCCATTTAGGCCACTCCGGTAGCCTGACAGCCCAAGAAGTCTGCGAGCGCCCCGCGCTGCGAAGCTAGGCGGCGATCCGAGCCGTGGCGTTCAAGACGCTGCGCGCGGTCCACTTGCTCACGGCCCTAGATGCGCAAACGCCACTCGCGCTCAAAGCCTCAAAGCTAAGCTCTGAGACGGCGGCCGGCGCATTTGTCCATAATTTATCTGCGAAATCTAACCTCGCGCAACTGGTACTTCTCGCAACGCTTTCGGCTGAGGAGCAACAAAGGCTATCGACGCTTGAGACCGATCTGGCGCAGGACCCAAAGCGCGCCGCGGCGCGCGTAGCAAACCAGAAATCGCGCCTCGACGAACATTGGCAACGCTGAAGCGCCTTGTGGAGGCAACAAGTGCCTCGGCATTTGTTGCGCGTGAAAAGCTGAAGGCCGAACGCGACGCGAAAGCAGAAGCTGCAAAACTGGCCTCAGACGCGCTGTTCGCGGCGTCTCCGCTTCCGGAGATTGGTCAAGCTACCTGGAGAAGCCTTTGGGAGGCTGCGCGGAAATACTCGAATGAAGTCGCCTACCCGGAAAGGTCCTTTCCAGATGCGAGTGCGGGCGATGACCTTTGTGTATTGTGTCAGCAACCACTCAGCGTCGAGGCGGTCCATCGCCGCACAACTTTCGAGAGCTTCGTAAAGGGAACTACCAAAGCCGATGAGGAGGCAGCATCAAGGGCATATGACGCGATGCTGGCCAAACCGGCGGCGGCGCGGGTGACAATCGATAGCATTTGCCAATTGCAGACTCTCATTGCGACAGAGATCGGCGACATAGCTCTTGCTGAGAAAATAAAGGATTGTGGCATTCGTGCCGCATGGCGGCTTAGAGCGTTCGCGCGTGAACAAGCCGCGCCCGGTGTCGAACCTAGCTTTGCTGAGGCAAATCTCTCCGATCGCTCAAAGAACTTGGGCGAACGAGCTACCCAACTATCAGCCGGTCAGAATAGTCCCGAACATTTGGCGCTTGTGAAGGAGTTTCACGAGCTCAAGGATCGCGCGGCGCTCGCCCCGCTTCTGGAAGACATCAGAGCCGAAATCGAACGTCGAAAGACGGCCGACGACATCAGCAAGGCGCTCAAGGACACCGCGAAAAAGGCCGTCACGACGAAGAACAAGGACTTTTCTGACAAGCTTGTGACCAATGCGCTTCGTGGTCGCTTCGCGCGCGAGATCGAGAAAATGAAACTCGCTCGCATGCCGATCGAACTCAAGAAGATCAAGGACCAGAACGCCGTTTCATTCTTTCAGGTCTGCCTTGTTGAGAAACCAAATGAGTCAGTGGGCGAGATTTTCAGCGAAGGCGAACATCGTGGCGTCGCTCTAGCGGCGTTCCTCGCGGAACTTGTCACGTCAAAGCAGTATTCCGGAATCGTTTTCGATGATCCAATGTCGTCACTTGACCATATCCATCGCAAGGCAATTGCCGCGCGTCTCGTCGAAGAAGCTGAGCATCGTCAAGTCGTCGTGTTCACTCACGACCTGACGTTCCTGTATGAACTGCGACGCGAAGCGGAGGCGAAGGAGCGGCCGATCCAGTATCAAACCGTCCACCGCAAGCTAACCCGTCCCGGCTACGTGGAAGGCGAGCTACCCAACAAAGCTCAGAACTCAAAGAGGTTAAGGGCCAGCTTGACAACTGGCCCGACTCAAAACACACGCTGTTCTGCAAAGGCTTCATTGAGCAGCTAAGGGAAGCGTGGGATCAGGGCATCGCAGATTTCATCTTCCCGGTTCTGGCCCGCTTCGACAATCATATCAAAGGCACAAGCCTGTTCAAACTGGCGGTTCTCAACGAAGAGGATGTGAGAACGGTGACGGCAGCTAGAGGCCGCCTCTCCGAAGATTTGCACGCGTCCGCCGAGACCTTGAATCCAGAAACCGTATCCCACGCCGTGCTGTTCGCCGAAATCGGCAAGCTGGAGGCGTGGTTAACTCAAATTAGTCAACGACAGAAGGATGCCAAAGCGCCAGTTACTTCATATGTCTAACAACGCCACGCTCGCCACCTTGTTCCGGTATGCTTCCAGAAGCAGGAAGCTGGCGATGAAATATCGCCGTCCGTTATGATCCAGAAGGAGCGCACTATGCCGATGTCCCGCAGAATCGGACGGATCGTCACCGTCCCGCCGGTCGGGCCAGGCTTCGGCGGCCCCGCGCACACCGCCGCCGCAGTCATCCCTCCTGTCGATTTTAAGGCGACCGATCCATTCTTCGTGATGATGGACGACCGCATCAGCACCGCCGGTGCGTTCGGCGAGGCCCATCCGCACGCCGGCCTGGAGACTGTCACCTTCATGCTCCATGGCAGCATGGAAGACCTGGAGGGCAAGCTCGAGGAAGGCGACGTGGAGTGGATGACCGCCGGCAGCGGCATCGTCCACGCCGAGGAGGTGGTCGTCTCCGACGGCATGCGGCTGCTTCAGCTGTGGGTGGTGCTGCCCGAGGCGCAGCGGCGCATCGCGCCCAGGGTGCAGAGGCTCGCCCGCGACGCCATGCCCGTGCGCCGGGAGCCTGGCGTCGAGGCGCGCATCTATAGCGGCCGGTCTCGCGGGCTTAAGGCCCCGACCCTCAACGCGGTCCCGGTCACCCTGGTCGACATCCGGCTGCTGCCGGGTGCGATATTCGACCAGGAATTGCAGTCGTCTTACAACGGCTTTCTGGTCGCGCTCGAAGGAGCGGTGACCGCGGGGGATTCGCCGACCCCGCTCGCCGCGGGGCAGGTGGGCTGGCTGGACCGGCCGGCCCAAGTCGGGGAGAGCGTGCTGACCGTCCGCGCGGGCGCCGAAGGGGCGCGGGTCCTACTCTACGCCGGTGAGCCGCAGAACATCTCCCTCGCTGTACGCGGTCCCTTCATCGCCGGGTCGGAGGCGGAGCTGGCGGAATGCTTCGCCGCCTACCGCCGTGGCGATTTCCCCCGCGCGAGCACTTTGCGCGGGCGCTAGGTGTGTTTCGGCTCTGAATATTGATCCCTTTCGGCTTCCAACATTGCCCTCAGTCAGTCGTCGGAATCATGAACGAACATAGCTGCTTTGGCGTCCGTGTTGGACGCCGATCGGGAGGTCAAACCCATGCCGATTCACACTTTGCTGGCGCCGATCTCTGTGCTGCATAGTTGGGAGCCACCATCTGATAGTCCGCTGGCAGGTTCCATTTCGCTCGATATTGATCAGCCGTCATTCCCAGGACCGATAAGTGCCGTTTCAGGGATTTTTTCCCGTCATCCAGGCAGGAGAGCGGGTCGCGACAAGCGGCGACTTGCGCTCGAGCTCAAAACCTTATGGGCGAGGAGGCGCGCTCGTGGTCCATACGTTCATGCTGGGGTTGACGTTGGGGCTTGCCGGATGCGGGACCCGATGCTGAGCCACTGTCCTCGGCCGCGCGACGCAACGTCCGCCGACATCCGTCTCTTTCGCCGAACATTCAGGCGGGCAAACACGCTCGCGATGAGATTTCAAATTGTCAAGCAACGAGGCGCTGGGAGCGAAGGCGCAGAGGCAAGTTTGACGCCCTGCGCGTATCTGGCGAGGCCAAGGTTCAGCCCAGGCTCGCCCCATGGCACATCTTTGCCGTTGTAACAGCCGAGTCTGCGCAGTTCCGGCTGGAGCGGCGGCGAGCGCGACCTGCTCGAAACCCGGATTCGTCGCCGCGGCTTTTGAAGGCCTAAAGCCGCTCTGCAAGCGATCTCCGCGCGTTGTTGGAGCCGAACCTCGCCGCGATCGAAGGCGGCGAGACTATGCGCGATGTCCGCAACGCCCACGCCCTGCTTGCCGCGCTACGCAGCGATTTGATCGATCCCACCATAGCCGTGCATCATGGGCGCGTCGTCAAGCGAACCGGCGACGACAAAGACAGCGGAGCCAGGCCGGGATAGGGCGATGCTTCCAGGACAAGGTTGGGGCCCGCGGCAGCGCAAAGGGCGAGAACGAAAGCGGCTAGTTGAATCGAACGTCAGCGGATGCCGCCGCGGTACGGACGTTGTCGTGCGGTTTTGATTTTCTCAAAAATTACGGTGTCAATGGCTGCTGCATTCGCAACGCGATCCAAGATTAGCGCGGCGATGACGAGTTGGAATCCGATCGCTGTCGTGATGCCACCAAGCATGCCGAGGCGATTGATAATGAACGAGCGGCGTTACAAAGGGAGAGCTCTCGAATAAAATCACTGCATTTTATTTCAGGATCGATAGTTGATTTGTCCGCATCTGCACTATCAGATGATAGTGGCGTGGCTCGACCTCGTAGGGATTTTCGCGGTAGCGTAAGTTTGGCGCAGCGTTTCGGGAACTCATACAAGCCACCTTCGGAGCGGTTTGTGGCGAGATCGCACTACGGCGGTAACCTGATCTCATGACGGAATACACCACTCTCCCGGACTTTGTCGACCGGCATCGACGTCTCTTCATATTGACCGGCGCTGGTTGCAGCACAAGCTCTGGCATCCCCGACTATCGCGACGCCGACGGCAAATGGAAGCGGATGCAGCCGGTGACGTATCAAGCCTTCATGGGCGAGGAAACAACGCGCCGGCGCTATTGGGCGCGCAGTATGCTCGGATGGCGGCGCTTTAGCCGGGCACGGCCGAACGAGACGCATCGCGCCTTGGCCAGACTCGAGGCAATGGGCAGGAGCGAGCTTCTTCTGACCCAGAATGTGGACCGCCTGCATCAAGCGGCCGGCAGTACCAGGGTGATAGACTTGCACGGGCGGCTCGATCTGGTCCGCTGCATGGGTTGCGAGGGGAGCATGTCGCGCGACGAGCTGCAAGATGACCTGGGTCGGATGAACGCCGACTGGCTCGATCTGGACGCCCCCGATGCGCCGGACGGCGACGCCGACCTCGAAAACGCCGACTTTTCCTCCTTCGCAGTGCCGTCCTGCTGGCGCTGCGGTAGCGTGCTCAAGCCCGACGTCGTGTTTTTTGGCGAGAAGGTTCCTCGCGATCGAGTTGATGCGGCCGCGCAACATTTGGAGCAAGCCGACGCCATGCTGATCGTCGGCTCCTCGCTCATGGTCTATTCGGGCTTCCGCTTCGCCCAAATGGCGGCTTGCGCCGGAAAGCCGATCGCCGCGATCAACCTCGGTCGGACCCGTGCCGATGGGCTGCTCGCGCTGAAGGTGGAGCAGGCAGGCGAGGCTGCGCTGGCGTTTCTATTGTGACCACGCCCCTCGCCTTCCACCAAATCGAACCGACAACAGTGTCATTTCAACTTTGCGCCGCGAGTGTCATTTCTGCCTTGCACTGACACAGCGAGTTAGCGCAAGAGAGACGCTCAGCGCCAAAACTGTGGATTCTCATGGTAGCAAATATCCCTCAGAAATCGAATAACTAGGTATTATGGAAGTTCTGAAGGACCTGCTCGGCCAGCCGCGCTCCCGGGTAGAGTTCGTCAAGGCTCTGACGGCGCCAATCACCGCCAAATGGCATTATCCTGGGGGAACCTTTCGGCCGGGCTCGAATCTAAGAGGCAGCCCGAATCTTCCGGACTCGACATGGCCGTGCATGCTCTTCGACAAGCCTTGGCGGATGAAGCCCAACTCGTCGAACGCGCGCGCCGCAAGGACCGCGCCGCCTTCTGGCTAATCATAGCAGCAGAGCGTCGGCTGTATTGGATGCACCACAGTAAAAGACGCAGAAGCGCGGCAGGAAGTTAATATCAGCGCCCTAACCAATCTCGACGCCTTCCTCGGTGAGGCGCGGGCGTTCGTTGCGCAGACGAATAGGATCTTGGATCGCCAAAGGAGAGTAAAATGGCTGATGATCAAGCCGGGCCTAGCGGCCCCGATCTAACGCAGGGGATTGCGCTCTCCGAGCTCGCCGACGGTGGCAAGCTGGTCGGTCATGTCGGCGAGGAGCAAGTGCTTCTAGTGCGCCGTGGAGCAATAGTGTTCGCGGTCGGCGCCCACTGCACGCACTATCATGGGCCGCTTGTCGAAGGGCTTATCGTCGATGACACCGTGCGCTGTCCCTGGCATCACGCCTGCTTTGACTTGTGGACCGGCGAGGCCCTGCGTGCGCCGGCGCTAAGTCCAGTTGAATCGTGGCTGGTAGAGCAGCGCGACGGCAAAGTCTCCGTCCACGAAAAGCGCGCGCAAGCGGAAGCGAAGCCTCGCCACAAGACAGCGGGCGAAGCGCCAGAGAGGATCGTAGTCGTTGGCGGAGGCGCGGCCGGATTCGCGGCCGCGGAGATGCTTCGGCGCGAGCAATACCAAGGCGAGATCGTCATGCTGAGTAGCGATGACGCTTCACCCGTAGACCGGCCGAACCTCTCCAAGGACTATCTCGCTGGTAGCGCGCCAGAGGAATGGGTTCCGCTTCGCCCGGACAGCTTCTATTCAGAGAATGGCATTGACCTGCGACTCAAGGCGAAGGTCGTTGGCATCGACGCGCGTTCTTGTAAGGTCGCGCTCACCAACGGAAGCGACGTTCCCTACGATCGACTGCTGCTCGCAACCGGCGCTGAACCGATCCGCTTGTCCATCCCAGGCGCCGAACAGCTGCAAATATGCACGCTGCGCTCGCTCGCCGACTGTCGAGCCATTATCGAGCGGGCCAAGAAGGCGCGCCGTGCGGTAGTTCTGGGTGCGAGCTTCATCGGGCTCGAGGTCGCGGCCGCTTTACGCGCCCGTGGCATCGAGGTCCATGTGGTCGCGCCAGAAAAGCGGCTGATGGAGCGAATTCTGGGCCCGCAAATGGGCGACTTTTTACGCGCTCTCCACGAGGAACACGGCGTCGTTTTCCACCTTGAGAATATGGCAACCAGCATTGACGGCAATCACGTGACGCTCAAAGGCGGAATTGTGATTGAGACAGATTTTGTGGTCGCCGGTATTGGCGTGCGCCCGCGGATCGAACTCGCCGAAGGCGCTGGTCTGACTATCGATCGCGGTGTTTTGGTAAATCCCTATCTCGAAACGAGCGCGCCGGGGATCTTCGCGGCCGGCGACATTGCTCGGTGGCCGGATCCGCACAGCGGCGACGTCATTCGCGTCGAGCATTGGGTGGTCGCGGAGCGCCAAGGGCAAACCGCGGCGCTCAATATGCTCGGGCGTCGCGAGGAATTTACCGCCGTTCCGTTCTTTTGGAGCCAACATTACGACATTCAAATCAACTATGCCGGCCATGCCGAGAAATGGGACGAACTCGTGATCGAAGGAGAAATTAAGAGCAAGGATTGCCTCCTGCGCTTCAGACGCGGTGGGCGCGACCTCGCTGTCGCCTCAATCTTCCGCGACGTCGAGAGCCTTCAGGCCGAGCTGACCATGGAGCGGCATGCCGTGGGCTAGAAGGCGTCGTCGCATTGTTAAACGAAGAACTGACAAAGTGGACAGCCGCAATGTCGGTGCATTTGCGTAAGGGGCACGGATTGTCGCAGAGGCAGATTTGCGGCACTCTTGTTTATTGAGGGTAATGCACCGTCGTGGGACGAAACCAGAATTGCTGGGGAGGCAAGCATGGGCGGAAAGTTTGAGAATATCTTGGAGACCATAGGCCGCACGCCCGTCGTCCGGATCAATCGGCTCGCGCCCCCTGGTGTGAACCTTTTCGTCAAAGTCGAAGCCTTTAATCCGCTGGGATCGGTCAAGGATCGGCTCGCGCTCGGCGTGATCGAGGCAGCGGAGAAGTCGGGCGAACTGAAACCTGGTCAGACAGTCATCGAGGCGACGAGCGGAAATACTGGCATTGGCCTCGCCATGGTCTGCGCGGCCAAGGGCTACCCGCTGGTGCTTACCATGGCCGAGCCGTTCAGCGTTGAGCGGCGAAAGCTGATGCGGTTCCTCGGCGCCAAGGTCGTCATTACGCCAGCTGCTGAACGCGCCGTCGGGATGATCAAGAAGACAATCGAACTCGCGGAAACGCATGGCTGGTTCATGACCCGACAGTTCGAGAATGAGGCCAACCCGGATATCCATTCGCGAACAACCGCGCGGGAGATCATTGACGACTTTGCCGACGAGAGGCTCGACTATTGGGTGACTGGTTACGGCACCGGCGGCACGCTGAAGGGCGTTGCCCGTGTTTTGAAGAAGGAGCGCCTAGAGACGAAGATCGTCGTCTGCGAACCCACGGACGCGCAGTTGCTTGGCTCCGGCATCGAACAGGCTAGAAAGCCCGATGGTTCGCCAGCAGCACCCCATCCGACGTTCAAGCCTCATCCCATGCAGGGTTGGACGCCGGACTTCATCCCCAAGCTCACCGAAGACGCCGTTACCATGGAGCTGATCGATCGCATCCTGCCGATTTCGGGTGCCGACGCGATCCGCTGCGCCAAGGATCTCGCAGTGAAGGAGGGCATTTTTGTCGGCATTTCGTCCGGGGGGACCCTCGCTGGCGCCCTCAAGATCGCAGCTGAGGCGGAGAAGGGCGCGACCATTCTCTGCATGCTACCCGACACCGGTGAGCGCTATCTCAGCACGCCGCTCTTTGCCGACATCTCTGCCGATATGACGGAGGAGGAAATGGCTATCTCGCGATCGACACCGAGCGCGCAGCTAGCCCATTAGCAGCGTAGGGCGCTACCTCTTGGTGTTCAGCCTCGCCATCCAATGGCCCAAAAGTGGGCCGCCCATTTCGGGCGTGCGCCATCGATACCTCTTACCAAGCGCAAACAAGGACCGGGAGCTGGCCCGTGCCTATGCATGTGAATTCTCGGCAAGCGAGGAACCGGCGCGCTTGCTCGGAGCGCTCCTCGTCTCGCCAACATTGACGAGGCCAATGAGGACGGAGCGGGCGGAGCTTGCGACGGGAGGTCAGGAATACGAGGGCGAATTTTGCGAGGCCCCGCAAACTCGCAGAGCAGAGGAAGGCGCCTAGAAGGAGGGAGTGGAGCTGAACCCAGGGCATTCCTCCGGAACTCCGCATTTTTGCCCATCGCCTGTGATAAAGAAGATCGCGGGGCGCTGGAACGGACTTTGGGAGAATCAGAGATGAAGAAATTCTTGGTCTTGTACATGGCCAATCGGGCCGAGTTTGAGAACATGATGAAAAACGCCACTCCTGAACAGCAAAAGAAGGGGATGGACGCGTGGATGAAATGGATGGGTGACAACAAGGCGTCCCTCGTCGACGGCGGAGCGCCTTTGGGCAAGACCAAGCGGGTGGACTCGAAAGGAGTCAAAGACGCAACGAACGAGCTCGGAGGCTATTCGATCGTGCAAGCCGAGTCGGCCGACGCGGCGACAAAGATTGTCGGCAAGGGCCAACCGCATCTGCAAATGCCTGGCGCTTGGATAGAAGTCGTAGAGATTATGCCGATACCGGGAATGTAGACGACATCGTCCCAGTTCGGCGAAAGGGCCGCCCGCGCGGCCCTTTTTCGTTTGGCGCCCGTTATTCAGAAGCGGCCTTCAGGAAAATGCCACACTGGTCGGCATACCTGGCTCGAAGAGTGCCGACAGCGGCGCAACTATTTCCCATGAACGTGCGCTGGTCGAGCAGGTCGAGGTCTAAGCGCAACTGAACATCCGAAGGCCGCAAATGCGCCGCTTCAGACGCCTTCATCAACATCTTGCCAACTCGCCCCATTGCCGCCTCAGCTGCTGCGCGGCTCTCTGCTTCATTTCCGACGCAATCAGTGAGGATCGAATAGAAAGATAAGCAGACCGAGAGTTCAGCCTGAGCGTTGTCTATTGCGGCTTGCTTTGCCGACTCTTGCCCGCTCGCGGGATGCGACACCAAAACGGCTAATATGGCAGTCCCAATCAATCTCACTTCGCCCTCCCTGCTTCAAATGTGTCGAGCGCCAGCCGAACGATTCCGCCTCGCTGACACCGAGTTTGCGCGCGGCCTTCGTGGAAGCTATTCGGCGTGGTGGCGATCGGTCTCTCGCGGATATGACGCAATTGAACCGCATCATCGCGATCCTCGAACATGACGGCCGCATTGACAACTTCCGGTGCAGTCATGAGCGCTTATCGCTCCGGCTCGGCGCTTGCATCTAGGACCTTAAGCACCGCGGATACAAAATTCGCACCGAGGAGCGGCCGGATAAGAACACCGTTTACTACTTGATCGCTAAACCCGCACCGAGGCAGCTTCAAATGACCGTATGACATCGATCGACGACATCCTGACCGGCTTCTCCGAGGTCCATGGAACTGAGAGCGAGAAGCTTGCGTGGCTTCGTGGGCGGCTAATGGCGTTCTCGGAGGAGCTGGCGGCGGAAATCGAGCTCAAGATCGTGCAGGAGCCCACCTTCGCGGGCAAGCAATACAATAACGCCTTGATAGAGGCGGCTGCGATTATCAGAAAGGCGCTCGGTTCATGAGCGTGGCGGCAAGGCGGATCCCCGCCGTTCGGTGATAGCGGCCTTGGCCTTCTGCGCCGCGCTTCTCTTCTGTTCCTTGTCCATGTTGCCTGCCTCACGATGTGGCGTGACGAAAAGAGCCGCTCACGAGAAGCGAGTCGCCATTCGGGTCTAGGAGCCCCTTTGTCAGACCTCGTCGCGTTGCCGACCCAGCATGAAACTTCGCAGCATCATTACATGGAATCCTCGGTCATCCGGGGAACTTTGGCTGGAACAGAGTTTCGACACAAAGAGTGGTTCGAATGAGACCTGGTCCGCAGATGAAGGAGGCACGATGAGGTGGAACTCGAAGTTCGCACTCGTCGCATTGGCTGGGATGACTTGCAGTATGGTCGGCCCGCAGTTGGCGCTCTCGCAGACCTTGCCGACGCATCGCAT
>Ga0182024_10014398_pt1 | contig 15292 bp, 14 predicted proteins | sample P32metaG_FD_120480 | JGI IMG/M metagenome (GOLD analysis project Ga0182024, IMG submission 120480) | Permafrost microbial communities from Stordalen Mire, Sweden - P3-2 metaG (Illumina Assembly) | ecosystem: Environmental > Terrestrial > Soil > Wetlands > Permafrost | place: Sweden: Stordalen... | reverse complement strand
TCCTTGTCGGGAGCTGCGTCGTCCTGGTCCCGATTCTGCTAGTCGCGCACGCCGGGACGCGCTACGGCATCCCGTATCCGGTCTTCGCGCGGCTGTGGTTCGGGACGCGCGGCGCGCATCTGCCCGCGCTGGCGCGGGCAATCATTGGGGCCGGCTGGTTCGGGATCAACGCCTGGTTCGGCGGCCTCGCCGTCGACGCGATCGCCGGCCGGCTCGTTCCGGCGTGGGCGGGCGTCGGTCCGCACGTCGCGATCGCGTTCGCCGCGTTCTGGATCCTCAACGTCGCGATCGCGATGCGCGGTCCGCAAGCGATCGGCAGGCTCGCGGCGTTCGCCGCGCCGACCCTCGGCGTCGCTGCGCTCGCGCTCTTCGCCTGGGGCTTGAACGCCGCGGGCGGCGTCGGCCCGATGCTCGCCGCGCCGGCGAAGCTCCACGGCGTCGCCTTCTGGATCGCGTTCTTCCCCTCGGCGATCGGCGTCGTCGCGTTCTGGGCGACGCTCGCGCTCAATATCCCCGACTACTCGCGTTACGCCGTCTCGCAGCGCGCGCAACTTCGCGGTCAGCTCGTGATGCCGGTCGTGATGGCGCTGTTCGCCTTCGTCGCGATCGCGGTCACCTCAGCGACCGTCGTGGTGTTCGGAAAGCCGCTCTGGAACCCGGTCGAGCTGCTGCTGCACTTCCCAACCGCCGTCGTGCTGATCGGCGGCTTGCTGGTGATCCTGTCGTCGATCACGATCAACGTCGGCGCGAACGTGATGGCGCCGGCCCGTGCCTTCGAGAACTTGCGGCCCAAGACGATCACCTTCGCGATGGGCGCGATTGCGACCGGGATCCTGGCGCTCGCGATGCAGCCGTGGTACGTGCTCGAGCGGTTCGGCAACTACATCTTCGTGTGGCTCGGCACGTACGGGACGCTGCTCGGCCCGTTCGACGGGATCGCAATCGCCGACTACTGGCTCGTCCGCGCGCTGCGGCTCGATCTGCTCGGCCTCTACTCACCCGGCAGCCGCTACAACTACGCCGGCGGCTGGAACGTTCGCGCCGTCCTCGCGCTCATCGTCGGCTGGATCCCGCCGGTCGCGGGCTACTTCATCGCGCCGCTGCACTTCCTGTGGTCCGGCGGCTGGTTCTTCAGCATCATCGTCGCCGGTCTGGCCTATGCCGCGTTCATGCGCACCGACCGCTCGCGGTTGAGCGTCGCAGAGTACGAGGCGATCACCCGTCACGCCGAGCTTGTCGAAGCACCCTGAGGGCTAGGGAGCCTCTGAAGAAGTCCCGCACCAGTCGCCGCCGGTCGGCGGCTTTGTGGTACGCGACTTCTTCAGAGGCTCCCTAGACCGCGGCTTCCAACTCGCCGATCGAGGCGTCGATCGTCGCGACGACTTCGTCGATCTCGGCGTCGCTGATGATGAGCGGCGGCGCGACGTGGAGGACGTTGTAGCGGCCGAAGGCGTACGCGCCGCGCTTGCGCAGCGCCGCGAACAGCGCCGGCATCGGGCCCAGCGACTTCCCTTGCCACGGCACCAGCGGCGCGCGCGTCGCGCGATCGCTCACGAACTCGACCGCGAAGAACGCGCCGATGCCGCGCACCTCGCCGACCAGCGGGTGCTTTTCGCGCAGGCTTTCGAGACCGCCGCGCAGCCGGGGTTCGACGCGCGTGCGCACGTCGGCGTAGATCCCGTCGTCGGCGTACGCTTGCAGCGTCGCGACGCCGGTCGCCATCGCCAGCGGATGGCCGGAATAGGTGTGTCCGGCCGGCAGCGGCTTCTCGTCGAAGGCGCGGGCGAACCCCTCGCGCAGCAGCACGCCGCCGAGCGGGACGTAGCCCGACGTCACGCCCTTGGCGAAGGTGATCATGTCCGGCACGACACCGAACCGTTCGCCGCCGAACACGGCGCCCGTGCGCCCGAACCCGGTCATCACCTCGTCGAAGATCAGCACGATCCCGTGCGCGTCGCAGAGCGCGCGCAAGCCGGCGAGATATCCCTCCGGGTAGACGATCACGCCGTTCGACCCGATGACGGGCTCGATCAGGATCGCCGCGACCGCATCGGGGTTTTCCGCTGCGACGACGCCGGCGACGTGCGCGAGTGCGCGCGCCGTCTCCTCGACCGGGTCGGTCGTGTGGAACGGACTGCGATACGGATACGGCGTCCAGAAATGGATCACGCCGCCCATCACGTTGTTGGGTTCGTTGAACCAGCGGCGGTTCTCGCCCGTCAGCGTCGCCGAACCGGTGCCCGAGCCGTGGAACGAGCGATAGCCGGTCAGCACCTTGGCGCGTCCGGTCACCGCGCGCGCGAACTTGATCGCGTCCTCGTTCGCACCAGCGCCGCCGGTGGTGAAGAACGCCCGTCCGCCTTCCTCGCCCCAGGGCGCCAGCCGGATCAGCGCTTCGCCGAGCTCGGCGCGCTGGTCGTTGAACCAATTCGGCGGGCTGAAGCAGAGCCGGTCGATCTGCGCGTGCATCGCCGCCCGCACGGCGGGATGGCCGTGGCCGAGGTTCACCGCGATCAGCCCCGAGGTCAGGTCCGCGTACCGGTTCCCCTCGTCGTCGTAGAGGTAGATCCCCTCGCCCCGCACGATCACCGGCGGCGCGAGCCCGCCCTGCGGCAACCACGGGGTCAGGACGTAGCGCTGGTGCTTGGCCTTCAGCGCGGCGTCGGAAACGATCATGGGAGAACCTCCTGCGGTCGCGTACGCCGCGCGAGGGGCGCAACCTTCAGCGCGGCGGGTCGACCAAGGCGTTCAGGTGCGCCTTTACCTCCGGCCATTCGCCGGCGGAGAGGCTGTACATTACCGTGTCGCGCACCGTGCCGTCGCGGCGCAGCGCGTGGTGGCGCAGCACCCCGTCCTTGCGCGCCCCCAGGCGCTCGATCGCCCGCTGGCTCGCGAAGTTGAAGTTGTCCGTACGCCAGCCCACCAGCTTCGCACCGAGGGTTTCGAAGGCATGGGTGAGGAGCAGGATCTTGCAGGTGGTGTTGACGTGGCTGCGCTGCCAGCTTCTGCCGTACCAGGTGTAGCCGATCTCCAGCCGGTCCACCTCGCGCACGATATCGTGGTAGCGCGTGCTGCCGATGATGCGGCCGCTTGGCACGTCGCGAACGACGAACGGCAGCATGTGGCCGTCCTCGTAGTCTTGCAGCGCCGCTGCGATGTAGGCCGGCGCCTCGCCGGGGGCGGGAACCGAGGTGACGCGCAGCGTCCACAGCTCGCCGTCGCGCGCTGCGGCTTCCAGCGCCGCCGCGTGCTCGGCCGCCATCGGCTCCAGCCGCACCCGCGGCGTCTCGAGCGTGCAGGGCTCCGGCCGGCGCATACTACGACGACCTTCAGCGCGGCGGGTCGATCGCCCGGAACAACACCGGCAACGCAAGCGCGAAGCCGGGGAGCGCATCGTGCTGCAGGACGTCGTCGCCGCGCAGGACGCGTTCGCCGTCGTGGTCGTGAAGAGAGACCGAACGGTCGTGCGGGTCGACTACGATCACGAGGTTTGATCCGGACGCAAGGTACACCGAGATCTTGTGCGCGACGTGGCGCGGCACGTCGTCGGGCGAAAGCACCTCGATCGCAACGTCGGGCGCGAACGGCGGCAGCTGAAGGTCGCGCCCGGTCAGACCCGCTAGCCGCTCGTTCGACACGTACGCGAGATCGGGCACGAGCGGACGACGAACTTCGCCCGGCGGCGCGACGCGGAAACGCCACTCCGACCCGGCCTCGCCGCGACCGTCGGCCCACGCCAACAGCGCCGCGCCCAGCGTCAGCTGGAGTCGAGCGTGGTTCCGGAACGGGCTCACTTTCTGCACCGCGTGACCGAGAATCCACTCGGTCTCGGGCTCGGTCTGGGGCAGGACGATCTCGTGCAGCGACATGGTCTCACACCGACCGTATCACGCGCCGTCGGCGCGCGGCAAGGTGTACCTCGTCGTTAGTGCGGGAGCAAACCGATCAGGTGCTGTGCGATGTAGACGATGCGCGCGAGGATCCCCGGTGCGAACTGCACGAACGCCCAGAAGCCGGCCATCGTGCGGGTCGTGCCGACCAGCGCGAACGGCAGCCCACCGACGATCAGGATCGCGAGCAGGCCGGCGTACGGCGCGAAGCCGCGCAGCGGGCTCTCGCGGGTGACGACCGTGCCGGCCGCCAGATCGCCGAGCCGGCGGTGGGCGGGGAGCAGCGCGAGCAGTCCGCCGATCCCCAACACGTCGATCGGCCGGAGCAGCATGCGGACGAACGCGCGCGCGAAGCCGACGTTGCGTTCCCGCAGTGCGGAGACGTGCAGGTTGAAGGTGAGCTTCCCGATCGTCGTGCCGAAGAGCGCTTCAGCGGCGACGACGTAGACGAGCGCGAGGACGACCCCCATCGCCAGCGTCGCGTCGAACCCGCGCTGCGTGTTCGTCGGCAGGCCGGTGATCGGGTTGATCGCGATCAGCGCGTAGGCGAAGATCGTCAGGACGCCGGCGACCAAGCCGAAGTCGACCGCGAACGCGAAGAAGCGGGCGAGCGCGTAGCCGAACGGGTTGCCGACCGGGAATCGCGGGCCGACCGGCTTGACGCGCCGCGGCGGCGCCGGCCCGATGACGACCGCCTCTTCGACCGGACCGGACTGATACGTCCCGGGCCGGGCGGGCGGCGGCAGGTCGATCCGCGGCATCTCGACGGTCGGCTGCTCGTCTTGCTTCGATTCTACGTCCATCGTCTCCGAGACGTACCCGGACCGCCGAAGCGGTGTTTCGCCTACCGGCAGACGTCGGCGATTGCGATGATCCGTTTCGCGGCGAGCGCGTCGAGCGCCGCGGTCCGCGGGTCGGGCTTCGTCACGGCGACCTCAGGCGGGGTGGTCGGCGCGGCGGCGTGCGCACCCGGGTGCGGCGTTGCGAGCTGGTCGTTGTACGGCTCCGGCGTCTCGAGGACGCGCGTCGCGCCGGGAGTCCCGCCGGTTGCTGCCTGCATCTTCGTGAGCCCCTCGTCCATCGCGAACATCCCCTGCATCTGCCGCGCCTCGACGTACCCGTTCAGCGCGTTGAGCTTGGCGTTCGCGCTGTCGTAGAGCGTCTGCAGCGCTTCGCGCAACGCGCGCATCTGCGGGTCCTGCACGGGCGGCTTCAGGCGCGGATCGCCGAGCGCGTCGGAGATGCTGCGCACGTCCTTGGCCATCGCGGAGACGTTGCGCCCGAGACGGATCAGCATCAGCGTGCTGGACGCGTTGCGGCTGGGTCGCGGGTTGTCGTCGTAACCGCGCAGCCGGCGGCCCGCGTCGCCGAACGCCGCGTCCGCGTCCATCGCGGCGCCGAGCGACGGCGCGACCCGATCGCGCAGGACGACGCACGGCTCGGTCATCGAGTGCGTTCGGCCGATCACCGGGATCTCGCTCGGCGACGGCGCCGGCGAGGGCGGAGTGGCGGCGGTGGCGGCCAGCACGATGCACGCCGCCGCGACGACTCGAATCATGCGCGAATCATACGAACCCGCTGGCGGCCGTGGCCCCCTTCTTGCGCAGCTCCGCCTGGCGCAGCTCGACGCGGCGGATCTTCCCCGAACGCGTCTTCGGCAGCTCGCTCACGAACTCGATCGCACGCGGATATTTGTACGGCGCGGTGACGCGCTTGCAGTGCTCCTGCAGCTCTTTCACCAGCGCGTCGCTGGGCTCGAAGCCCGGGCGCAGCACGATGAACGCTTTGACGATGTTCCCGCGGTCCTCGTCGGGCGATCCGACGACCGCCGACTCGAGCACCGCGGGATGTTCGACCAGCGCGCTCTCGACCTCGAAGGGACCGATGCGATACGCGCCCGAGGAGATGACGTCGTCGGCGCGACCGACGAACCAGTAGTAGCCGTCGTCGTCGACCTGCGCGCGATCGCCGGTGACGTGCCAATCACCGCGGCGGGACGCCTCGGTCTCCTCCGGGTTCTTGTAGTAGCCGACGAACAGCGAGGGCGGCCGGCCGCGCAGCGCGATGTCGCCGATCTCGCCCGGCGGAAGCACGTTCCCCGCATCGTCGATGACGGCGACGTCGTGGCCCGGCGTCGGTTTGCCCATCGATCCCGGGCGCACCGGAACGTCCGGCCGATTGGCGACGAGGAGCGAGTTCTCGCTTTGCCCATAGCCGTCGAGGATCGTGATCCCGAACGCCTTTTTCCAAATCTCGATCACTTCCGGGTTGAGCGGCTCGCCGGCCGAGACGCAGTGCCGCAGCTTCGGCAGCTTCCAGCGCGTCCCCAGATCGGCGAGCTTCGCCTCCAGCCGATACTCCGTCGGCGCCTGGCAGAGCACGGTCACGCCGAGATCGCGAATCATGTCCATCCGCCGTTCGGGGACGAAGCCGCCTTCATCGAGCACGATCGGCGCACCGCACGACCACGGCCCGAGCAGCACGTTCCAGATCGACTTCGCCCAGCCGGTCCCCGCCGTGCACCACACCAGATCGCTCGGCTTGACGTCGAACCATGTCGCAGCTTGCATGCGGTTCGCGAACGTCCAGCCGACGGTGTGCACGACGCCCTTCGGATCCTTCGTCGTTCCGCTGGTGTAGACGATGTACGCCAGGTCGTCGCGCGCGGTCGGGGCGCCGTCCCACGGCCGCGCGGCGGGCAGCAGCGGATCGGTCGCGGTCCAGCCGTCGTGCTCGCCGCCCACGACGAGCCACCCCCGCAGCGCCGGGGCCTCGCCGCGAATCTTCTCGATCTCCTCGGCGTTCGAAGCGTGCCCGACGACGGCGATCGCGCCGCTGTGATGGGCGCGATAGAGCAGATCTTTGGCGCGCAGCTGCTCGGCGCTGGGGACGGCGACCGCGCCGATGCGGAGCAGCGCGGTCATGCAGAAGAGCCAATCCGGCGTCTTCGGGATGACGACGACGACCCGATCGCCTTTGTCGATCCCGGCATCGCGCAGCACCGAAGCCCAGCGCTTGGTAGCGTCGGCGACCTCGGCGAAGGTGTACTCACGGCGCGCGAGGTTCGCGTCGACCGCGATCAACGCGAGCCGATCCTCCCGCGCGAGCCGATCGACGACGTCACGCGCGAAATTGAACTTGGCCGGGACGTCCCAAGTGGTCGGTGGGTCAGCCATGCCGCGAGGATTCGCAGGTCGTCCCGGCGCACCCGCTGGCATGGCCGCGCCTGATTTCGCCCGTATCCTGCGGGCCTCCAACCTGCGCTTCGGAGGCTTCCGCGCGCGCGGCGTCCCGGCGATCCTGCTCGGCTTCAGCGCGATCGTCCTGGCCGCCGGAACGGTACGCGCGCTCGCCGCCGCTGCCCCGACGCTTGCGGAGTCGATCCGCGAAGCGACGAAGCTCGCCGAAGCGCTGCGCAGCGATCAGCGCCGGCTCACGCCCTAGCCGGCTGCTCGCGGATCAGAGTTTCACGCAGGTGTACGGATTGGCGTTCGGGTCGCAGCGCAACCGGATCTGCTGACCCTTCTTGAGCCCGGCGAGCTGACGCGGGTCGCGCAGCTTGACCGCCATCATCATCTCCATCCCCATCCCCGGGTGGGAACGATGGTGCACGATCACGAGCTGGTGCACGCGGTCGACCGAGACGACCTCGCCGTGCACCTCGGCCAGAGCGACCGCCGCCGCGACGACGGCGGCCGCGATCACCACGGTGCCGTTACGCGCAGCACGATGCGGCGCGGCGCGTTCCATTGGGTGGTGTTGAAACCGTTGTTCACCTTGTACACGAACCGGTGGTCCAAGAGGTTGTCCACCGAGAGCGTGTACCCGAGCCTGCGCCCCGCGCCCTCGGGCTGACGGCCGAACGACGCGTTCTCGATCCAGTGCGCCGGCAGCCGCCCCTCGCCGTTTTCGAACTGCGTCGGGAAGCCGGTCCCGTACTCGGCCTGCACGGTCGCGAAGCCGAGCAGCTTGGTCCCGAAGCGTCGCGTGTAGAACGCGTTGCCCTCCCAGCGCTGGTCGTGATCTTCGGGCTGCAGCGTCAGATCGTTGACGGCTTGGGGCGGGAAGAGAAAGGTCGAACCGGAGATCCCGCCGGCTTCGGCACGCTGGAACGTGGTCGAGACGCCGACGTCGCTCTTCGGCGAGGTGGCGTCGACCCGCAGCTCGACCCCGCGGTCGCGGCCGATCGCGTTGTTGAAGACCGCGAACAGCGGCGTGTTGGCGAGCTGCGTCGTGTCGAGCACGTCGACCGCGGTGCGGTCGAACGCGTTGACGTAGGCGCGCACGCCGGGCTGGAACGTGTGCGCCAACCCGATCTCGACATAGGTGTCGCGCTCCGGCTTCAGGTCGTAGACCGGAGTGGCGGTCGACGTGGTCTGCGTCACGACCGCGTCGCGCCGCGTGTCCTCGAGGCCGGGCGCGGCGTAGAGGCGGCCGTAGTAGGCGTGCAGCACCGTGCCGCGCACGATCTCGTCGTTGATCTCGAGCCGCGGGCTCAGCTGTCCGCCGCTGACGTAGCCGGTGCTGTGGTCGAAACGCAGCCCGGCGTTGATCGCCAGCGCCCGGGTCGGCGTCCACTTGTCCTCGACATACGCGCCGATCTGCGAGCCGCGCTGCGCCGCGTTGTCGATGAAGTCGGGGCTTCCGATGATGCGGATCAGTTCGCTCGAGCGAAAGTCCTCTTGCGAGAGGTCGACGCCGGCCTTGAGCGCGTGGTGGTCGCTCGCGTGAAAGGCCGAGAGGCGCAAGCCCGTGTAGGTTACGACGCGGTCCTGGCGCAGACCGTTCTGCGGCGTCGTCGAACCGTCGGGGTTCACGACGTACGACTGCGTGTCGCTCGTCAAGTCGCCGTCATACGCAACCCGATCCCAGCGCATCCAGGGGACGACGCGCAGGTACCCGCTGCCGTCGCTGGTCGTGTGGGTGAACGAGGCGCTCGCGAAGCGATCGTACTCGTTCTGCACGTCGTCGGTCCCGGCCGGCGCGACGTACGGTGAGAGCGGGTCGTTCGGATTGGTATTGATCGGGATCTGGAACGACGAAAACTGGTTCGAGAGGTCGGCCGTCAACAGGTCGCGGTCGCTCATCGGCAGCGCGATGCGCAGGAATTGGTCGGCGCTGGACGAGGCGTCGTGCAGCGCGTCGCGCGACGGAGCGTCGAGACCCTGATCGGTGCTCTGCGCGTTGAGCGCGAGGGCGATCTGGGCGCGGCCGGCGGTGAAGTGCTGCGCGAGCCGCGCATCCGAGGTCCCGAGCTCTCCGCCGCCGAGCGTCAGCGAGCCGCCGGGCGGCCCGGGTACCGTTCCGCCGCTGACGATGTTGACGACCGCTCCCTGGCGCGATCCGCCGAACTCGGCGGGGAACGCGCCGGTGAAGATCTCGACCGCTTGCGCGTTGCGCGGGTCGATCAGCTGCGCGAAGTTCGAACTGGTCGACTGCGGCAGCGGCGCGCCGTCGAGCTCGAAGGTCAGGCCGTGGAACCCGTGCGCGACCGGCTCGTCGTACGAGAACTTCACCACGCCGGGGACTTGTTGGACGATCGCGTCGAGGCTGTCGTTGCGGGGCAGCGCCGCGAGGCGGCGCGCGCCATAGGCGTTCTGCGAGACCGGCGTTCCCCGCACGCCGGTCGTCGTCGCACCGGACTTGCCGATGATCGGCGCGGCTATCAGATGCACGTCGACGACCGAGTCGCTCGCGACGTCGATCGTCGTTCCGCCGACGCCGGCCGGCCCCGTCGCTTGCAGCGTATAATGCCCGAACGGAACCCGGGCGAAGACGAACCGGCCATCGTCGCCGGTGGTGGTGGTGAGGGTCGTGCGATCGCCGGTGAGCGTGACCGGGACGTGGGGGAGGGGTTTGCGATCCTCTCCCGTCACGATGCCCCGAACGATGCCGACGACGTCGGCACGGGCCGGCGCGACGGTGGAGATGAGCGCGGCGCCCACCGCCGCGAACGCGGCGAGGGCCAACTGGGAACGGTACATCGAGACTCCGGGAACGGCAGGCGAAGGGGACGGCTCGCGGGGCGAGCCGAGGACGGTTCGCTAGCGGCCCGGCGGGGCGCGTGAGGGGCGGCGCCGCGCGACCCGGATGCCGGCGCGGACGACGGCCGGCGCGGCCGGCGCCAGCCACGGTGTTTGGGCCCCCGGTGCAATGACGGCCCGCAGCGCGGCCGCGACGGCTTTGGCGAGCGGGACCGCGGCGGTCAGCAGAAGCCACGCGGCCAGGCCGACGGCGATCAGGCCGAAGCCCAGCGCCAAGTTCACGACCAGCGGGCAGACGTCACCCGATCCCGCCGAAGCCGTCGCGAGGCCGGCTAACCCCGCCATGCCGTCCTGCTGGACGGTCTGGGCGGCGGTGAGATGGCGGTCGCAGAGCTCGAAGCCGGCCCGCGCGGCAATGGCGAGGCCGCCGGACGCAAGGCTAGCGACCGCGGTTGCTCCGGCCAGCACGGCGACGCGCACCCGAGCCTTCTCGCCCATGTCACCAGTACGGTACCGCAATGACCTACGGTTCACCTAGGAGTTGGCTGGGAGGGTGCGCCACACCGAGGGGTCGTAAACCCGAGGCTCCGTGATCGACACCGTGATAACCGACATGCTCCGCGCGACGATGCCCGACGCCCAGGTCCAGGTCTGGGGACTCGGCGGCACCACCGACCATCTCGAGGTGTTGGTGGTGACGAAGGCCTTCGAGGGCGTCTCGCCGCTCGATCGCCACCGCATGGTCGAGAAGGCGCTCGCCCCGGGTCGCGCCGACGGCCGCATCCACGCCCTCCAAATTCGCACCGCCACCCCCGAGGACTCCCATGGCTGACCTGAACGACGAGAGCAAGCGCGAGATCGCCGAAAATACGATTCTCGTCTACGGAAAAGGAACCAAAGACGCGCCGCAATGCGGCTTCACGCTCGAGACGATCCAGTTTTTCAGTTCCTTCGGCTACCCGTTCGAGGTCGTCGACGTTCTGCAGAACATGCCCAAGCGCCAGGCGCTCGCGGAGCTAACCGACTGGCAAACGCTGCCGAAGGTCTTCATCGACGGGCAGTTCTACGGCGACACCGACATCCTGGGCCCGATGGCGCAGAGCGGCGAGCTGGCCAAACTGCTCGAGAAGACCTTCGCAGGCAAGGGCGTGACGCCCACCATCCAGCTCCGCTAGCACCGCGTGCTGGAGCTGTACGAACCCGGGAGCGAAGCCGCATGGCTTCGCTCCTTTGGTTTTGCAATCGAAGTCCGGCCGCGCTTCTGCGAGACCGATGCACTCGGCCACCTCAGCAACACCGTCTACACGACGTACTGGGAGCTCGCGCGGCTGCGCATGCTCGGCGCGATCGGCGAAGCGGACGACGCTCCCAAACGAACCTTCCCGTTCAACCACATGGCGGTCGAGATCGCGTTCCGCATGCTGCGCCCGTGCTTCTACGACGAGGAGCTGCTCGTGCACGCCCGGGTCGCGTCGCTGGGCCGCAGCAGCATGGTGATGGAGTACGCGCTGACGGCCGCCGAGACCGAAGAGATCCGAGCCGTCGCGCGGATCGTGATCGTCGGGGGCGACGGCGAGCACGCGATCCCCTGGACGCCCGGCCAACGCGCGAAGCTGGAAGCCTTCGAAGGCCGCACCCTGTCGCCGGGGTACCACCCCTAATCGCGACGCCCTCCTACGTACCACGGGCAGCCGGGCCGAAGACTGTGGAAACAGCGGCAGGATAATCGACCTTTAACGAGCGGACGTTAGGTTGTCTCAGGGCCGTCGGGTCGAGCCCTCACCCACAACCAGAAAGGACGTTCCGTGCGCACACCGTTTGGTGCCGCGGTCATCTTGGCGTTCATCGCCGGTCTCGTCAGTCCCGTAAGCGCGGTGGCGAGTCCGACGGTCGTCGCTCAAGCGCCCGCGACTCAGAGCACCATCACCGGCCACGTCACCGATTCCCGCGGCAACCCGCTCGGCGGAGCGTCCGTCACGATCGAAGGCGGCGGCAAAGCCTATCAGCTCACCACCGTGTCGGACGGCTCCTTCCAGCAGATCGTACCGCCCGGCGTCTACAGCGTGACCGTCAACCACGGCGGCTTCCAAACCGCACAGAACGACGTCGCGACGACCGCCGGCGGGAAGTTCGACGTCACCATCCCGATGCAGGAGAGCAACCTCTCGAGCCTGCGCGTCATCGGCCGCGCGAGCGTGTCGTCGACGCGCACCCCGTTCGACGTCACCGAATCGCCGATCTCGACGCTCCCCCCGCTCGAGATCTCGCTGCGACAGAACAACAACCTGACCGACACGGTCGGCATCTTGCCGGGCGTCGTCGTCGAGCGCACGTTCTCGGCGACGCCGAACACGAACTTCGTCGTGCGCGGCGCCCCGCTCCAGACTCGCGTCACGATCGACGGGCATCCCGTCAGCTCGGGGATCTCCGGCCAATGGAACACGAACTACGCGGCGGCGGGGATCTTCCAGGACGTCGAGGTCGTGAAGGGTGCCGGCCTCAACGGCGCGCTGGCGGGTGAATCGGCGGTCGGTACCGTCAACCTGCGCACGCGCGACTTCACGCGCAACAACAGCGCGGGCATCGAAGTCGGCGGCGACAACTATTCCGGCGGGATCTACAACGCCTTCGCGGACGTCAACTTCCTCGACAACCGAGCGAGCCTGATCGTCCAAAAGGCGTTCGTCGGCTACAACGGGCCGTGGAACAACCTGTTCGAAAATCGCTCCGGCGCTATCTCCAGCACCCCCATCGGGGTGGGCGCCGTGCCGGTGATCAACGGCCTCGACCAATGGCAGGGCGACTTCTCCAACCGCTATTCGCTGCAAGCCGAGCTCGCCAAACTGCGCTACCGCTTTAGCGAAAGCTCGTCGGTGACGCTGGAATATCTCGGCCTGCAGGGCCAGTACCAGCCGCAGGGCGGTTCCTACGCAGCGTATGTCGGCCAGATGACGCTCCAGGCGTGCCAGAACGGCAGCGCGTTCTCGGCGACGCTGGCGGGCTGCACCGCCTCGTCGACGTACACGGCGCCGTACACGCTCAAAAACGTGGGCGCCTCGGTCAATGCGTACACCTGGTTCCCGAACTCGTTCATTCAAAACAACGAGCCCCAGTTCGCGGCCGAGTTCCGCACCTCGCTCAAGAACGACACGCTTTTGTTCCGTCCGTATACGCACCTGATCAACCGCTACATCAGCGGCGCGAGCGAAAACCTGTATCCGGGCAATGACGGCGGCTGGTACGCGGTGACGAACGTCGCCAAGTGCCAGGTCACCTTCGTCAATCCGGTCAACGCGACCACCGGCGCCTCCGGGCCGTGCTTCTCTTCGAACATGATGCCGAACTCGCCGGCCTACATCGGCAGCGCCACCACCACGCATGGCTTCGCGACGACCCCGAACGCGCCGACGTGCTCGCCGACGCCGCCGTACACGTGCTTCACCACGAAGACCGCCGTGCAGAACGACGGGACGACGAACTACGGGACGCCCTTCAGCCAGCCGGAGCTCGATCGCTTGAACGGGTACACGTTCAACTGGATCCACCCGGTCGGGGACAACATCTACAACTTCAGTTACGACTACCGCAAGGACTTCTCGCAATCGCAAAGCGGCGATCAGACCGGCGCGGCACCGGGTTGCAACTACACGATCGGCAGCGCGGCCACGAAGGTCACCAACCCGGGTACCACGCTGGGTCCGGTGGGTACGCTCTATCAGCCGGCCTGCACGCTGCCCGGCTTCCTGCCGCGGTCCGCGATCGGCACCCCGCCGACCGTCTCACAGTACGGCGACTTCGCCCTGACCGGAACCTTCTCGCTCACTGAGAAACTGAAATTCGCGCTGGGCAACTATTTCGAGATCTACAAGCTCAACGCGCAGATCGAAGACCCGACGGTGCTGGCGCTCTACGGGGCGGCAGGCTCGGCGGCGGCGGCGCCGGTTTCGCTGGTGACGCGCGCGACGAGCTACTCGCACTACGACCCGCACGCCGGGTTCGAGTATCGCGCCAGCCGCGACACGTCGTTCCGCGCGAGCGCGGGCTCATCGATCACGCAGCCGTATCCGTCGCTGGTCTCGGGCTTCGGCAACATCACGATTCCGAACGCGGCGAACGGCGGCAACTACACGAACAGCATCCCGAACTTCAACCTCAAGCCGGAGACGACGGTCGCCTATGACCTGGGCATGGATCAGCGCCTCCACGACGGCGGCGTGTTGTCGTTCGACCTCTACGACCTGACCATCCACGACGTGTTCCTCTCGAACACGACGACGCTTCCTACCATCCCCGGGATCTGCGGACCCGGCAACGGCAGCTCGTTCCCGAACGCGCTCTGCCTGCAGTCGAACCAGATCAACGGGCCGATTCAGCGCAGCTACGGCCTCGAAGTCTCGGTCTCGAAGAACCCGGTCAACGGGTTTGGATACTACATCTCCGAGACGCTGCAGCGGACGTACCTCGATCAGCTCCCGCTGAGCATCTACACCGCGAACACGTCCGCGGGAAGCGGCAACTTCAACATCAGCGGCGCGCAGCTGTTCGGCGACCCCTTCTTCAAGAGCTACGCGCAGCTGCTCTACGCCGATGCGCGCGGCGACGTGTACGAAGTCGGCGCCGACTACGAAGGCGCGAACAACTACTCGTTCGGCCCGGTGTATACGATCTGGGACGCCTCGGTGCGCATCCCCATCATCCCGAAGAAATTGCGCCTCCAGCTCTCCGGGCAGAACCTTTTCAACCTGAACGACGGCTCGGGTCTCGGTCGCAGCCTCAGCGGTCAGGGCTTTATCCAGCCGACGGTCTACCTCAAGAACGGCGTCCTGCTCCCGAGCGGCTCGTCGGCGAACCTGAACGAGCTGACCCCGCAGACGTTCCGCTTGACCTTCAACTACTCGTTGTAGCCTCCGGGCGACGACGCGCAGCATCAGCGAGCCCGCCGGCAACGGCGGGCTCTCTTTGTTTGTGCGCCGAAGCAGCGTTCGTGCCGCGGCATTGGCTGTTCAAGACTGAGCCCGAGGCGTTCTCGATCGGCGACTTGCGGCGAGTCGGGCGCGAGGAATGGTCGGGCGTGCGCAGCTACCAGGCGCGCAATCTGATGCGCGAGATGAAGATCGGCGATCTGGGCTTCTTCTACCACTCGAGTGTCACCCCGCCGGGGATCGTGGGGATCTGCCAGGTCGTCGCCGAGGCGCATCCCGATTCGACCCAGTTCGACCGCAAGAGCGAGTACCACGACGGCAGCTCGTCACCGGCCAATCCCAAGTGGTGGTGCGTCGACGTCGGGTTCGTCGAGGCGTTCCCGCGGATGATCGCGCTCGAAGAGCTGCGGGCGATCCCGGACTTGGCCTACATGCCGTTGCTCCGCCGGGGCCAGCGGCTCTCGGTGCAGCCCGTCAGCGACCCGGAATGGGCGCG
>Ga0182024_10014397_pt1 | contig 15296 bp, 15 predicted proteins | sample P32metaG_FD_120480 | JGI IMG/M metagenome (GOLD analysis project Ga0182024, IMG submission 120480) | Permafrost microbial communities from Stordalen Mire, Sweden - P3-2 metaG (Illumina Assembly) | ecosystem: Environmental > Terrestrial > Soil > Wetlands > Permafrost | place: Sweden: Stordalen... | reverse complement strand
TTGCCGAAGACAATGGGTCTGCCGGGCTGCATGCGCACGCCGGTGAAGAAAACCCCCACGCCGAGCGACAGCAGGACCTCTTCGACGAGGTCGTACTTGCCCATGGAGACACCGCCGGAGAGCAGGATCAGATCGCAGCAGTTCGCCCCGCGGATATTGCGTTCGAGGTCGTCGCGATGGTCGGCGGAGATAGGGAAGCGAACGGCCTCGCCGCCCGCCGCCGCCACCAGCGCCGCCAGAGCATAGCTGTTGGAGTTGCGTATCTGGTGTTCCAGCGGCGTCTGGCCCACCTCGACCAGCTCATCCCCCGTCGCGAGAATGGCTACCCGGGGCCGGACAAAGACGTGCAACACAGCGCATCCGCATGCGGCGGCGAGCGCAATCCCGGTGGGGCCAAGATGCATTCCGGGCGGCAGTACGATCTCTCCGGCCACTGCTTCGCTGCCGCGGCGAACAACATTCTCTCCCGAGCACGGTGTGCGGCCGGCAGCAAGCGTGATGAACTGGCCCTCCTCCCTGACATGCTCCACCATCACCACCGCGTCTGCGCCGGAGGGAAGCGGTGCGCCGGTCATCAACGCAATCGCCGAGCGTTCCGGCAGCGTGCCTCCGCGCCAGATGTCTCCGGCGCGCACCTGCCCGATGACATCCAACCGGTCTTCCCCTTGCAGACCGCCCGCGTGGACGGCAAATCCATCCCTGGTCGAACGATCGAAGGGTGGCTGATCGCGATCTGCCGTGATGGGACGAGCCAGTATCCTGCCGGGCCCATCGGCGAGAGCCACCTCTTCGATTTCGGTTTTTTGCCAAGCGGGCAGGGCAGCGGCCTGCGCGCGCAGCACTTCAAGCGCTTCGGGCAAGCTGAGTACGTTCGGCGAGGATGCCTGCATGATGCTCCGCAAAACAGAGGCCCCAACCGCTACCGGCTGGGGCCTCTTTGAAGGCGACAAGGGAAAATCTACTTCTTCTTGGCCGGGGCCGGGGCCGCTTTGAAGCTGGACGATACCGTCGCGCCGATACCGCTCAGTATCTCTTTGACCTCCACTGCGTGGGCGCCGGTCGGAGCGAGCGCAAGGTACTTCTGGTACGCCTCAACGCAGCCTGGAGGAGCCGTGATCTTCTGCGTCGCCGGATCGACGGTCGCTTTCTGGACGAGGGCCTGGCCCTTGATGTAATAGGTATCGGCCCGGCTTGGATCGACGGCGATGGCCTTATCGGCTGCGGTTGCGGCTTCGTCGGCCTTGTTCGCGTTCAAGAAAGTTGCTGCTTCGTTGTAGTAATACTGGCCCGCACTGGCGGGCAGCGCCTTCGCTGCCAGGTCGTAGGCGTCGCCTGCCTCCTTGACATTGCCCAGCTTGCCATTGATCTGGCCGATCTGGTTGTAGGCGGGGCCGAGCTGCTCGCCCGAGGGCGTCTTCAACGCGGTGTTGAGGTCAATGCCCTTCTGGTAGGCAGAGAGCGATCCGGCGTATTTCTGCTGGATTGCCGGATCGGTGGGCGGCCCTATCTTCTTGCTTGCGGTATAGGCCTGGTCCGCGGAAGCCTGCTCTGCCTGGCCGAGCGTGATCCAGAGAATGGGTTCGTCCGGCTTGGCCTGGGTGGCAGTCTGCATGCCGGTAATGGCGGCGTCGGGGTTGCCGGCCAGGATGTCCGCGCGCGCCTTTACCAGCAGGGCATTGAGCGTTCCAACCTTCGAGTTATTCGCTATCGCGTCGGCGTTCTTCTTCCGGAACTCTTCGAGCTGGGCCTTCTCGTCCGGCGTCATCTTGTCCAGGTATTCCTTGCGGGACATGTCGAAATTGACGACAGCATTTCCCCCGGACGTTATGGGGGCATGACTGATAATGTCGAGAGTCTTTCCGGTCTTATCGTCGATCAGAAAGGCGACATAGTTGTCGTTGGCGTTGATGGCGACGCCTTTAAAGTTGCCATTCTGATCGACGGGGAAAGTGTACTGATACTGGCGAGATTTATCGTCGGCCGTGGGGGTCGTCGTCAGCTTAACGCTGGCATTGGTAATGGGCAACGAGAGGGGGTTGTTCGCATGCCCCTGAAGACTGCCCATGCCCTGCTGGGCCAGCGAGGGGCGCGTGGCTGCAAAAAGCATGAGCGCAGCGGCCGTGAGCGAAAGGGTGAACCTCGATATGGTCGTTTTCATACTGTCCTCTTCTGCGCCGGTTTTTCCGGCGGTCAATACACTTATAAAGTCTGCCGTTTCGCGAGCGTCAGCGGGCGGCGTATGCAATCGGATCGACAGAGCCGGCTTCGCGAAATGCTCGCAGCCGGAGCACGCAACTCTCGCAGGTGCCGCATGCCTCGGTCTCTCCTGAGTAGCATGACCAACTTACATGGAATGGAGCGCCAAGTTCAACTCCCATCTGCACAATCTCCTTTTTACGCAGGTGGATGAGCGGGGTCACGATGGAGATGTCGCCGTCGCGGGTGCCCGTCCGGATGAGCTGGTTGAAGGCGTCGTAGTAGGCCGGGCGGCAGTCCGGATAGCCGGAGCTGTCCTGCTCGACTGAGCCGATAAAGACGGTTTGGGCGCCCAGCACCTCCGCCCAGCTGACCGCGGCGGCCAGAAAATGCGCGTTGCGGAAGGGAACGTAGGTCACCGGGATCCCCGCGCCGATGGCGGATTCCTCCGCCGGAGCATCGGGTACGGCAATCGACCTATCCGTCAGCGCCGAGCCGCCGATGAGCCGGAACAGGTCGATCTGAAGCGGCAGGAACTGCCGCATGTCGACTATCTCCGCCACGGCGCGCGCCGACCGCAGCTCGCGCTCCTGCGTCCGCTGTCCATAGCTGAAGTGGATGGCGTACGCCTCATAGTTGCGGGCGGCCAGCGCGGCGCAGACGCAGGAGTCCATGCCGCCGGAGAGGCAGACGACCGCTTTTGCTCTACTCACCCTTCACCTCCGGGTCATCGAGCCCATCGGGGCCGGCCTCGCTCGAACCCTCCGCAAGCAGCTGGCGCGCCGTCTCTTCCTCGTCTCGCCGCACCTGTAGACGGTCCCGGAAGGCAAAGGCGAGCAAACTGTTCGCATTCTCGCCCAGTAGGAACGAGTTGATGCCGGCGGAGGCAAGCATGCTTTTGGCCATCTGCGCCTGGACAGGCTCCATGAATTTGGCGACGGTCACGAGGTCGTCGTCGGAATGGGTATGGTCTGTGGACATGGCAGCGGGCCCAGGCGCTCTACTTCGCTTCGACCGACTGAAGGTGAAACGTGATGCTGCCCCAGAGCAGGCGCGCGCGAATCTGCACCGGCATGTGGCGGGCATCGTCGGTGTACCAGATCCAGATGTTGCCGCGGCTCTTCACCACGCCCTCATCCGCCGTCGGCTGAACGCGGATGGTCTGGAAGGTGCCCGCCGGCGTCTTGATCTCTTCGCGCCCCTCGACCTTCATGAACACGGTAACGGTCCGCATGGCGTCGGCCAGCGGGAAATCGATGTGCTGGCCGAGGTTGAACGGCTGCGATGCGGCGTAAAAGATGGCGGAGAGCGAATCGGTGACGCAGGCCGGGATCGAGGCCTCCTGCTGCTTCGAGGTTCCCTTGACCACGTTCTTTTCCAGCAGGTCCTGCTTGCCGCGGCTGTAGTTGAAGCTCAGGTCGCTGTCGATCTTACGGCGGCCCTCCTGAATCTGCTTGCTGAACCCCATCGAACATCCGGTGCGCACGTCGAAGCCGGAGTTGAACCTGTCGATGACCGGGAAGAGCATGTTGACCGCGCCGATGCTGTCTGCCGTCGCGGTGATCTTTTCCTGGTCGCCCTGCCGTTCCAGATGAAAGACGGCTGTGCCGGCGGTGAAGACGCGCCAGTCTACGGTGAAGGTCAGCATCTCGCGGGCGGGAAAGACATATCCGGGCAGAGGCGGCTGCAGCGTTGGAATGGGGCCAGGCGGAATGGCGGGCTTCGAGAGAAACTGCGCCACGACAGGCCTCCCCGTTGTCAGCGCGGCAAGGGCCAGCATCAGAACGGCAACCAGCTTCCTGTTTTGACTGATTCGCTTCAAAGATACCCGGACGAGATAAGAGATGAGCAATCCTAATGCGCGTTGAAGAACAGCCGTGCCAAAAGCGCGGCATAGATGGCCGCCGCGCCCATAAGAGCATTGTACTCGCGGTGGCGGCGGTAAAGGGCGATAGAAAACGTTCCACCTGCCCCCCCCGTGTGTGCCGCCGTCAAGCGCGGCAGCAGCCGCGGAACGCGCGCGGCGTAGTCGTCGAAGTCCGGAAACGCGGAACGAAGAAACTGTTCCTCCGACCGTATGGTGGGCAGGTAGATGACGAGGAATAGAATAGCCAGCGCAACCAGCAGCAGCCATCGCCCCGCTGCCGCTGCAAATCCAAACGCAATCATCATCGAGCCGAGGTAGAGCGGATTCCGCGTGTACGCATACGGCCCGGTCCGCGTCAGCTCAGCGTTCTTCTTCACATAGCCCGAAGCATAGCTGCGCAGCCACAGTCCCGGAACGACCAGCACAAGACTCATCGCAAGCGTCTCCACGTTCGGCCTCGCAAACCAGAGAAAGACCGCAGCGAAGACGAAGCCCAGCGGCACGCGGATACGCCGCGCGATCCGCTGCCATCGCGTGCGCTGCTTTGCGGTTGGAAATGTTTGTGTCACGCCGTCTCCAGTGTAGAGGCAGCAGGCCGCAGCAGATCAAGCGCGGCCGCCACCACCTGTTCTGTAGCAATCTGCAGCAGGCCCGCTTCGGTCTCTGCATGGCGATGGTGGTCACGCCTGCTCGATGGATGGCGCAGTACGCGTGTGGCGGCGGTATACGGGCCGTTGCGCGCCGGGTCGGTAGGCCCATAGAGACCTACTACCGGTCTGCCCAGCGCGGCAGCCAGGTGCAGTGGGCCGCTATCGCTTCCAATCAAAAGAGCCGCGCGGCGTAGCAGGGAGACGAGCTGCGCAATGCCGCAGGTGACAACATGCGCAGAGCCACCGCTTGCAGCCACAACCTTTGCGGCGACCGCATCGCCGTCGCCAGATGCCACGTCGCCTTTACCGGCGGAATTGATCAGCGTGACGTAGCCATGCTGCGCCAGTGCGGCGGCGACCGCGCCGAAGCGCTCCGGCGGCCACTGCTTCGCGCCCCAGCCCGCCGTCGGCGCCATCACCACGAAGGGACGCCCCTGGCAGACGCGTTCGAGCATCGCCGAGCACCACGCCTCCGCATCTACTGGCAGAGTGACCGCCGCCGCCTCAAGCCGCTCGCCGACCGCTGCGCCAAGCAGCTCGCATGCCTGATTGATGACGTGGGTCGCAGTTGTTCGAATACGTTCGCCGTAGAGCAGCCGCGCCAACCGTTCACGCGGCGCATCCGGCCCAACGAACCGCGCTGCACCGGCCATCCTCCCGACGACCGCAGACCGGATCGTCCCTTGCAAGTCCACGCAGAGATCGTAGGCCCGGCTCCGCAGCTCATCTTTCAGGCGGAGAATCTGCCGCGCCGTCTCCAGCGAAAGCGGCCGCTGCTTCCAGGCGCGCGTCGGCACCAGATGAAGCTGATCGACGGCAGCGGCCCCCAGCAGCGGCGCCCAGCGCGGATCAACGGCCCAGTCAATCTCCCAGTCGGGATGCAGTCTGCGAAGTGCCGAGACCGCGGGCAGCGCATGCAACACATCTCCCATCGCACCGATGCGAACGATGAGGACGCGGCGCGCAGCAGGTGACGCAGATTGGAAGTCAGTGGCCAACGCCCGATTTTCTCATGCAGGCCGTTGTAGCCGCGGATTATGGCTTAAGCTTCAGGCGCCGGTGTTGGCGCTCCATCACCAGCGCGAGTAGCCGGTCGATCGCCGCATCTTCGTCTGCCAGATGAACATCGAGCCGCGGCACCACCACCGGCCCAATGGCTTCAAGCCGCGCACGCATGCCAGGGCTGAGCTTCACAGCATCTTTCTCCGTCGTAACAAAGCCATCGGCATTCGTCCGTTGCGCGTGCGAAACCAGCGTATCGATCTCACCCTCCGTATACGCATGATGGTCGTTGAACAGCGCGATCTCCACCGGCTCGCACCGCTCCGCGCGCAGCATGGTGGCAAAGCCCTCCGGCCTGGCGATCCCGCAGAATACAAGCGGGCGCTTCGACAGTGCGCTTCCCGTGGGAAAACTCAAAGACCGCCGCACGATCCAGACAGCCGGAGGCCGCCGCGTATCGACGAAGCGATGCAGCGAGTCAGCGAGCTGCGCCTCCTCTTCGCGCAGCACGACAATATCCGCCCTGCGCAACCCCGCCAGCGGCTCACGCAGATCGCCCGCGGGCAGCAGCATATCGTCAACGTCATATTGCGTCAGCAACACAATATCCGCGTCGCGTCCAAGCCGGCCATGCTGGAAGCCGTCATCGAGCAGAGGTACGATTGGCCTATTCGCATCCCGCTCCGCGAGCAGACCGGCCAGGTAGCGGTCGCTGCCGACATACACTGGCGCGACAGAGCGCCGCGCCATCAACAGCGGCTCATCGCCGAAACGAGCCGCATCCCCCGCAGGATCCACGCGCTCAATGGTGTCCAAGCCGCGTTTGTACCCGCGTGTAAGAATCGCCGGAGCCAGCGAGCGCCTGCGCAGCAGCTCGGCCAGCAGCAGCGTCATCGGCGTCTTGCCGGCGCCTCCAGCGGAGACGCTGCCGATACTGATGACCGGACTGGTAAGCCAATTCTGACCTGCACGCAAGCGCTGCTTGAGCGCAAGACCCGCAGCATAGAGCGGCACGAGCGGAAGCAGAAGCGGCCGGCGCAATTTAAAAGAGATCATACCGCTACCTTCACCAGCGCCAGCAGTGAGTGGACGGTCCGCACTGTCGCGCCGGCCTGCGCCGCAAAGACATCGCGTCCACGCTCGCCCATCGCCCGCGCCTCCACATCATTCAGCAGCAGCTCGATGAGTGCGCCTGAAAGCATCGCGGAAGATACGATGCGCACAGCGTCCGCCGCCTGCATCGCCTGCACGATCTCGCGAAAGTTTTCAAACGATTCGCCCATCACCACCGGAACGCCGAACTGTGCCGGCTCCAGCGGATTGTGACCGCCCGCATCGACCAGGCTGCCGCCGACGAAGGCCAGCGCCGCCAGCGAATACGCCGCCGCCAGGTCGCCGATGGTATCCAGCAGCAGCACGCAGTTGGGAGCAAGTGGTTGCGGCTCGCGCAGCTCACTCAATCGGACGACGGCGAAGCCCGCGCCGGCGATCTGGTCTGCCGCCGCCTGGAAGCGCTGCGGATGGCGCGGCGCCAGCAGCAGCCGCCCCTCCGGCACCGCCGCTGCGACCTCCGTCCACGCCTGCAGCAGGGCTGTCTCTTCACCCTCCAGCGTGCTTCCGGCGACTACTAATTTCGTGCCGGCAGCAAGCGTCCGTGCCAGTGCATCGACCAGCTCGGTCCTCGGAGCGGCAGCAACGTCGTACTTTAAGTTTCCGGTAATGTGGACACGCCCCATCGGTGCGCCGACCTCAAGCAGCCGCCGGGCATGCTCCTCATCCTGCGCAAGGAAAAGCGTCACCTTCGCCAGCAGCGGCCGCCACAGCCGCTTCAGCCAGAGATACCGCGGAAACGACCGGTCCGACACGCGAGCATTCACCACTGCCACCGGAACCCCGCGCTCGGCGCACTCCACCAGCATCCGCGGCCACAGCTCACTCTCCATCAAAACCAACATCCGCGGAACCAGCGCGCCCAAATACCGCCGCACGGCAAACCTAAAATCCAAAGGGAAATAAAACACACGCCCCGCACCCAGCCGTTTCGCCGCCAGATCTTGCCCGGTCTTCGTCGTCGTCGAAAGCACTATGACGTAGCCGGGTAATGCCGCCTCCATCTCCGCGATCAGCCGTACCGCGGCAAGCACCTCGCCGACCGAGACCGCATGTACCCAGATCACCGGCCGCGCCTTCGCAATCGCGCGCAGGTGCGGCGGCACGCGCCCCAGCCGCTCTCCCAGGCCCGCACGGTACCGCCCGCCCAGTGCCATGCGGTACAGCCAGTACGGCGAGCCCAGCACCAGTGCGGCGGCGATCAGAAGGCTGTACAGAAACATCAAAGGCTCAAACCTCGCTTACCAGCTCCGGCTGGAAACTTTACCCGCTCCATCTTGGAAGATGATAATCAACTTCATGCGTTCCACGACCAGCTTCGCCAAGATACTCGCCCAGACAGTTGGCAGGGCACTCCCTCTGCTTCTGGCCACCGCTCCTGCCTTCGGAGCGGCAAAGAAGGCCCCGCCCGCGCTCGATGCGTCCAAGTATGCCGCCGTGGATGCGCACCCGAACGAAAAGGTCAGCATTGCCGCCGAACCCTGCGACGCGGAGAAGAAGTGCGACTTCTTCCGCCTGCCCTACGTCAGCCACGGATTGCTCCCCGTGCGCGTCATTATCACCAACGACAGTGACGCAGCGCTCTCGCTCGACGACGCCCGGATACAGTTCATCTCCGCTGCCAAGGACACCATTCCCGCCGCGCTGCCTGAGGACATCCACCGCCGCCTCTTCACCAAAAAAGGCGCCGCCGGCACCAAGATTCCGCTTATACCCATCACCATTCACCACCCGTCCGTCGACAAGAAGATCACCGAGGATGACAGCGACTTCGGCTTCCACGGCACAACCGTTGAGCCGCACTCCACCCTCGCCGGATATCTCTTCTACGACATCCGCGACCTCGACGACCCCGTACTCAAGGACGCTGAGATCTACGTCAAGATGGTGCATACCCTCGATGGCAAGCTGCAGATGTTCCCCTTCGATATTCCCTTCAACAAATGGCTCGCCGCGCAGCCCGCGCCAGCAAAAGAAGAGAAGAAGGAAGAAAAGAAGAATTGATCGCCACCCGATGCTGACCCTGCGCAAAGCCACGCCCGAGGACGTCCCGCAGATCCTCGCCTTCATCCGCAGCCTTGCCGAATACGAGCGCGAGCCCGGCGCGGTTCTCGCCACCGAGGCCGACCTGCTGCGCGACGGCTTCTGCGAGCCGCGCCGCTTCGATTGCATCCTTGCCTTTTGGAACGATGCCTTCTGGGACGCCGAGCCCGCCGGCTTCGCGCTCTACTGCTACAACTACTCCACCTGGCGCGGTCACGCCGGCATTCATTTGGAGGACCTGTTCGTCCCGCTGCACCTGCGCGGACGCGGCATCGGCAAGGCGCTGCTCGCCCGCGTCGCGGCAATCGCCGTCGAAGAGGGCTGCCCGCGCCTGCAATGGGACGTCCTCGAATGGAACACGCCGGCCATCGGCTTCTATCAGGAGATGGGCGCGGCGATGATGACCGAATGGCGCACCATGCGCGTCACCGGAGAAGCGCTCACCAGACTCGCGGCTCGCAGCGAACACTATGACTAGTCGTATTAAGGTAATCGGTGGAGGCCTCGCCGGTCCCGAGGCAGCGCTGCAGGCGGTGCGCCGCGGATGCAACGTCACGCTCTACGAAATGCGCCCGCACCGCTCTACCGAGGCGCACCAGACCGCCGACTTCGCCGAGCTTGTCTGCTCCAACTCGCTCAAGTCCGAAAGTGAAAACACCGCGCCCTGGCTGCTGAAGCAGGAGATGCGCCGTGCCGGCTCCGTGCTACTCGCCGCAGCGGATGCCTGCGCCGTGCCCGCCGGCCACGCCCTCGCCGTGGACCGCGTCGAGTTCTCCCGTCGCGTCGCTGCTCTCATAGAAAAAGAACCGCGCATCACCGTGGTGCGCGAAGAGGTCACCTCGCTCGCAGAGGACGGCGACGCCATCACCATCCTCGCCAGCGGCCCGCTCACCTCGCCTGCGCTCACGGCGGAACTGCAGCGCCTCACCGGCGCCGAGCACCTCGCCTTCTACGACTCCATCAGCCCCATCGTCGACGCCGCCTCCATCGACATGGAGAAGGTCTACTTCGCTGCGCGCTATGACAAAGGCACCGCCGACTACATCAACTGCCCCTTCACGAAGGAGGAGTACGACGCCTTCCTCGATGCCCTCACCACCGCCGAAAAAGTGGAGCCGAAGTCATGGGAACAAATCCCCACAGAACCGGGTGCCCCAGGTCCCTCGCCTTTGGGGACCTGGGTTTTGACCATGCCGGAACAATCCGAAAAACTCAGCTACTTTGAAGGCTGCCTCCCCATCGAGGAGACCGCCCGCCGCGGCCGCGACACTCTCCGCTTCGGCCCGATGAAGCCCGTCGGCCTCACCGACCCGAAAACCGGCCGCTGGCCGTATGCCGTCGTCCAGCTCCGCCAGGAAAACCTCCGCGCCGACTCCTATAACCTGGTCGGCTTCCAGAATTATTTGAAGTTCGGCGAACAGGCCCGCGTCCTGCGCCTCATCCCCGGTCTGGAGCGCGCCACCTTCCTCCGCTACGGCCAGATCCACCGCAACACCTACATCCACGCGCTGAGCCTGCTTACCGAGACGCTGCAACTGAAGGCGCATCCACGCATCCTGATCGCCGGCCAGCTAAGCGGCGTCGAAGGCTACACCGAATCCATCGCCAGCGGCATGCTGGCCGGCCGCTACGCCGCCGTCCTGGCACAAGGCCGCACACCCGAGCCTGCGCCACGCCTCAGCGCCAACGGCTCCCTCACCCACTACATCACCCACGCGGCTGGTTCCGATAATGGCAAAAAATTCCAACCCGCCAACATCACCTTCGACCTGCTCCCGCCGCTCGAAGAAGACCTCCGCAAGAAAATCCGCGATAAAAAAGAACGCCACAAACTCCAATGCGACCGCGCCCTCGCCGCCTGGCAACGCTGGCTCGAAGCTTAGTTCCCGCAAAATTCCCTTGCAATCCGTCACGGATGCGCTACCCTCAACCTCATCGTGACACCCCTAAGTGCAACCGCCGCCATTAGCCCTGCGTTTGCCCGCGTGCGTGAGGCCCTGGTGAGTCCATTCCGCCTCGGCCGCTCCTGGAAGCTGGCGGCGACCTGCTATATCGCCGTCATGGGCGACCCCAGTATGGTCGCCATGTGCTTTCTGGCGCTGCCTTTCCTGTTCCTCGTGCCGGGCAAGATAAAAGTGTTCGTGCTTGCGATTGGCCTCGCTGTCTTTGCGGTCTCGGTCGTCCTGTTTTGGGTAGGGTCCCACCTCGAATTTGTCGTCTTCGATATCGCATCGGCGCGCGCGCAGTTCGTTGCGCCCTCATGGCGGCGTTTTGCCCCGGTGGTCTGGCGCTGGATCGGGGTCAAAGCTATCTTTGCCCTCGGCATCGCCTTGGTGTGCGGGGTGCCGTGTATCTTCATGGTGAAGCACATGATTCCGCTCTTCGCGCAAGCATCGGGCGCGAACCCTTCTCCGGCATTCTTTCTTCAATTTCTAGGGATATTTGCGATCGTCTATCTTGTCTTCTGCGTGGCGCTGCTCTTCTCCAGTCTTCTGAACGACTTCTTCCTGCCCTCTTTTGCGCTGGAGCAGGTTTCCATGCGCGAGGCCGCGCGCCGCTTTGCCGCCCTCATCTCCTCCGAGCCCGGACAATTCTTCGCCTACGTCGGACTCAAAGTGCTGCTGGCAATTGTCGGTTTTATTGCGGCCTACGCTGTAGTCCTCGTCTGCATGATCCCGCTGTACATCCTCTTCTTTATCTTCATGATGGTGGTTACGTTCTCCGTGCATGGCATTGCCTCCCAGCTATTCATGATCCCCGCCATGATCTGTCTGGAGATGGGCATCCTCTATGTCAGTTGTGCGGCCTATGGAGCCCTGAATCTCTTCCTGCGGTGCTACGCTGTGTACTTCCTCGGCGGCCACTACCCCATGCTCGGCGATCTCCTCGACCGCTCGACCCCACCACCCGCCGCACCGCCGATGTATCCTCCACCGGGATACTTCATGCCACCACCACCGCCCGCAGAGCCGGCGCCCAACGTATAGCCGCGCTACGGCTTCGCTTTAGGAGCCGCTCCCCGCCGCGTGCTCGCCGTGTTGAAGAGATCGCTCTCCGACCGCCGCAGGAACACATCGCTCGAAGCCTTGATCGAAGAGGTCGACCGAACCTTCCCCGGCCGTGCCTCCTTCGGCACCTTCGACTTCCCATCGCAGCTCTGCCGGTGCGCATGCAGCTTCAGCGGCGCAACCGCATCCCCGCACTTCGGACACTTTTCCATAATTATTCCGCCTTCTTCTTGTTGCGCGCGCGAATCTTGAACCAGATCGGCGAGCCGATAAACCCGAAGCTCTCGCGAATCTGGTTCGCCAGAAACCGCTCAAACGAGAAGTGTAGCTTGATGTCCTTGTCTGTGAAGAGCACAAACGTAGGCGGCGCCACCGCCGCCTGCGTCATGTAATAAATCTTCACCCGCTTCGACATCGGCACCGACGCCCGCTGGAAATCGACGCGCTCCAGAAACTTATTCATCTGCCCGGTGGAAACGCGTTTGCGCCGCTCCCGCGCGACCAGCTCCGTCTTCGCGAAGACCTCTTTGATGTTCCGCGGCTCCTCACCGTCCGCCGGCGCGGCGGAGATGAAGAGCAGCGGCGCGTAGTCCAGATACTTCAGCGCATCGCGGACCTGCTGCGTGTACGCCTTCAGGTCGGCGGCCGGTTTACCGTCCGTGCGCGCCGTCGTCACCAGGTCCCACTTGTTGATGACGATGATGACCGAACGCCCGCTCTCATGCGCATACCCGCCGATATTCGCGTCGATCGCGGTCACGCCCTCGACCGCATCGATCACCAGCAGCGAGACGTCGGCGGCTTCAAGGTGCTTGCGCGCCATAATGACCGAAAGCTTCTCCGCCATCAGCTTGGTCTTGCCCTTGCGCCGGATGCCGGCCGTGTCCACAAAACGAAAGATGTGTCCCTTGCGCTCGACGATCTCATCCACCGCATCGCGCGTCGTTCCCGCAATCGGCGAAACAATCGCGCGGTCGGTCCCGGTTAGCGCATTCAGCAGCGTGCTCTTGCCGACGTTCGGCCTGCCGATGATGGCGACCTTGGTCTCCCGCTGATCGAACTCGCCATGCGTGCGCAGCTTGCGCACCGGCTCCGCGTCATCGTCTTTGCTCCAGTCCTCGACGGCCGGCTCTTCCTCGCGCGCAGCCGGCAGCACGGCAAAAACCTCATCCAGCAGATCGCCGATGCCGTGCCCATGCTCGGCGGAGATCGGCAGCACGTTGCGGAAGCCAAGCCGCCGAAAATTCTCTGCCTGCGACTGCATCGCGTCCGTGTCCATCTTGTTCACGGCAAGAAAAATCGGCTTGCCGCCGCGCAGCAACAGCCGCGCCAGTTCCATATCGGGCGAGGCCAGCTCGGTGCGCCCATCCACCACCATCACTATCGCGTCGGCCTCGCCCAGCGCCACCTGCGCCTGGCGAAAGATCTCCGACGGGATCAGTGCCTCATCGTCCGGCACGATGCCACCGGTATCGACGATGCGCACCTCGCGCCCGGCCCACTCAATCTCGCCATAGATGCGGTCGCGCGTAATCCCCGGCTCATCGCCGACGATGGAGCGCCGCGACCCCGTCAGCCGGTTGAACAGCGTCGATTTCCCCACATTCGGCCGCCCGCAGATCGCAATCAGCGGGGACTTCGCGTCCAGCAAACCCTCTTGTGTGATCGCCTCTGGCGCCAGCGCCTCAGCCTCGCGCCAATCCTCCTCACGCTCGGGAGCAGCATTACGGCGCTGCGGCTGTGCGGAAGCATGCCCGCGATCCTCCGGCCGCACAGAACGCGGCGAAATCGTCCGCTTGCTCTCATACTCCGGAGCCCGCAGCGGCGTCCGCGCCTTCTCCGCTGCCGCGGCCTTCTTCGCTGCAATCTGCTTGCGCTTCTTCGGATCGACGGCCCCGGTGGTCTTCGTCGCCTTGGCAGTATTCCTGCCCATCTTCGGCCGGGTCGAAGCCTGGCGGTGTTTCTTGCCCAGGCGCTTCTTATCAACTCTTTGCGCCACAGTCATGCCTTCTCTCGGCACCGCAGCGCCTCATTCGATTATAGAAGTTCAACGCCGATCATCCGGAACCGCGCAGTTCAGACGGAATGAGATCGTTGCACTCTCATGATAGCGTTCGCCGTTCGCGACAAACGTCCACTTGGTAATCGCCTCTTTGACCGCGTCATGCAGCATCAAAAGCCTTCCATCACCAAAAAAGACAATATGTTCCGTTTTGCCCTCCGGTGTTACCTCAAACCCGAGCGAAACATCGCCCTCCACATGGGCTGCGCGGGCAATCGGCGGATAGCTCGGCATCCGCATTTCCGCTGGCGGGTACGGTTTGGCTTCGGCAAGAGCTATCGTTTGTACCGACGGCAACTGTTCTGCCTCTTTGGCCAGCTTCGAAAGCGTTTCCGGCGAAATAGAATTTGACGGAAAGAAGTGATCGAACTCCCCAGCCTTGAGTGCTTGCACAATTTTCGCTTCGCGGACCTCTCGGGAGACAGGCGTCGGCATCTCCAGATTGAAGATCGGTTTCTCCCATGGACCCGGTCCCAAGGCGTTGTTCAGCGAACCAAGCGCCTTCATCGTCCACGACGTATTTCCAGGCGTCGCCGTTCTGCTGTCGAATAAGTCGCGATCCAGAATATCCATGCGAATGGTCCGAGGCTTCGTCTTGCAACTCATCTCCATCGACACATTGATTCCGCTGAAGGTGAGGCAATGCTTGCAGCGCTTCAGCTCTTTATTCAAATCTTTCTCGGGAATATCGCAAGGATTCTTGCCCTGCAGCAGCTGTGGAAGCGTAATGGGCAGGTCAGCGTGTTGCCATTCCAGTGTTGGCAATTGCAGACAGGAATCCGTGGCAGCAGCAATGCGAACTCGCTCCACATGTAGCCCTGACGACGTCGAGTTGATCGTGGTGATTTCGTAATAGTCGAAAGGGGGGCCCATATCGATAAAGCTGTCACTGGCAATCACAACGCGTTGCGGAAACTCCGAAGTCTTCTGCGCATGCGCATAGGGCCAGGCAACACATAGAAGCAATGCGCCAAACTGGAGTCCCTTTATCATGGCCGCAAGTATAGTCCCGCCAACGATTCGGCGAAGAAAAAGCGATTATTATCAACCTAGCCTTGCCCGACACCGCCGAAATCCCGCAGACCCTGCCTTCCCTCCACGACTTCTTCTCGCCCGGCGGCATCCTCTCGCGCTCCTCGCTCGCCTTTGAGTACCGCAAGGGCCAGTATGAGATGGCGCGCGCCGTCGAGCAGGCCTTCGAAGACAAACGCCACCTCATCGTCGAAGCCGGCACCGGCACCGGCAAGACCCTCGCCTACCTTCTGCCTGCGCTGCGCCTCGCGCAATCGCGGCAGCAGCGCGTCATCCTCTCCACCGGCACAAAAAATCTACAGGAACAGGTCTACTTCAAGGACGTT
>Ga0182024_10014396_pt1 | contig 15296 bp, 17 predicted proteins | sample P32metaG_FD_120480 | JGI IMG/M metagenome (GOLD analysis project Ga0182024, IMG submission 120480) | Permafrost microbial communities from Stordalen Mire, Sweden - P3-2 metaG (Illumina Assembly) | ecosystem: Environmental > Terrestrial > Soil > Wetlands > Permafrost | place: Sweden: Stordalen... | reverse complement strand
GCCGGCCAGCGCGGTTGATCGACGACCGCAACATCGTTCATTTCCAGAGTGAACGTTTTGCCATTGTCGCTAATCGTTAGCCCGTTACTCGAAACCGGAACCACCCAATAAAGACCGGACAGTGAAATGGGCGGGTGGAAATCATGAATCTGGTTGGCGGGAACCAACGGTCCCCGAAAAAGCGTGAGTCATATGTGCGTAAAGCTGCCGGATTGCGCTGCTCTTGCCGCCCAATACTCGCCCTGCATTACGCCGTAATCGGTAGTGGGTGCGCCGAAGGCGATCCGGTTTCCTTGGTTTTCGGTGCCCATGCCGGCGAAAGTGCTGGAGCGCGCGACTTTTCCCTTGAAGTGATAAATGTGTGACGGCTCCAGCTTGGGACCTGCGGGCTGATTATGGCTGCCGTTTTTGTCTAACCACGGGATCGGGTAAGGATCGGTTCCGCCATTCGCAGTGGGGCCAGTTTCCTGTGCTGCTGCAGCGACAGAACTTGGAAGCGCCAGCGCAATTCCGGTCAATGCCACATCGGACAGAAGAGCTCTGCGACTGAACGAATAAGGTTTTAAATCATTTTGTGTGTCCACCATGCCTCCAAACCTGAACTGATCGATGGCAGAACGTAGCACTGAGCGACATTAAATCGCAGGAAAATCAACAGAGGTGGAATCCTTGAATCAGATACTGGCAGCGATACCGGGATTCTAATAAGCCAAGATGAAATTCGAGCAAAATAGCGTAAGGCCTTTTGTTTCGCGCCGTGTTATCGGTCCACGTCGACCCTGGTAGGTCTGCGACGGCTGCGGTTACGTCAAAAGGCGTAACCGTTTTTCGGCCCCACCGGTATTACAATTCCTGGTCGTAAGCGCTAATACAGCAAAAATTTTTGCCGTCCATGCGACTTCCATCATTTACGACGACGCCGTGCCTGCCGTAGTCTCGCTTTGGAGTTGAGGTATTTCTCGAGACCCGTTAGAACCTGGAGGCAACAGGGGTCACTTTAGTTAGGGCGACGGACGCCTAACTCGTCCTCGCCGCCAATTCACTTTGGCGGGAGGACGTATGTCTACAGCGCAACTGGACCGGCTTTTAACCCGCAGAGAAACCGCAGCAATCCTACGCTTACACAAGGATATGGTGTGGAAGTTATGCCGAGATGGCAAGCTGCCGTGTATCCGCATTGGACGCGCCCTAAAATTCCATCCTGCCGACATAGTTAGGTTCCTAGAGCAGCGGACAATTCCCGCGAGCAAAAGCCCGAGTGCTCACGTCCAGTGGCGGCGCTCCGCGACTTGGCGAACGACACCAAAAAGTGGCATATGAAACGCTTACGCAACACCTCAGGAATTCCAGACAGATTGGTCCGTGAAGTTATCCACTGGGTCGCTGCGAACCTCGGTATAACCGGTTTCGACGTGGAGTGCCGTGGTTCGTCAGCAGACATAGCCGGCCTAGCGTACAATCGGGGAAGTTCGTATCACACTACTCTCCGGCCATTTGTGGTGTTGCGTGTTGGTCGCGCTTTCCCTCGCCTGTTTGCCCCTTACCAATACGCTCAGCACAAAGGGAAGCGGTACCTGCTAGCGGATCGCACTGAAGCTCTCTTCTACATCACCCACGAACTACGCCATCTGTGGCAAGCGGCGCAATCCACTGACAAGCGAAAGTCGGCGCCACTGCCAAGGTTCCACGGCAGTAGGGGAAAATTCAGTGAAGTTGATACGGAGTCGTATGCGATCCACTCGTTGCGGCGCTGGCGGAAGGCCCGAAAAATTCGCCGGATTTCCCCGCCTCTTGCGTATTGGATTATTGACGGCCATCAAATTTAGAAACATGGCCGGCTAAAAGCGAACATAAATGGAGGACGTATGAACAGTAAGTCTACAAAAAATGAATTAACTGAAGAGCGCGTATTAGCGGAGCTTGAAAAGAGTGACGTGTGGAGCTTAGGCCGGCCACCACTTGAGGAAATGGTGGAAACAATTATGAATTTTAAAGATCAATTCGGCATCGTTGCCGTTCACGTTGACGAAGAGATGGCACTCTCGCTAGTGATCTCGAAGCCGTCAATGCATGCTGGGATTATTTTGGGAGCGTGGACTCCAATGGTCACTTGTGGGTACGAAGCCAAAGGTTCGGCGACTGTCACCCTCGATTGGTTTGACTAGGAGTCGCCAGTTGAGTGCACGTTGACGAAAATGGGGTTGCGGGGTGGGTTCGAGCGATCATAAAGATTCCTCCCCGTTAGCAAGTTCATGCACGATGTCATTCCGACGTCGGTTTAGTAATGTTTGAAAGGATCTGTTCGGACAAACACCCATCCCACTGGGCACCGCTCCTGACAACTCGATGGGCCAGCTTAATGACGACTGGCAAAAACGTTGCCCAGCTCTGAGCCAATCCCGCGTCGAGCGTTAATCCAGGAGTTAACGGCTCTAACGTTTATCAGGACTTAGCTCCGAATCTGCTTCTCTTCGTTGACTTGCTTCGCGGACGCAACCTAACATGTGCCAACATGCCGGCTCTGACCCTCTCATAGGCCGGACTATCTCGCACTACCGCATTACCGAGAAGCTTGGCGGTGGCGGTATGGGAGTGGTGTACAAGGCTGAGGACACGCGGCTGCAGCGCGCCGTCGCTCTGAAATTCCTGCCAGCCGAAATGCTCGACGATTCCGATGCCCTCGAACGCTTCCGCCGCGAAGCGCGAGCTGCGTCCGCATTGAATCACCCAAACATTTGCACTATTTACGACGTTGGCGAGCAAAACGGCCGGGAGTTCATCGCCATGGAGTTCCTCGACGGCGAAACGCTGAAGCACCAGATTTCGAGCAAGTCGCTCTCCTTCGACGAGATGTTGGAACTGGCCATTCAAATTTCCGATGCCCTGCGGGTGGCACATGCTCAAGGCATAATTCACCGCGATATCAAACCAGCTAATCTTTTTGTGACCAAACAGGGCATCGCTAAAGTTCTCGATTTCGGACTCGCGAAGTTTGCTATTGTCGGCGGTGGTTTTTCCGAGAATCCGACGGTAACGGATGATTTTCTGCTCACACGCCCGGGCAGCACCATGGGCACACTCGCGTATATGGCTCCGGAGCAGGCCCGTGGCGAGGAACTGGATGCACGGACAGACTTGTTCTCGTTTGGCGCGGTACTCTATGAGATGGCGACCGGACGGACGGCGTTCCCCGGCAACAGCGCTGCGGTCATACATGATGGCATCCTGAACCGTACTCCCGTTCCTGCGTCGCGGGCTCATCCGGGCCTTCCAACCAAGCTGGATGAAATAATCGCCAAGGCTCTCGAAAAAGACCGCAGTCTACGGTATCAGAGCGCCGCAGATCTGCGCACGGACTTGCAACGACTGAAGCGCGACAGCGATTCCGGACACATTCCAGCGGCAACAACGGCCAACCTCGCCACAGTTGGAAAGCCGCAATCACTCTGGAAGGCGCTTGTCGCGGCGATTGCCGCCGCCGTGGTGCTAGGTGCGGTCGGCGGATACTTGTATCTCCACCGCAAGACAAAATTAAAGTACAAAGACGTGATTGTGCTGTCTGATTTCGACAACAAGACCGGCGATGCGGTGTTCGACGACGCACTGAAGCAGGGACTTTCCGTGAGTCTTGGGCAGTCCCCGTTTATCAATATCCTCTCGGACCAAAAAGTGCGGGGCACCCTGAAATTGATGGGGAGGTCTCCGACAGATCCGATCCCATCGGAGGTCGCGCTCGAGGTTTGCCAGCGCACCGGCAGCGCCGCTGTTTTCTCCGGCTCAATCGCTGGTTTGGGCAGCCAGTACGTGCTCGGCCTGAATGCCCTGAATTGCACTACCGGAGACATTCTCGCTCAGACGCAAGTAGAGGCGGACCGCAAAGAAGACGTGCTCAAGGCGCTGGACCGTGCGACGACGCAACTCCGCGAAAAGCTTGGTGAATCGCTTAACACCATGCAGCGGGATAACATGGCACTTGAACAAGCCACGACCGGTTCCCTCGAAGCGCTCAAAGCCTACTCGCAAGGCAGGAAATTGCATGTGGCTGGGAACGATGCGGCGGCTCTTTCGTTCCATAAGCATGCCGTCGAGCTGGATCCCAATTTCGCTATTGCTTATCAGGACTTGAGTTTCGTGTACGGGAATGTGAATCAGGACGAAATCGCGGAGAAATATCAGGACAAGGCCTTTGAGTTGCGAGCCCACGCGAGCGAACGGGAACGGTTTCGCATCGAAGCTTTCTATTATCTTCTGAAGGGAGACGCGGAGAATGTACGCGCCACCAGCCAGCGATGGACGCAAGCCTATCCGCAGGATCTTGGTTCGTACCTGGCTCTTAGCGCACTTGCTGGGAACACGGGCGAATTTGACCAGGCTATCGAAGATATCCGCGAGGCCTTGCGTGTTGCTCCCGACTCCGGCCTGTTGCTCGGAAGTCTTTTTGAGTTCTATGTCGCCGCCGACCGCCTCGATGATGCGAAGGCCCTCTACGAGAACGCCCATCTACGCCAGACGATTGACCCCAGCAGGACTCGCTACACGTTAGCCTTTCTCACTGGCGATGAGCAGGAAATGCATCGTCAATTAGCCCTTGCGGCTAACCAAGACTCGGAAGGTGCGCTAATTTCCATGGCCTCCGATACCGAGGCTTATTATGGCCGGAATGCCAAAGCTCGTGAACTTTCGCGGCGTGCCGTCGATGTTGCCAAACGCGGAGACCAGAAAAGGAATGCCGCGCTATGGCAAATGAACATGGCGCTGCGAGAAGCGGCCCTCGGAAATCAGGCCGAAACTCGCCAGCAGACGAAGGTGGGACTTTCCCTGGCGACTTGGCGCGATTCCCAACCCCACGGCGCTCTGGCCTTGGCCCTATCCGGCGATTCCGCCACCGCGGCGCAGATCGCGGATGATCTGGAGAAACGCTACACCGAAGATACCCTTATCAAGCACTACTGGCTCCCCAGCATCCGCGCCATGATCGAAATCAACCGGAAAAACCCGAGCAGAGCGATTGAGATTCTTGAGTCGGCCACGCCCAACGAATTGGGAGACGCGGGCGCTCTGTATCCGGTGTACGTGCGCGGCCAAGCTTATCTCGCCAACCGCCAGGGTAAGGAAGCCGCAGCCGAATTCCAAAAAATCCTGAAACACCGAGGGGTTGTTGCTAACTCGCTGATCGGCGCACTGACTCATCTGCAAATCGGTCGGGCGTATGCGATGCAAGGCGACACCGCCAAAGCCAAGGCGGCCTATCAGGATTTCCTCACGCTCTGGAAAGATGCCGACCCAGACATTTCCATTCTCATCGCCGCAAAGGCGGAGTACACGAAGCTGAAATAGAGATGAGAAATTGGTTGAGAAGCTTGGCAAAATTTGGCTAACTCCTGGTAAGTCGTTACCGGACAGAGCAATCGCACTCCCTTCGGCACCCTGACGCCAGATTTCGGGATAGGAGTGGCGCCGATGAATCCAATCGCCCGCGAAGAACCAGTCGGTGAGCGACGAGACGACACCGGCGCCCACAACGATCGCAAGTAGTCGCGCCCAGTTCACACCTTCTTCCTTCCGAATACAGAGGCATTCTACTCGTACGAAAGCTTTCTTCACCAAGCCTTTCCCGCTGCAATACAGTGGCCCGGAAAATGACGAGCCACGCCGAGGCAAGAAAGACACCGGAATTCGGGCGCTTCACAACACAAGAACTGGTCATCGTGGCAGACGAACTCCACGCTCCACTCGGCCACGGAGTAGGCCACTCCCGTTGGCTCGCATCTGTTACCTGAGCCGGTGGACGAGCCGCGCCGACTGGCCGTTGTCGGCGAGCGATCCGGTAAGCGAAAGGCTGTAATCGATCCGGATTGGAGTGTTGAACGATGACATGCCAAGCAGTGACCCGGAATTGTTCTGAAAAACCAAATGATTGCTTGACACGGGTAGGGCATGGTTCTATTAAGGACTTGTAACGCGACCGTTATATGCCCGCAAGTTCAAAAGGAGGGCCGTGCAGCCGAACCGCCGTGACTTCCTGAAACTGACAACCGTTGGTGGTGTCGCCGCAGCCGCTTTTGGGTTTGATTTGCAGTCGGCTTACGCACAGCTCCGCACGCTGAAGATTGCGCGAGCGAGCGAGACGCGATCCACCTGCCCTTATTGCTCGGTGAGCTGCGGAGTGATTATTTACACTATTGGCGACCGGGCGAAGAACGTGACTCCTCAAGTGGTTCACGTGGAGGGTGACCCGGATCATCCCATTAACCGGGGAACGCTGTGCCCCAAGGGCGCCTCGCTGCAACAGGACATTCTGAACGAGCGAAGGATTACCAAGCCTCAAGTGCGCCGTCCCGGGTCCGACCACTGGGAAGATATCTCCTGGGATGACGCGTTGAGCGAAATCGCGCAGAAGGTTAAGAAAACGCGTGACGACACTTTCATTGAAAAGGATGCGGCAGGAAAAACCGTGAACCGTTGCGAGTCCATCGCGTGGACTGGCGGCTGCACAGACACCAACGAATTTAACTATCTCGTGGTAAAGACCATGCGCGCCCTGGGCGTCGTGCACCTGGAAAACCAGGCCAGAGTTTGACACGGCCCCACGGTCTCAAGTTTGGGACCAACGTTTGGCCGGGGCGCAATGACGAATGGCTGGGTAGACATCAAGAACACAGACATGATGCTCATCATGGGCGGAAACCCGGCTGAAAACCATCCCTGCGGCTTCAAGTGGGCCATCGAAGCAAAACGCAATCGCAACGCCAAAATGATCGTAATCGATCCGCGCTTTACGCGGACGGCGGCGGTCGCGGATTTGTTTTGCCAGATTCGCGCCGGGGCTGACATCGCAGTGCTCGGCGGTTTCATCCGCTATGCCATCGAAAACAACTGCATTGCCAAAGATTACCTGCTGAATTACACCAATGCGGCCTTCATCGTGAAGGACGGCTTCAAACTCCCAGAGGAGGACGGAGTTTTTTCCGGCTTCGATGCGCAAAAACAAAGCTACGACAGGTCCACCTGGAATTATTCGGGCACGGGTGCGGCAAAGGTGCAAAACCCCGGGATGCAAACAGGTCAGGGCAGCATAGCGCCGCCGTTGCCGCCGATGCCGGAAAAAATCGATTTCGACCTGACGCTGCAAAACCCTCGATGCGTCTACCGACTCCTGAGCAAGCACTATTCTCGTTATACACCGGAGATGGTCGAGCGCATCAGCGGCATTCCACACGATCAATTTTTGAAAGCTGCCGATCTATTCACGTCCATCCGCAAAGACGGCGACATGAAAAAGGCCGCTACTATTATTTACGCCGTGGGATGGACACATCATTCCTTCGGGACACAGATCATCCGTACCGCGGCGATTCTGCAATTGATATTGGGCAACGTAGGTCGCGCTGGCGGGGGCGTGAACGCCTTGCGTGGGCACTCCAACATCCAGGGCGCGACAGATATGGCCGGAATCTTCGACAACCTGCCGGGATATTTGAAGGTGCCCAACCCGAGCGACGAAAACTTTGATGCCTGGATGAATAGAATCACCCCTACGATGGCGAAACCGGCGCCTTGGCAGTCCTTCAATTATTGGAGCAATACTCCCAAATTCGCAGTCAGCTTCATGAAAGCGATGTACGGAGACGCTGCAACCAAACAAACCGACTGGGCCTACAACTACCTGCCGAAAGTGGATCGTAATTTTTCGTGGGTCTACTTGTGGGACAACATGTACAACGGCATCGTCAAAGGATTGTTTGCCTTTGGGATGAACGGAGTCGCCATTGGACCGGACTCCAAGAAAAATATCGACGCGCTGAAGAAAGCGGACTGGCTCGTGGTCGGTGAGATTTACGAAGATGAGACCAGCGAGTTCTGGAAGTCTCCGGGAATTACCGGCGACGAAATGAAACAGATTCAAACCACGGTCTATCGATTGCCGTGCGCGGGGTTTGCGGAAAAGGATGGAACCTTCACGAATTCTGCCCGCTGGCTGCAATGGAAGAATGCGGCACTACCATTGCCAAATGACTGCAAGCTTGACCAAGCCATCGTGGCACAGATTTTTCTGAGGGTGCGCGCGCTTTATGCCAAAGATACGGGGAAATTCCCCGATCCGATACTCAATCTGGTATGGAGTTACACCGATCCTTCCAGCCCATCGTTGTCGGATGTTCTGAAAGAGATTAATGGCAAGGCGCTAGCCGACCTCGAAGATCCGGTTACGAAGCAGCAGATCAAAGCCGGGCAACAATTGCCGGGATTTGCGTGGTTGAAAGATGACGGCACGACCATCTGCGGCAACTGGATTTACTCTGGAGCGTTTACCGAGGCGGGAAATATGACGGCGCGACGAGACGCCGCGGACCCGTCCGGAATGGGTGTGCACCAGAATTGGGCATTCTCCTGGCCGGCCAATCGCCGCGTATTATATAATCGCGCCTCCTGCGATCTCGACGGCAAGCCGTACGACCCCACACGCAAGCAGGTGTGGTGGAACGAGGCCACGCAAAAGTGGGCGGGCAACGACGTGCCGGATTTCAAGGCGGATTCGAAGCCTGCCGACCATATGGGCCCGTTCATCATGAATGCCGAAGGCGTGGGGCGAATCTTTGGGCCGTTGGCCTCGTTTGCCGATGGGCCTTTCCCCGAGTTCTATGAACCGGTGGAAAGCCCGATCGATAATCCTTTGCATCCGCAGATGTCTCACAATCCGGTGGTGAAGCGCTTCAAGACTCCCGACGATAAATATGGGGGCCCGAAAGAAGGCTACAACGTGGTGTGCACCACCTACCGATTGACGGAGCACTACCACTATTGGACGAAAAATAATCCGATGAACGTGCAACTCGTGCCGGAACCATTTGTAGAAATTCCCGCGGAAATGGCGGATGAGATGGGTCTGCGTGGCGGCGAGCGGCTCAAAGTTTCCAGCATTCGCGGGGAATACATTGCGAAGGCTATGGTCACGAAGCGCATCAAACCCATGATGATCGATGGCAAGAAGACCTACCAGATCGGCATTCCCATTCACTGGGGCTATCGCGGGATCGCCGAGGACGAAGGCAAGACGGCTCGCACTCTGACGAACTCGTTGTCACCGACGGTGGTCGACCCGAATGCGTTCACACCGGAGTTCAAGGGCTTCATGGTAAAAGTGGAAAGAGCTTAGAAAATTTAATGAGCCAAGCCAGGCCAAACTGCGCATCCAGAAAATTCAGTGCGCCCGGCGAGGGCACGCAGCATGAAGACACCGTACGCAAGCTGATTGACACGACCACACCACTTCCAGAAGTCGCGTCAGCGCTGCCGCGCCGAGGCCTGCGCTCACATCCGTGAGAAGCACCGCCGGCCGGAAGCGCGCGGCGCCTGAATGTGAAGCGTGGAGGGTATTGCGTCGTGGGTGAGTCTCGATGGAATGTTGGGCGTGTTCAGGTTCGGCGGGCATTAGCTTACTGACTCGTGACGGCGGCAGCAGATTCTATTGGCCAGCTATCGCCGGTGTCTGGAAACCGCATATCGGCGGGGGCACACCGAGGGACTTTGGTCCTTGCGGCGACGTATTGGACTCCAATAAGACGCTGATGTTCAAACACGTCGAGCGTCGGTACACACACTTTGAACCTGTGAAGCCAAGGGTCGAAGAGGCGCTGTTGGTGCCATTTTACGTCCAAGCCAAAGCGGTAGGGACGGTGTGGGCAGTCGCCCACGATGACCGGCACCAATTCGATGCGGAGGATAAGCGACAATTAGAAACGCTGGCCCGATTTGCCTCGGCTGCTTATCAGACCGCGACCTCTCTTGATATCTCTAAGCAGCTAGCGTCCATTGTGGAATCTTCGGACGACGCAATTATTAGTAAAAATCTGGACGGCGTCATCACTAGCTGGAACAAAAGCGCTGAGCGTCTATTCGGGCATACCGCGGAAGAGGCGGTAGGCAAGAACATCACCCTCATCATTCCTCCCGACAGGCGCGACGAAGAACCAGCGATACTTGAACGGCTCCGGCGAGGTGAACGCGTAGATCATTTCGAAACTGTTCGCACGCGAAAAGATGGAAATTGCTGAATATTTCCTCATCGCCGGCAAAAGATGATTTGGGCCGTGTCATTGGAGCGTCGAAGGTGGCTCGGAATATCACCGACCGCAAAGAGGCCGATGAAGCGCGAAAGGAAGCGGAGTTTACCGCGAAACTACTCCAAGTTCAGGACGCGGAAAGGCGACGCATCGGGCGCGAATTGCATGATGGAGTTGGACAATTGGTGATTGGGATCAAAATGAACGCTTCCCAAGTTTTCAAGGAGAAAGACAAACTGAGTCCGGGAGTAGCGCGATGCATCACGGAAAATGTGGAACTGATCGGGCAAGCCATTGACGAGATTCGTACAGTATCGTACTTACTGCATCCACCAATTTTGGAGGAAATCGGACTGCTTTCCGCCTTGGAGTGGTATACGAACGGCTTCGCCCAACGCAGCAACGTCAAGGTTGTACTGGAATACTCGTCTGGCCTGGGTCGCTTGCCCCAAGACTATGAACTATCTCTGTTCCGTGTGGCTCAGGAATGTCTCACCAATGTTCATCGCCATTCCGGTGGCTCTACCGCGACTGTAAAGCTGATGCGATCATCGCAAGAAATTACATTAGAGGTGAAGGACGACGGGAAAGGAATTGATAAGCACCTCCAATCGAAGATTGCTTCCGACGCGACGATAGGAGTCGGTTTTCGTGGGATACAAGAAAGAGTCAAATTAATAGGCGGAAGGCTGGCAGTTCATTCGAGCGGTCACGGCACATCGGTGTCTGTCATCTTACCGATTACTTGGACCAACAATGACGATATCAGTGTACGAGCGTAAAACATCAACAGCTGAATTGAATACGGTTTGGATCGTTTCCCATGACGAACACACAAAATTCGATTCTGAGGATGTGCGAATTATGAAGACCCTCACCGAGTTCGCCGGTTGTTCGATTCATCGAATCACATCGCCCCGACCGTAAAAGGCTTCAGTTCGGGCAGTCTTTATCACAGAGCATCGAAATCAGGGTCGAGCCATGAGGTAAAAAATGAGCGATTCATTAAGTATTTATTTGGAAGACCATCTCGCGGGCGCCGCATATGCCATAGACCTTGTCGAATACATGCGGGACCAACATAAAGGCGAAGAGCTGGGTCAGTTTGCTGCGGAACTGCTCATCGACATAAACGCCGACCAAAAGATCTTGCAACAACTCGCTGACCGGGCGGGCGCTGGTTCCAGTGCCCTGAAGGAGGTGACAGCTTGGCTAGGTGAGAAGATAACCCGGCTGAAGTTGAGACACGAGGCCGGGGATAGTCTCGGTGTATTCGAGGCCTTGGAATTTCTCTCCCTGGGGATTCGGGGAAAGCTGGCACTCTGGAGTGCTTTAAGGGTGGCAGCGATGGCGGATGCGCGTTTACACGGTGTGGACTTCGAGCAACTCGCGGCACGCGCTGAACAGCAACACGCGACGGTAGAGACACGGCGTTTGGAATTTGCCCATACGGTCTTCGGAACCGAGGCGGCAGGTAAATCCCGGCAGAATCGGGACGTCCGTTCGCCTGATGCGCGACGAGCCCAAGAGCGAAAGACGCGAGGTGGAACGGTAGTCGGCTTTGTGGTACTAGCGGCGGCTGCCGTGGTGGCCATTAGTTTGGCTCCGGATGTCGTGCGGTACATGAAAATCAGAGCCATGTGAACTACCCGTTTGTTGATATCTCGCATCCTGTAGCTGAAGTGTTCAAAGCGCACACTTTGGCAGTCGGGGTTAGTGTCGGTCTCGTCATCGTTCTGCGACAATAATACAGCCTAGGCCTGTTCCCGCTACCGATTCTGACGAAATTTACGACAACGTCTCAAAGACGGTTCTGACTTTGCACGAGAGAAATAAGCTCAAGGTTATTGCGGAATACACAGCCCTGTTCGGTACGTTGAGAGTCGGTGCCATGGACGAGGCGGGAAGAAGCAAATCGCCCTGCCTTCCAAACGCACGCCTTCTCTTGAGGATGCTGGCTTTCTGCATACTCACCGGCCTAACACGATCAACCAGATAACTGCTAAGTGGACTTCCTGAAAACGCTCATAGAAAAGTACGCATCGGCTTGGTAATTTCATTGAAGTCTAGGACACAAAAGCAGTGTATTGAGAGTCAGTGCATTGCACAGGGGGCGGGAGGGACTTCCCGCCTCTTGTTTGATAAACAAAGCCCCGCCGTCCTTAATCGGATAGCGGGGCGTTTTTCTAGTCGCTCTCTTTCTCTAAACTAATCAGTCAGCCAAGGCAATTCAACACCGACCGGGCCATAGATGTGATCTCGATAGATGAAAAACTCGCCATTGCGCTTACGTCCGTAGATATAGTCTTGTCGAATGCAAAACTTCCCGTTGTGCTTGGGTCCGTAGATGAAACCGTCCCGAATATAAAACTCGCCGTTGTGCTTAGGCCCGTAAATGAAGCCATCACGAATGTAATACTCGCCGGAACCCATTAATCACTCCTAGGGCGTCAAACTCTTGTCCACAGCACGACATTTATAGAATTACCTTACGATTGGCGAATCGCAGTTTTCAACTCTTTTGTTCAGACGATCTAAACAGGAGTCTGGGCTATAATCCGCCCAAGTGCACCGAGACCCTCGTACTCCAATGGGGGGTCCATCGATTGACCTGAGACGGAAGCCGGGTGTCGCATAAGCGTTTCGGCTTCCGAAAATTTCGCCTTTCATTCGTTTATCCCCGCCGCTTGAAAAAGGCATCTAAGCCGACATGCGCTTGCCTCGAATGGACACCGCAAAACTGACCTTAGTCCGTCAGCCTTTCGACCATCCGGACTTTCTCTTCGAGCTAAAGCACGACGGCTTCCGCGCACTGGCGTACATCTCCGAAGGCCGGTGCGAACTGGTGTCGCATCGTCAAAATTCGTGCAAGAGCTTCGGCGAACTACGCGACCATCTCGCGAAACTGAAAGTGAAGAATGTCGTCCTTGATGGCGAACTTGTGTGTTTGGACTCGGAGGGGAGAAGTATCTTCAACGAACTTTTGTTCCGGCGAGGGTGCCCGATATTTTATGCGTTCGATCTGCTGTACCTGAATGATCGCGATCTTAGGCAGCTTCCCCTGATCCAGCGCAAGAGACGATTGCGTGATCTGATCGGCAAAAGCGGGTTGGCAGACGTAATCTGCGGAAAATATGTCGAAAAGCGCGGCATCGATCTTTTCAACGAGGTCTGCCAGCGAAACCTTGAGGGCGTGATTGCGAAGAGGAAGAACGGAGTTTATGCAACGGTGAGCGGGTGGCTCAAGATTAAGAATCCGAATTACACCCAAGCGGAACGACGGAACGAGCTCTTCGATTCGTTCAAGCCGCGCCGAGCTAGGCTACCGGCCGTTCCCAAGAAACCTCCGATGAGAGCGATTATTCTGTCCCGGCCTAAGAGGCATACCCGGCGGTAAGTCAACAGTCACGATTCGTTTATACTTCCCCTCGTTTTCCTCACTCCAATAGGCATCTGAAACGCTTTTGAGGCGGAACCTTCCGTTAGGTTCCCGAAGAGCGAACTCGCCAGACCGCCCTGCGCTTTTTGATATGTCGCATACCCTACCGTTATAGCGCCGCGACTGAGCAGTAGTGATAATCCCGCGCAATCTGTATAGGAGAGAACCAACCTTTACGCCAATCGGGGTCGGTTGGTCGCGGAGGCTGGGGCCTGAACCCTCCGGCCTCCACAACATTTCGCGATCATGGTTCGACCGTCCTTCATCTGACTCTTACTCCGTACATGAAAATAGCGGTTGACCTTGCTCGTAACATTTTTGCTATAAGATGGGGGGCGCCGCCTCTTGAAAGCCTTGGGGCGAGGAAATACTCAAACTGGCCAGGTGGCATATGGAAAAGCCATTTGATATTTTTTGGTTTGGAGAAAACGGACCCAACTGCGGTTGAAACGCGCATGACCCGCCTGGGGTCAAGACGCGGATGCTGGCTCATATCGACGTTGATAGGCGATGACTGTTGACGCAGCTTCTGCAGCTTCACTAACGTCACTAACGTCCCGGTCTCATGATTTTCTTGGATTGCGTTCGAAATGGCCTGAGCGATGCCGGAAGAGTGAGTTCCGTCCTGGTCGGCGCGAACCATTTTGTCCAAACTTTGAGACAGATCACGTATTCGCACGGCCGCCCTTTGGTACGCGCGTCTAACAGTACGACAATCTTCTAACCGACATCGACGAAAGCCCAACCTCAAGATTTGCGAGCCAGAAAGATATCGTGGCGCGGGCCGCCCTTTTTCAGGCGACCACGCACGCGCTGTACTTGTACCTCGAATCCGCCATCGCGCAAGCGCTGCTCGAATTTTAGATCAGGTTGGACTGCCCAGACAGCCATCACCCCTTCTGCCTTGAGAGCCCGGCGGGCGGCGGCAATTCCACGATTGTCGTAGAGCCAGGTGTTATCGGAATCAGAAAAGGCGGTCGGGCCGTTGTCAACGTCAAGCAGCACGGCATCGAATTGGCCGGGACTTGCACGGAGTGTGGCCGCGACGTCCCCAATCCCGACTCGAACGCGCTTATCCTTCAGTGGTTGTCCCGCCAATAGACCGAGTGGACCAAGATTCCACTCCACCACCGCAGGCACTAGCTCAACCACCACAACACTAGCATTTGGTGAAAGGACCTCCAGCGTTGCGCGAAGCGTGAAACCCATTCCGAGGCCGCCAATGAGAACAATAGGCCGCTCAAGAGACCGCGCACGTTCGCAAGCGAATGTGGCCAGCGCCTCCTCCGAGCCGTGCATACGGCTTGACATCAGCGTCGCATCGTCCGCGAGTATGAGGTACTCGTCGCCCCGACGAGTCAGCTTCATGACCGTACCGTCTGGAGAATGAGTCAGGCCTAGCAACTCGAAAGGCTTCACGTCTGGGAGGTTACAGGAGCGTAAAATTTAAGCAAGAATGGACCGTTACACCAACAAGCTCGATGGTAATTGATCGTCGATCTACTAGTAAGGGCGCCGAAGGGGTTGTCCAACTTGCGTAATTTGTTGGTCAAATAAATCATAATACGTTCCGGGAACTCCCCGACATTGTAGATGTGGAAATCTCGTCGTGCGGAGGCTCATGGATGTTGGGTCAAGCGTCTGGGCAGAGCTCAAAGTGGCCGAGGAACCGTTTGGGTCCGCCAATTTGAACAGGTAGGTCCCGGCCGGCAAAACCTGCCCCGGAATTTCTATCGCCTGGTTGAACGAGATTTTGATGGACTGGTCCGCTTCATCGGCATGAGCAACAACCT
>Ga0182024_10014395_pt1 | contig 15297 bp, 18 predicted proteins | sample P32metaG_FD_120480 | JGI IMG/M metagenome (GOLD analysis project Ga0182024, IMG submission 120480) | Permafrost microbial communities from Stordalen Mire, Sweden - P3-2 metaG (Illumina Assembly) | ecosystem: Environmental > Terrestrial > Soil > Wetlands > Permafrost | place: Sweden: Stordalen... | reverse complement strand
TCCCTCCATGCGGATGTAGGCCCACTTGCGGTCGTTGAGCCAGGGCACGTGGTCCGACGGCCCGATGTGGACGTCGTCGTCGGCCAGGGCGGCGTGCTCGATCTGGCTGGTCACGGCCTGGGTCTTGGAGACCTTCTTGGACTCGAGGCGCTCACGTTCGAGCATGTTGCGGAAGTCCATGTTCCCGCCCACGTTGAGCTGGTAGGTGTGCTCGAGGGCGAGGCCGCGGTCCTCGAAGAGGCGGGTCAGGACGCGGTGCACGATGGTCGAGCCCACTTGGCTCTTGATGTCGTCGCCCACCAGGGGCACCCCGGCGTCGAGGAAGCGCCGGGCCCACTCGGGGTTGGAGGCGATGAAGACCGGGATGGCGTTCACGAAGGCGACCCGGGCCTGGAGGCAGGCCTCGGCGTAGTAGCGCTGGGCCTCCTCGGAGCCGACCGGGAGGTAGGCCACCAGGACGTCGGCCCGGGCCTCGGTCAGGGCGGCGGCCACGTCGACCGGGGCGGCCGGGGACTCCTCGACCACCTCGCGGTAGTACTTGCCCAGTCCGTCGAGGGTCGGGCCCCGCTGGACGGTGATGCCCAGGTCGCCCACCTCGGCGAAGCGGATGGTGTTGTTCTGGCCCCCGAAGATCGCCTTGCCGAGGTCGGTGCCCACCTTGGCTGCGTCGACGTCGAAGGCGGCCACCGGCTCGAGGTCGCCCACGTGGTAGCCGCCTAGCACCACGTGCATCAGGCCGGGGACCACCTCGTCGGGCCGGGCGTCCCGGTAGTACGAGATGCCCTGGATCAGCGAGCTGGCGCAGTTGCCTACGCCGGCGATCGCCACTCGGACGGTGCTCATCGCTTCCTCTCTTTCTCCGGGCCCTTCGGCCCGGCCACGGTCGTGAGGGCCTGCTCGGCGTCCTCGTGTCGCTCGGTCTCGATCAGCCGCTCCAGCCATTCGATGTCCTGGGCCACCCCGTCGGCGGTGTGCTCGACCACCGAGCGGGCGTAGATGTCCAGCTCGGCCCCGCCCGACGCCGCCCGCACCTCGCCCAGGCGCTGGACGAGCTGGGCCCGGCGCCGCTCGAGCAGGGCCAGGCGGGCCTGGGGGGCGAGGTGGCGGGCGAAGGCCAGCCGCAGGCCGAAGCTGCGGGCGTCGTCGGCCCCGCCCCCCCCGGCCAGCAGCTCGGTGAACTGGGCCCGCCCGGCCTCGGTGATCCGGTACACCTTGCGGGAGCGCCGGCCCCGGGTGCCGGGGTGGCGACGGCCCTTCAGCACGGCCCACTCGCCGCTGAGCGAGCCGGTCGGCGGGACGCTGGCCCGGCGGGACCCGGGGCCCCCGGAGTCCTCGGCCGCCTCCACCGCGCCTCCCGCCTCCAGCCGGGCCAGGGCCGGGTAGAGCGAGCCGAACGAGACGTTGGCCAGCAGGCCGAGGTGCTCGCGCAGACGCCGCCGGATCTCGTAGCCGTGGAGCTCCCCCTCTTCGAGCAGGCCCAGGATGGCCAGGTCCAACATGGGCCCCACTATATCGGTTCGATATAGCGATGGTGCACTTGGTCCGGGGCCGGTCACCCGGGGGAGCCGGCGCCGGGGCGCCGCCTGGGCCGTGCCCGGGGACTAGCCTCACGGATGTGACCGTGACCTCCCGAACGGGGGCGTCGAGGAGACCCGAGGCGCCGAACGGCGGGGCGCGGGTCGAGTACCGCCTGGCCCGCAACGCAGTGGTCCGCGACGTGCGCCGGGGCCGGGTCGAACGGGTCGACGTGTGCGACGCCCACCCCGAACTGCTCCGGGCGGCCCGCAACATCGGCAAGGCCACCGGGGAGGAATGCCCCATCTGCGAGGCCACCCGCACCGTGCAGGTGACCTACGTGTTCGGTGCGGGGCTGCCGGCCGGGGGGCGCTGCCCGGCGACGGCCACCGAGCTCAACCGGCTCCGTCGCCGGCCCCAGCCGGTGCTCTGCTACGACATCGAGGTCTGCCCGGGGTGCGCCTGGCACCACCTCACCCGCAAGTACCCCGCCGGCGGCGTCACGTCGGCCCGACCCCGGGCCGGCCGGGCGTGACCGAGCCGGTCACCGTCCCGAGCCTGCGGTCCCGCAAGCGGCGCGACGGGGCCGCCCCGCTGGTCATGCTCACCGCCTACGACGAGCCCGGCGCCCGCATCGTCGACCGGGGCGGGGTCGACCTCCTCCTGGTCGGGGACTCGGTGGCCAACAACGTCCTCGGCTACGAGGACACCCTGCACGTCACCATCGACGACATGGCCCGGCACGTCGCCGCGGTGGCCCGGGCCCGCCCGAGCTGTCTGATCATCGGTGACATGCCGTGGATGAGCTACCACCTGAGCGCCGACGACGCGGTCCGCAACGCCGCCACCCTGATCCGGGCCGGGGCCCAGGCGGTCAAGCTGGAGGGCGGCCGGGCCCGCCTCCCGGTGGTCGAGGCCATCATCCGGGCCGAGATCCCGGTGATGGGCCATCTCGGCCTCACCCCCCAGTCGGTGCTGGCCATGGGCGGGTACCGGGTCCAGGCCCGCAACGCCGACGCCGCCCAGGCGCTCATGGACGCGGCCAAGGCGCTGGCCGCGGCGGGCTGCTTCGCCCTGGTGCTCGAGGGGGTGCCCGACCTGGTCGCCGCGCGGGTGACCGAGACGATCGACGTCCCCACCATCGGCATCGGGGCCGGTGCGGGCTGCGACGGCCAGGTCCTCGTCTTCCACGACCTGCTGGGCCTGGGGTCCCGGACCCCGCCCAAATTCGTGCGCCAGTACGCCAACCTGGGCGAGCTGGCCACCGCCGCCGTGGCCGCCTACGCCGACGACGTGCGCCAGGGCCGGTTCCCCGGCGACCAGGAGAGCTACCACGCCTCGGCCGAGCTCCGCGACTCCCTCGCCGCCGACGACCCGGGGCCCGGGGACACGACCCCGCCCGGGCGCGGCTAGCATCGCCCGGTCGACCGGGGCCCCGCCCCAGCCAACCTTTCGACACCCTGCCCCGATCGACGGGGCCCGGGCGGCCCGCCGCCCGGTCCGGAGGGAGGTGAGCCGCCCATGCGGCCCTACGAAGTCATGGTTATCTTCGATGCCGGCACCGAGCCCCCGGCCATCCAGGCCGTCCTCGACCGCGCCCTCGAGACCGTGCGCAGCACCGGGGGGACCCCGGGCGCGGTGGACCGCTGGGGCCGGCGTTCCTTCGCCTACGAGGTCAATCACAAGCGCGAGGGCTACTACGTGCTGGTCGAGCTGAGCGGCACGCCCCAGACGGTGGCCGACCTCGACCGCCTGCTCACCCTGGCCGACGAGGTGCTCCGGCACAAGGTCATCCGGCTGCCCGACAAGGTGGCCAAACGGGCCGATGCCCCGGCCGGGGCGGCCGGATGACCATGGACCAGGTCGCAGAACGAGGAGGACACCATGCCCGATAACAGCGTGACGCTGGTTGGCAACATCACCCGTGACCCTGAGCTCCGGTTCACCAACACCGGACAGCCGACGGCGAGCTTCGGTCTCGCCGTCAACCGGCGTTGGCAGAACCGCCAGACCCAGGAGTGGGAGGAGGCGACCAGCTTCTTCGACGTGGTCTGCTGGCGCGAGATGGCCGAGAACGTGAGCGAGACCCTCACCAAGGGCGCCCGCGTCGTGGTGGCCGGCCGGCTCGAGCAGCGCAGCTGGGAGACCCCCGACGGGGACCGCCGGTCGAAGGTCGAAGTCATCGCCGACGAGGTGGGACCGTCCCTGCGCTGGGCCACGGCCCAGGTCACCAAGAACGAGCGACGCGGTCCGTCCGACGGCGGCGGCGGTGGCCGCGGCGGCGGGGGCGCACGTTCCCAGGCGCCCCCGCCCCGCGCTGACGACAAGGCGGCCGCCGGCTACGGCTTCGACGAGGAGCCCTTCTGATGGCCAGGAGCAATTACCGGGGGGGGACACAGCGCCGGGCCCCCAAGGAGCTGAACCGGCGGATCAAGAAGAAGCCGTGTGCCATGTGCCGCGACCGGACGGAGTGGGTCGACTACAAGGACGTCCCCCTCCTGCGCAAGTACATGAGTGACCGGGGCAAGATCCGCTCGCGCCGGGTCACCGGCAACTGCGCCCAGCACCAGCGGGACATCGCCATGGCCATCAAGACGGCCCGGGAGCTGGTCCTCCTGCCCTACACCCAGCGCACGGTGACCGAGCGGCCGGGTGGCCGCGGCGGTCGCGGCGACCGGGGCGACCGCGGCGACCGGGGTGACCGGGGTGACCGCGGCGACCGGGGCGACCGGGGCGACCGCCCGTCGGGTCCCCGTGAGCCCAGGACCGCCGAGCGCGGCCCCGCCGCCGCAGCCCCGGCGGACGCCACCGCACCGGCGGACGCCACGGTCCCGGCGCCCCCGGGGGCTCCCGCCGCCCCGGGCGACGGGCCGGTCGATACCTCGCCGGCGGCGCCTGAACCGGCGATGCCGGCCGCCGAGGCCTCTGGGTCTGCCCCTGCGCCCGAGCCGTCAGCCCAAGAGGCGCCGGCCGTCGAGTCGGGGGGCGAGTCCTGATGAAGGTGGTGCTCCGCACCGATGTCGACGGCGTCGGCCGCCGGGGCGACATCGTCGAGGTGTCGGGCGGCTTCGCCCGGAACTTCCTCTTCCCCGCCGGCCAGGCGATCGTCGCCACCGAGGGGGTCACCGGCCAGGCGGCGGCGATGCGGCGCGGGCGCGACCTGCGGGAGGCGAAGGACCGCGAGACCGCCGAGGCCCAGGTCTCGATCCTCGCCGGCACGGTACTCCGGCTCGAGGCGCGGGCCGGTTCCGCCGGGAAGCTCTTCGGCTCGGTGGGCGCGGCCGACGTGGCCGAGGCGGTGAAGGGCCAGAAGGGGGTCGAGATCGACCGCCACCACGTGGTGCTCGACGAGCCGATCAAGGCGGTGGGGACCTACGAGGTGCCGGTCCAGATCCTGGGGGACATCGGGACCACCGTCACCGTCGAGGTCGTCGCCGCGGGCTGAGGCCCCGTCCGCCCCCGGGCGGGCGCACCGACGGATCAGCACCGCCCCCGGCACCCCCGGCGCCCCGGGGCGACCGGTCACCCGGGCGGGTGATACACCCCCTCGTCACCATGGGCGGGTGCAGCCCGGCCCCGGCCTTCATCCTCCCCACCCGGTGGACCGCCGTCCACCGATTATCCACAGAGCCGACCAGGGATTCTTCGTGGTGAATCCCCAGGTTGTGACCCTTACGTTCCACACGCCCCTTCGGTCAGGGTAGGGAGGCCATGGTCCAGGCCTTCGACGACGCCCGCCCCGTCCCCCTCCGCCCCCCCTCGGGCGCCCCCCGGGTCCCGCCCAACAACCTCGAGGCTGAGGAGTCGCTCCTCGGCGCCATGCTCCTGTCGTCCGACGCCACCTCGGCCGCCCTCGAGATCTGCTCGGCCGGCGACTTCTACAAGCCGGCCCACGGGCACATCTTCAGCGCCATCCAGGCCCTCTACGACCGGGGGGAGCCGGTCGACGCGGTGACGGTGACCGACGAGCTGCGCCGGGCCGGCGTGCTCGAGGCCATCGGCGACCCGACCCAGCTGGTCTCCCTGCAGGCCAACACCCCGTCGATCGCCAACGCCACCCACTACGCCACCATCGTCGAGGAGCACTCGCTGCTCCGGCGGTTGGTGGGGGTGGCCGGTGAGATCGCCGAGATCGGCTACGCCGTCCCCGAGGACGTGACCGGGGCGGTCGACGAGGCCGAGCAGATGATCTTCGACGTGGCCCAGCGACGGACCACCGACACCATCGCCTCGCTCCGCGACCTGGTGGGTCCCAGCCTCGACCGGATCGAGGAGCTCTCCCGTCGGGGGGACAGCCTGACCGGGCTGTCGACCGGCTACCTCGACCTGGACCGGATCCTGGCCGGGCTGCAGGCCTCGAGCCTGACCATCGTGGGCGCCCGGCCGGCCATGGGCAAGACGAGCTTCGCCCTCGGGATGCTGGCCCACGTGGGCATCGACCTGGGCCGGCCGGCTCTCCTCTTCTCCCTCGAGATGGGCCATCTCGAGCTCACCCAGCGGCTGCTCGCCTCGGAGGCCAAGGTGGACGCCCAACAGCTCCGGGTCGGCCAGATCCGCGAGTCGGACTGGAGCAAGCTGGGCAACGCCGTGACCCGCCTGAGCGGCTCGTCGATCTTCATCGACGACAACCCGAACCTCTCGGTCCACGACATCCGGGCCCGGGCCCGACGGCTCAAGAAGGCCGAGGGTGACCTGGGGTTGGTCGTCGTCGACTACATCCAGCTGATGACCGGCCGGGCCCGGGCCGAGAACCGCCAGGTCGAGGTGGCCGAGATCAGCCGGAGCCTCAAGATCCTGGCCCGTGAGCTGCAGGTCCCGGTGGTCGCCCTCTCCCAGCTCTCCCGGGGCCTGGAGGCCCGCCAGGACAAGCGCCCGATGCTCTCGGACCTGCGGGAGTCCGGATCGCTCGAACAGGACGCCGACGTCGTCGTGTTCATCTACCGGGAGTCCCAGTACGACGCCGATGTGCCCATCGACCGCCGCGACGACGCCGAGGTCATCGTGGCCAAGCACCGCAACGGGCCAACCGGCTCGGCCCACCTGCTGTTCCTGGGTCAGTTCGCCCGCTTCGAGAACATGAAGCACACCCTCTGACCCGAGGCCGCCGCCCGGGCCGCGAGGTGCCAAGATCGCGGGCAACCGGGGTCGTGTCGCCGCGGACCGGGTAACAAGTCCGGGTGAGCGGTCTCGAGCGGGCCCTTCGACGACCAACCTCGGGCCCGATCAGAGCCAGGGGTGAATCGTGAGCGATGGCTCCGAAGGCTCCGACGAGACCGCGTTCTCGGCGGAGGTCGAGCGTGAAGGGGCGAACCGGCTCGGGTGGAAGTCGGTCACCAGGCGGGCCGTCGTGTTCGCGGTCGCCGGCATCGCCATCTATCTGGTTCTGCCCAAGGTCACCGAGGTCCTGGGGTCGTGGCCCCGGCTCTCCACCCTCGAGCCCGCCTGGTTCGCCGTGGCCATCGTGGCCGAGCTGGCCCACTTCGCCTGCACCTTCACCCTGCAGCGGATCGCCCTGCGGACCAGGGGCTGGTTCTCGGTCATCACCTCCCAACTGGCGGGGAACTCGATCAGCCTGATCATGCCCGGAGGCGCCGCCGCCGGTGCCGCCGTGCAGTTCCGGATGCTGGCCCGCAGCGAGGGGAACACCGGCGACACGGTGGGCGGGCTGACCGCGTTCTCGCTGCTGGGCGTGGGGGGGCTCCTGGCCCTCCCGGTCTTCGCCCTCCCGGTGATCCTGTTCGGCGCCCCGGTCAACCGGGGCCTGTACAACGCCGCCATCCTCGGGGCGGTGGGTTTCGTGCTCTTCGCCGGGCTCGGTGCGGTGGTGCTGACGACCGAGGGCCCGCTGCGCCGGATCGGGCGCATCGTCGAACGGGTGCGGAACCGGGTGCTCAGGAGGCGGCCGCCGATGACGGGCCTGGAGGTGACCCTGCTCCGTCAGCGCGACCTCATCCGCGGGGTGCTGGGGAAGAAGTGGTGGCAGGCGGTCCTCCTGTCGGCGGGCCGTCTCGGATTCGACTACTACTGCCTGCTCGCCGCCGTGCGGGCGACCGGCAGCCACCCGCGGCCGTCGCTCGTCCTCATCGCCTATGCGGCGGCCGGGGTGATCGGGATGGTCCCGATCACCCCCGGGGGGCTCGGCATCGTCGAGGCGAGCCTGACCGGGCTCCTGGTCCTGGCCGGCGTGCCCTCGGGCAACGCCTTCCTGGCCACCCTGACCTACCGTCTCGCCTCCTACTGGCTGCCCCTGGCCGCCGGGCCGGTCGCCTACGGCGCCTTCCGCTTCCGTTACCGGCGGGAGGACCCGACGCCACCGGGACCGGACGCCGGCCCGGCGTGACCCCGGTTCGCCCCCTACGACCGTGGCCCGGTCCGGCCGGACCGGCCCCGGCCCCCGGGCGCGGGGCGGCGCCAGGGCGGTGCCGCGTCGGGCCCGAGGTCCCAGGCGGCCGGCCAGTCGCCCGGGCGCAGGAGGGCCTCGCTGCCCCCGTCGACCGTGAGCACCGAACCGCAGAAATACCCACCGTCGGGGCCGAGGAGCAGGTCGACCAGGGCGGCGATCTCCTCGGGCCGGCCGGTGCGGCCGATCGGGATCGGCAGCATCTCGAGGAAGGGGGCCACCTCGGGGTCGGCCCGGCCCTCGGCCACCAGGGGGGTCTCCACCATGCCCGGGGCGATGGCGTTGAGCCGGATGCCCGCCCCGGCCCAACCCGGCCCGGTGGCCAGCCGCCGCACGGTGAGGGCGAGGGCCAGTTTGGTGGCCGGGTAGGTGAGCATGGAGCCGGCCCGGTCGGCCAGGTCCCGGGCCGCCGGCTCGTCGCCGGCCGAGAGGGCGGCCACCAGATCCCCGGGGATACCGGGCTGGATGGTGGCCGAGTTGGAGCTGATGGCCACGGCCGCGGGCCCGCTTCCCGCGGCCAGCACCGGCCGCAGCCCCTCCAGCAGGGCCACCGTCCCGAAGTAGTTGACCGAGACCAGCAGCGCCCCCGGGCGCGACGGCGCCCCGGCCAGCCCGGCGCAGGTGACCAGGCCGTCGAGGGAGCCTCCGGACCGCTCGCCCACCTCCCCGATCGCCCGGTCCCGGCCCTCGGCCGTGCCCAGGTCCGCCGCCACGTCGGCACCGGCGAGGTCCACCCCGATCACCCGGTGGCCGCCCGCCGCCAACCGCCGGGCGCAGGCGGCGCCGATGCCCGAGGCGGCCCCGGTGACGGCGATCGTCCGGCCGGGGCTCACCGGCGCCGCCGGGGCCGGGCGACGTAGGACGGCGTCGCCACACCGTCGGCCAGGTCCGGTTCGGGGACCGGCTCGCCGGGGGTCAGTTCGAACGGCAGCACGCCGGCCCAGACCGCCAGGGCCAGGTCGTCGGGCTCCTCGATCGGTCCGCCGGTGCGGACCTTGGCCGACCCCTCCTCGATCGGGAAGCGCAGGATGAGGGTGGCCCGCCGCTCGGCGTCGGTCGGCGGCCGGGCGTCGGTGCTGCGCCCGGGGGCCATGTGGTCGAGGAGCGCCGCCACCGCCGCCCGCTCCCCGGCCGCGCCCCGCACCCGGGCGGCCGATCCCAAGAGCATCACCGAGCGGTAGTTCATCGAGTGGTGGAAGGCCGAGCGGGCCAGCACCAGGCCGTCGAGCAGGGTGACGGTGACGCAGGCGGCGGCCCCGCCGGCCAGGGCCCGCAGGGTCCGGTTGCCCGAGGCGCCGTGCAGGTAGAGCAGGTCACCCGAGCGGGCGTAGGCCATCGGGACGGCGTAGGGCGTGCCGTCGTCGACGAAGGCGACATGACAGAGGTAGCCCTCGTCCAGGATGGCGTCGATCACCCCCCGCTCGGCCGTGCCCCGCTCGCGCTTGCGGCGCAGTGTCGTCCGAGGGGTCGGGGCGAGGGCGGCTCCGGGCCCGCTCCCGGTGGGCGCCGGCTGGGGATCAGGCAGCGCCGGGGCGCTCACGCAGCACCTGGAGGGCGCGATCGGCGTGGGCGCTCATCGAGATCTCGGTGTGGATCACGTCGAGGAGGGTGCGATCGGTGTCGATCACGAAGGTGGTCCGCCGGTTGCCCATGATCGAGAGCCCTCGCTTGACCCCGAGCTCGTTGGCCACGGTGAACTGGTCGTCCGAGAGCAACGGGTAGTCGAAGCCGTGCTTGTCGGAAAATTGCTTCTGCCTCTCCACCTTGTCGGCGCTGATACCCACCCGCTGGGCCCCGACCGCTTCGAACTCGGCCTTGAGGTCGCGGAAGTGGCAGCTCTCCTTGGTGCAGCCGTAGGTCATGGCGGCCGGGTAGAAGAACAGCACCACCGGTCCGTCCTTCAAGAGGTCGGTCAGCCGGCGGGGTGTCCCGTTCTGGTCGGGCAACTCGAAGTCGGGAACCGACTCACCCTTCTTCTTCATGACGGTGAGCGTACCGGTCCGGCCCCCGGGGCGCCCGGGCCCTCAGGGCTCGAAGCGGAAGCCGACGCCCCGCACGGTGACCAGATGGCGGGGGTGGGCCGGGTCCGGCTCCACCTTGCGGCGGAGGCGCTTGACGTGGGTGTCCAGGGTCCGGGTGTCGGAGAGCTCCTGGTCCCACCAGAGCCGGTCGATGCACCACTCCCGGGTGACGACCTGGCCGGCGTGGGACATCAGCAGGGCCAGGAGGTCGAATTCCTTGCGGGACAGGTCGACCGGCCGGCCGTCGACGGTGACCTCGCGCCGTCCGGTGTCGAGGCGGACCGGGCCCACCTGGACGATCTCGTCCCGGGGGGCGTTGGTGGTCGAGCCCCGGCGCAGGACCGCCCGCATCCGGGCCACCAGCTCGCGCAGGCGGAACGGCTTGGCCACGTAGTCCGAGGCGCCCAGCTCGAGGCCGAGGACCACGTCCACCTCGGAGTCCCGGGCCGTGACCATGATGATCGGGATCGGGGCCAGGGCCCGCATGCGCTGGCACAGCTCGACCCCGGACTGGTCCGGGAGCATGACGTCGAGCAGCACCAGGTCGGGGTGCACCCGGTGGAACAGGCGGAGCGCCTCGTGGCCGTCGGCCGCCAGCTCGACGGCGAAGCCCTCGCGCGACAGGCCCGAGGCCAGCGCCTGGCGGTAGGACTCCTCGTCGTCGACCACCAGCACCAGGGGCCGGCTGTCGCGTGGGGTCCCGTTGACCGAATGCCGGGCCTCCACGGTGGACGTCGTCACCACGAGCCGGGGGCCCGACGGGGCATCAGGCGGCGTCGTCGGGGGAGCGGAGGAACCGGCTCGGGTGCTGGCGCATGGACTGGCGAACGGCCGGGATCCGGTGGTGTCGGACCTCGGCCAGGGGGGCGGCCACCGCCTCCGTCCGGGCCCTGCGCACGGCCAGCCGGCCCCGGTCCAGGGCGCGGCGGGGACCGCTCGGGGCGGCGTTCCCCGGCTTCGCCGGGCGGCCGGGGGTGGGGGCCATCATCGGTCACGCTAGAAAAGCCAGGTGAACGGCCCGTGATCCGCCTGCAACCCCCAGATGACCCTCAGATGAACTCTTGATCCTGGCTACGCTGCGCCGAGCCGGTCGGGCCGGCCGGGGAAGGGAGCAGGTCATGAGCGATGCGATGGGGCACGGGGTGAACCAGCGGGCCGCCATCAAGATGACCACCGAGGAGATCGACGCTTTCTTGCACGAACGGCGGCCGATGTCGATGTGCACGATCAACCACGACGGGACGATCCACGCCGTCGCCATGTGGTACGGGTTCTTGGAGGGCTCGGTCGCGGTCGAGACCAAGGCCAAAGCCCAGAAGGTCCAGAACGTCCGTCGGGACCCCCGGATCACCTGCCTGTTCGAGGACGGCGACTACTACGAGGAGCTCCGGGGGGTCGAAGTGGTGGGCCGGGCCGAGATCATCGACGACCCCGAGCGGATGTTCCCCCTCGGTGTCGACGTGTTCGAGCGCTACTACGGCGAGTACAGCGACGACCTCCGTCCCTTCGTCGAGACGATGCTGAACAAGCGGGTGGTCCTGAAGGTGAACGTGGACCGGGTGGTCAGCTGGGACCACCGCAAGCTCGGACTCACCCCAACCCGCCCGGCCGGGTAGCGACCGTCGGCGGACCCCGGCCCTGGGTGGGTCGGCGGCGGGGCCGACGGGTCGCCCTGGCCCGGAGGGACCAGGCCCACACCGGGCACCATCACGGCTGGCGTCTCCTCTCTCTGGGGTGGGCCTGGTGGGCGGCGGCGGGCCTGACCGCGGGAGATGGGCATGACCGGGGGAGCGGGGGAGGACCTAAGCTGACGGCCCGTCAGGTTGGCGGCCGCCGGTCGTCGCCCGGGCCCTGTCGGCCGACCCCGCCGGCCCCGAGCAGTGAGCCCGACCCGTCGAGGAGGTCTTGTCGAATGTTGGACTACGTGATCCGTGGCGGCACGGTGGTCGACGGGAGCGGCTCGCCCGCCCGCCGGGCCGACGTGGGGATCGGTGACGGCCGGATCGTCGCCGTCGGAGAGATCGCCGACGAGGGTGACCGGGAACTTGCGGCCGAGGGCCTCATGGTGGCTCCCGGGATCGTCGATCCGCACACCCACTACGACGCCCAGCTCTTCTGGGACCCCTCGGCGTCCCCTTCCAACCTGCACGGGGTGACGACGATCATCGGCGGGAACTGCGGGTTCACCCTCGCCCCGATCAATGCCGAGGACGCCGACTATATCCGCCGCATGATGGCCAAGGTGGAGGGCATGCCGCTGGCCGCCCTGGAGAACGGCGTGCCCTGGAACTGGTCGACGTTCGGTGAGTACCTCGACCGGCTCGACGGGAACCTCGGCGTCAACGCCGGGTTCCTGGTCGGTCACTGCGCGCTGCGCCGCAAGGTGATGGGTGCCGACCGGTCGGCCGACGTCGCCACCGACGAGGAGATCGCCGCCATGCGGGGCCTGCTGGCCCAGTCACTGGAAGCGGGCGGTCTGGGGTTCTCGTCGTCCCAGTCCCGGACCCACTCGGACGGGGACGGCAACCCGATCAACTCCCGCAACGCCGACCGGCGCGAGATGCTGGCCTTCTGCGAGGAGGTCGGCGACCACGAGGGGACCACCCTCGAGTACATCACCAGCGGTTGCCTCGACTCCTTCACCGACCAGGAGGTCGACCTGATGGTGGCGATGACGGCCACCGCCCGCCGCCCCCTCAACTGGAACCTGTTGACCATCGACGCGAGGGCACCCGAGAAGATGGCGCACCAGTTGGGAGCATCGAGTGCCGCCGATGCGGCCGGCGGCCGGATCGTGGCCCTCACGATGCCCACCCTGGTGCCCATGAACATGAGCTTCTTGAACCACTGCGCACTCTTTCTCATCCCGGGCTGGATCGAGGTGCTCGGCCTGCCCGTCCCCGAGCGGATCGAGAAGCTGCGCGACCCGGGCGTCCGCACGCGCCTCAACGAGCTGGCCCACGCCAAGGAGGCCGGCGTCTTCCGCCGCCTGGCCGGCTGGGGCAGTTACGTCATCGGGGACACGTTCTCTCAGGCCAACGAGGGGCTCGAGTGGCGCGACGTGTCCGACATCGCGGTGGAGCGGGGGGTGGAGCCCTTCGACGCCCTTCTGGACGTGGTCATCGCCGATGACCTGCGGACGGTCCTGTGGCCCAAGCCCACCGACCGCGACGACGCCACGTGGGCCCTGCGGGCCGAGGCCTGGCAGGACCCCAGGGCGATGGTCGGTGGTTCCGACGCCGGAGCCCACCTGGACCGGATGTGCGGCTCGAACTACCCGACGTCGTTCATCGGGGACTGTCTACGGCAGCGCAAGCTGGTGCCCGTCGAGCGCGCTGTCCAGATGATGACCCGCCAGCCGGCCGAGCTCTTCGGCCTGCGGGACCGGGGGATGGTGGCCGAGGGCATGCGGGCGGACCTCTTCGTCTTCGACCCCCGGACGGTGGGGTCCGAACCGGCGCGGCTGGTGCACGATCTGCCCGGTGGGGCGCCCAGGCTGTTCGCCGCGTCCACCGGCGTATCCCGGGTGCTGGTCAACGGGGTCGAGACGATCATCGACGGCGCGCCGACCGGGGCGACGCCCGGCCAGGTCCTGCGCTCGGGACGCGACACCTACTCGGTGGTCACTGCCGCCCGGTGAGGGGTCCGGCGGCGGCCGCCGGCCCGGTCCGGGTCAGCCGGTCGTCGTGGTGGCGGCGGCCTGGGTCGCCAGGTCCGGGCCGACGATCACCACCACGCCGATCCCGAGTGTCGTCCCCAACGGCACGCTGGCGGTGAGCGGTTGCACGGCCGAAGCGGCCACGCCGACCTGGGAGGCGATGAGCAGGGCCGCCGGCAGCTTGCCCGGCACGTAGTACACGTTGCTGACCGCCACCTGGGAGGTGGTGTTGATCGGTGTGGCGGTGCCCCAGCCCTGGGACTGGAGCAGCTGTGTGAAGTGGGCGGCGGCCCCGTTCTCCAGGGTCCCGTTGGCCACCAGGACGGTGACCCCGGCGTGGGGGACGGTCGTGGTCGTCGTCGAGCGGTGCCCGGTCGTCGACGTGGTCGACGGCGTCGGTCGGCTGGTGCTGAGGTGCCCGCTAATCAACGCCCCCGCCAGCCCGGCCGCGATCAGGGCGGCCAGCGAGACGGCGAAGAGCCCGAGGCGCCTCATGTGGTCGTCACACGAACCGTGATCCCACGGTGCCGTCCTTGCCAGCCGGTTGCCGGGCCAGCCTACCCCCGCGCCAATTGGGGAATCCGGCGGCGAACCCCGACCTGCGGGCGAGTCGCCGGCCCGACGGCGCGGCGCGCCGCGGTCAGCGGGGACCGAACGGCTCGGCCAGCTGGGCGACGAGCAGTGCCGGCTGCCACCGGTCCCCACCGTCTCGCTCGGTCCGCAGGGGCCGACCGGCCAGACCGGTCCGACAGGGCGCCGCTCCCCGCTCCGGGAAGCGGGCCCGACCGGCCAGGACGTCCCACACCGTCAGCACCACGCCCAGATTGAGTCCGTCGGACCCCTCGAACGAGTGGTGCAGGCGGTGGTAGGCCGGGCTGACCACGACCTTGCCCAGGGGACCGAGCGACCACGGGACGTTGGCGTGGGGCAGGGTGCCGAGGCAGACATAGGCGGTGATGAGGGCCGGGGCCATCCCGCGGTCGCCCGTCAGGGCGACCACCGGGATCGTGGCCAGGAAGAAGCCGGCCAGATGGCTTAGGGGGTGGGCCCGGAAGGAGGTGAGGACGCTGAGCTCCTCCTGGCTGTGGTGCACGGCATGGAGCCGCCAGAGGGCGGCGACGCGGTGGTCGGCCCAGTGGGCCAGCCAGTTGGCGGCGTCCATGAGGACCAGGGCCAACGTCAGCACCAGCCAGCGCGGCCAGGCGGCGGTCCACCGGATCTCGATCCACCCGGCGTGACCGCCCAGCAGTTGGGCGAACGCCACCCCGAGCAGGGTCATCAACGGGATCACCGCCACCACGTGGAGCGCGAAGAAGATGGCGTCATGGAGGTGGCCCCGCGCCAGGATCCCCCGGGGCTCGGCCGGCCAACGACGCTCGCACAGCGCGAGCACGACCACCAGGGCCAGGACGACCGGCGCCAGGAGCTCGGCCCACCCGCCGGCGAGCGCCCGGCCCAGACCCCCCGAGCGGACGAGGGTGCTGATCCCGGTCCAGACCAGCCCGGCCGTCGCCAGGGCGACGACCAGGGTCGGCCCGCAGAGCCGGGCGCCACCGCGCCGGGCCCGGTCCCGCCCGGCCGGCGCCGACAGCACTGCGCCGATCGTGGTCATCGGGCCGCTCCGTCGCCGGGGCGGTGACGCTCAGTAGCCATAGCCGCCACCCCCGGGCGACGTGGTGGGCGGCGAGGTGGTGGGCGGTGAG
>Ga0182024_10014394_pt1 | contig 15297 bp, 13 predicted proteins | sample P32metaG_FD_120480 | JGI IMG/M metagenome (GOLD analysis project Ga0182024, IMG submission 120480) | Permafrost microbial communities from Stordalen Mire, Sweden - P3-2 metaG (Illumina Assembly) | ecosystem: Environmental > Terrestrial > Soil > Wetlands > Permafrost | place: Sweden: Stordalen... | reverse complement strand
GTGCGCGGCTACTTCCCGAGCCGGGTGTTCAAGGCGGAGCGCTTCGTGCTGTTCTCTGCCCGTGCCTCCACCGGCGGCGGACCTTACGTGGTCGAGGATTCCTACGCGCTAAGCGCGTAAACCGCGCCGCGCTACATCCGCAGCCGTCACCGCCCGGTTTGAACCGGGCGACCCGGTATTCCGGGGCGGTCGGATAGAATCGACAGGCCGCGGCGTACGGGATCCCCGCTTTCGCGGGGATGACCGTTTGCAACCAGCCCCTCACACCAATTCACGGCTTGCAATTTGCGCGGCGCTGGGGCCGTAAGGTGGGTCATGCTTTCTGCCCCGCCCACCTCGTTCCATTCCCATTATCAGTCGCTGATTGCGTCCGGCGCGATCGAGCCCGACGCCGCGCAGGCGCAGGCCGCCGAGGCCTTTGCCGCGCTTGACCAGCGGCTTGCCAATTACCGGCCGGCGCGCCGGCAAGGCCTGCTGGGCCGGCTGTTTGCCGACAAGAACGGTGCCCCGCCGCGCGGCCTCTATGTTCACGGCGAAGTCGGGCGCGGCAAGACCATGCTGATGGATCTGTTTTTTGAGCAGAGCCAGGTCGAGCACAAGCGCCGCGCCCATTTTCACGAATTCATGGCCGAAGTGCACGAGCGTATCTACGGCTTTCGCCAGCAGATCGCGCGCGGCGAACTCGCCGACGGCGACGTGATCGCGCTGACCGCAACGGCGATTTTCGACCAGGCCTGGCTTTTATGCTTCGACGAATTTCACGTCACGGACATTGCCGACGCGATGATCCTGGGACGGCTGTTCGCAAAACTGTTTGAGTTCGGTACGGTGGTGGTGGCGACATCCAATGTGGCGCCCGACGACCTCTACAAGGGAGGTCTCAACCGGGCGCTGTTCCTGCCCTTCATCGCCGAGATCGCCGACCATATGGACGTGTTGCGGCTCGACGCCCGCACCGATTTCCGGCTGGAGAAGCTGGCCGGGGTAAAAATGTGGCTGGTGCCGGCCGATCGCGGCGCTAGCGCCGCGCTCGACCGGGCATGGGCGAAAATGACCGGAAATGCGCCCGGCAAGCCGCGCGATATCCCGATCAAGGGTCGCATCCTGCACGTACCGTGCTCGGCCAACGGCGTCGCCCGGTTTTCTTTCGCCGATATCTGCGAACGGCCGCTTGCCGCGTCGGACTATTTGAGGCTCGCGCACGACTATCATACCATCATGATCGATCGCATTCCGGTCATGGATCATGCGCAGCGCAACGCCGCCAAGCGGTTCATCGCCCTGATCGACACGCTTTATGACAACGCCGTAAAACTGATGGCCTCGGCGGAGGCGGATCCGGTGTCGCTCTATGTCGCGACCGAAGGCTATGAGGCGAACGAGTTCAAGCGGACCGCGTCGCGGCTGATCGAGATGAGTTCGGAATCCTATCTGGCGCTGCCGCACGGCCACAAGGATTCCGCGGCCAGCGGGTCAAGCACGGGACTGGTCGAGACGTGATTTGCAACCGGTCGCGCGCGCCCGGCGGCCCCCGGAGGATAGCGTCGGCTTCGGCGGAAATCCCTGGCTGAAATCGAGGCAGGCCCGACAATTGAGCATGCCGCGACTTGAACGTATCGGACGAAAGGGATAACCAGCCGTTCAAGCTTCTTCCACCCTCCTGCTTGACCTGCAAAGGACGGATTTCCCATGGCGCGCGACAAGATTGCTTTGATTGGCTCCGGCCAGATCGGCGGAACGCTGGCTCATCTCATCGGCCTCAAGGAGCTCGGCGACGTGGTCATGTTCGACATTGCCGAAGGCGTGCCGCAGGGCAAGTCGCTCGATATCGCGCAGTCTTCGCCGGTCGACGGGTTCGATGCGAATTTCACCGGCACCAATTCCTATGAGGCGCTCGACAACGCCAAGGTCTGTATCGTCACCGCCGGCGTGCCGCGCAAGCCGGGCATGAGCCGCGACGATCTGCTCAGCATCAATCTCAAGGTGATGGAACAGGTCGGCGCGGGGATCAAGAAATACGCGCCCGACGCCTTCGTCGTCTGCATCACCAACCCGCTCGACGCCATGGTGTGGGCGCTGCAGAAGGCCTCCGGCATGCCGCACAAGAAGGTGGTCGGCATGGCGGGCGTGCTGGACTCCTCGCGTTTCCGCTATTTCCTCGCCGACGAATTCAACGTCTCGGTCGAAGACGTCACCGCCTTCGTGCTCGGCGGCCATGGCGATACCATGGTGCCGCTGGTGCGCTATTCGACGGTGGCGGGCATTCCGCTGCCCGATCTGGTCAAGATGGGCTGGACCTCGCAGGCGCGAATCGACGAGATCGTCGACCGTACCCGCAACGGCGGCGCCGAGATCGTCAACCTGCTGAAGACCGGATCGGCGTTCTATGCGCCGGCTGCTTCGGCGGTGGCGATGGCCGAGAGCTATCTGCGCGACAAGAAGCGGGTGCTGCCCTGCGCCGCCTATCTGAATGGCGAGTACGGCGTCAAGGACATGTATGTCGGCGTGCCGGTCGTGATCGGATCGAAGGGCGTCGAGCGCATCGTCGAGATCGAACTGGCCGGCAAGGACCGCGAAGCCTTCGACAAGTCGGTCGGCGCGGTGCAGGGTCTGGTCGATGCCTGCAAGAAGATCGCGCCGGACCTGCTCGGCCGCTGATCGCATTCCATCGATTGTTCGGGGCCTCGGGAGCCGTCACATGAATATCCACGAGTATCAAGCCAAGGCGCTGCTGCACGAGTTCGGGGTGCCGATCTCGCGCGGCGTGCCGGTGCTGCGGGCCTCCGACTCCGACGTTGCCGCGAAGACGCTGCCCGGTCCGGTCTGGGTGGTGAAAAGCCAGATCCACGCCGGCGGCCGCGGCAAGGGCAAATTCAAGGAGGCCTCCGCCGGCGACAAGGGCGGCGTCCGCATCGCCAAATCGGTCGCCGAGGTCAACGAGTTTGCCAGGCAGATGCTCGGCGCGACGCTGGTGACGGTCCAGACCGGGCCGCACGGCAAGCAGGTCAACCGGCTCTACATCGAGGACGGCTCCGACATCGAGAAGGAGTTCTATCTTTCGATCCTGGTCAATCGCGAGACGTCGGAAGTTTCCTTCGCGGTTTCCACCGAAGGCGGCGTCAATATCGAGGACGTCGCGCATGCGACGCCGGAGAAGATCGTGACGTTCTCGGTCGATCCGGCCACCGGCATCATGGCACATCACGGCCGCACGGTTGCGAAAGCACTCAAGCTCACCGGCGATCTCGCGAGGCAGGTCGAGAAGCTGGTGACGCAGCTCTACACTGCCTTCGTCGCCAAGGACATGGCGATGCTGGAGATCAATCCGCTGGTCGTCACCAGGCAGGGCGACCTGCGCGTGCTCGACGCCAAGGTGTCATTCGACGGCAACGCGCTCTACCGCCATCCCGACGTGCTGGCGCTGCGCGACGAGACCGAGGAAGACGCCAAGGAAATCGAGGCCTCGAAATACGATCTCAACTACATCACCCTCGATGGTACCATCGGCTGCATGGTGAACGGCGCCGGCCTTGCCATGGCGACGATGGACATCATCAAGCTCTACGGCATGGCGCCGGCGAATTTTCTCGACGTCGGCGGCGGCGCCAGCCGGGAAAAGGTCGCGGCCGCGTTCAAGATCATCACCGCCGACCCCAATGTGAAGGGTATCCTGGTCAACATCTTCGGCGGTATCATGAAATGCGACATCATCGCCGAGGGCGTGGTCGCCGCGGTGAAGGAAGTCGGCCTGACGGTGCCGCTGGTGGTGCGGCTGGAGGGCACCAATGTCGATGCCGGCAAGAAGATCATCCGGGAATCCGGTCTCAACGTGGTGCCGGCCGACAATCTCGACGATGCCGCGCAGAAGATCGTCAAGGCCGTGAAAGGGGCTTGAGCCGATGGCCGAGGACCATCTTGCCGCACCGGTCGCGCTCGAGGAGCACCGCAAGCTCGCCGCGTTCGCCGGCGAGTGGAGCGGCGAGGAGACGGTTTATCCGTCGCGCTGGACCGCCGGCGGGGCCGCCACCTCGAAGGTCTCGGCCCGCATCGACCTCAACGGCTTCTATCTCATTCAGGATGCGCGCCAGACCCGCGACGGCAAGGAGACCTTTGCCACCCACGGCGTGTTCACCTACGACCGCGACGACCGCCTCTACAAACTGTTCTGGCACGATTCGCTCGGCTACTATCCGCCATCGCCCGCTTCCGGCGGCTGGAGCGGCAAGTCGCTGATCCTGGTGCGCGGCTCGCTGCGCGGCAACGCGCGCCATGTCTATGAAGTGATCGACGACGACAGCTACAGCATGAAAATCCAGTTCTCGCCCGATGCCGAAGGGTGGGCCGATGTGCTCACCGGCGTCTATCGGCGCGTCCGCTAGCTCCACCACCGCCATTTCGCGAAAGCAATCCCAGCCATGTCCGTCCTGATCGACAAGAATACAAGGGTCATTTGCCAGGGCTTCACCGGCAAGAACGGCACGTTTCATTCCGAAGCGGCGATCGCCTATGGCACCAGGATGGTCGGCGGCACCTCGCCCGGCAAAGGCGGATCGAAACATCTCGGCCTGCCGGTGTTCGATACCGTGGCCGAGGCGCGCGACCAGACCGGCGCCGATGCCAGCGTGATCTACGTGCCGCCGCCGGGAGCCGCTGACGCGATCTGCGAAGCCATCGATGCCGAAATCCGGCTGATCGTCTGCATCACCGAGGGCATTCCGGTGCTCGACATGGTGCGGGTCAAGCGGTCGCTTTCGGGATCGAAATCGCGGCTGATCGGGCCGAATTGTCCGGGCGTGATGACCGCGGGCGAATGCAAGATCGGCATCATGCCGGCGAACATCTTCAAGCCCGGCAATGTCGGCATCGTGTCGCGCTCGGGCACCTTGACCTATGAAGCGGTGTTCCAGACCACCCAGGAAGGCCTCGGCCAGACCACCGCGGTCGGCATCGGCGGCGACCCGGTCAAGGGCACCGAATTCATTGACGTGCTGGAGATGTTTCTGGCGGACCCCAAGACCACCTCGATTGTCATGATCGGCGAGATCGGCGGCTCCGCCGAGGAAGACGCCGCCCAGTTCCTGAAGGATGAGGCCAAGCGGGGCCGCAAGAAGCCGATGGTCGGCTTTATCGCCGGCGTCACGGCGCCTCCCGGCCGCCGCATGGGCCATGCCGGGGCGATCATTTCGGGCGGCAAGGGAGATGCCGGTTCCAAGACCGCGGCGATGGAATCGGCTGGAATCACCGTCTCGCCGTCACCGGCGCGGCTCGGAAAGACCCTTGTCGAAAAATTGAAATCCTAATTCACTTTTTTGTTCTTTTGGGCGCGAAGATTCGCCCCATATGGGATAAAGATGCCCCTATCATGCTGATCCGGTGTCTGGATCGGCGATTGCGCCGTATTCCATGCGCCAACTAAAAATCACCCAGGACGCCACCCATGTCTCGCCAGGACGCAAACGCCGCCTTTGCCCTCTCCTCGTTTTTGCAGGGCACCAGCGCGGCCTATATCGACGATCTCTATGCCCGCTACGAGCAGGACCCCGGCTCGGTCGACAGCGAGTGGCAGGAATTCTTCAAAAGCCTGAAGGACACCCCGGCCGACGTCCGCAAGAACGCCGAAGGCGCCTCCTGGGGCCGCGACAACTGGCCGCTGGCGCCGCAGGACGACCTTACTTCCGCCCTCGATGGCAACTGGGCGCAGGTCGAAAAGGCGGTCGGCGCCAAGCTTGCCGCCAAGGCGCAGGCCAAGGGCGGCGAAATATCGGCGGCCGAGGCCCATCAGGCGACGCGCGATTCGGTGCGCGCCCTGATGCTGATCCGAGCCTACCGCATGCGCGGCCATTTCCACGCCAAGCTCGATCCGCTCGGGATCGAGCCGCCGCGCAATCGCGAGGAACTCGATCCGCGCACCTACGGCTTCGCGGAGGGCGATTTCGATCGCAAGATCTTCCTCGATCACGTGCTCGGGCTCGAATACGGAACGCTGCGCGAAATCGTCGCGATCTGCGAACGCACCTACTGCCAGACCCTTGGCGTCGAGTTCATGCATATTACCAACGGCGCGCAGAAGGGCTGGATCCAGGAGCGCATCGAGGGACCGGACAAGGAAATCAGCTTCACCCGCGAGGGCCGCCGCGCGATCCTGATGAAGTTGATCGAGGCCGAGGGCTTCGAGAAGTTCTGCGACCTCAAATTCACCGGCACCAAGCGCTTCGGCCTCGATGGCGCCGAGTCGCTGATCCCGGCGCTGGAACAGATCATCAAGCGCGGCGGCAATCTCGGTGTCCGGGAGATCGTGGTCGGCATGCCGCATCGCGGTCGCCTCAACGTGCTGACGCAGGTGATGGGCAAGCCGCATCGCGCGCTGTTTCACGAGTTCAAGGGCGGCTCCGCTAATCCCGAGGTGGTCGAAGGCTCCGGCGACGTCAAATATCATCTCGGCGCGTCGTCGGACCGCGAGTTTGACAGCAACCGGATCCATTTGTCGCTGACCGCCAATCCCTCGCATCTGGAGATCGTCGATCCGGTGGTGCTCGGCAAGGTGCGCGCCAAGCAGGATCAGCATGGCGATCCGCCGGATCAGCGCATCTCGGTGCTGCCGCTGCTGATGCATGGCGACGCCGCGTTCGCAGGCCAAGGCGTGGTCGCCGAGTGCTTCAGCCTGTCCGACCTGAAAGGCTACCGCACCGGCGGGTCGCTGCATTTCATCGTCAACAACCAGATCGGGTTCACCACCTATCCGCGCTATTCGCGTTCCTCGCCCTATCCGTCCGATGTGGCGAAGATGATCGATGCGCCGATCTTCCACGTCAACGGCGACGACCCGGAGGCCGTGGTGTTCGCCGCCAAGGTCGCAATCGAGTTCCGGCAGAAGTTCCACAAGCCGGTCGTGATCGACATGTTCTGCTATCGCAGACACGGTCACAATGAGGGCGATGAGCCGGCGTTCACGCAGCCGGTGATGTACAAGAAGATTGCGGCGCACCCGACCACGCTCGAGATCTATTCGAGGCGGCTGATCGCCGAAGGCGTGATGACCGAAGGCGAGATCGAGAAGGCAAAGGCGGACTGGCGCACGCGGCTCGATGCCGAACTCGAGGCCGGCTCCGGCTACAAGCCCAACAAGGCGGACTGGCTCGACGGCAAATGGGCCGGGTTCAAATCGGCCGACCAGGAAGAAGACCCGCGCCGTGGCGTCACCGGTGTCGATGTCGCGGTGCTCAGGGATATCGGCCGCAAGATCACCAGGGTGCCCGACGGCTTCAGGGTTCATCGCACCATCCAGCGATTTCTGGAAAATCGCGCCAAGGCGATCGACAGCGGTGCCGGCATCGATTGGGCGACCGGCGAGGGGCTGGCATTCTGCACCTTGCTGGAGGAGGGCCATCACGTCCGCCTGTCGGGACAGGACAGCGAGCGCGGCACCTTCTCGCAACGGCACTCGGTCCTGATCGATCAGGAAGACGAAAGCCGCTACACCCCGTTCAATCATCTCGGTGGCGATCAGGGTCACTACGAAGTCATCAACTCGCTGCTCTCGGAAGAGGCGGTGCTTGGCTTCGAGTACGGCTATTCGCTGGCGGAGCCGAACGCGCTGACGATCTGGGAGGCGCAGTTCGGCGACTTCGCCAACGGCGCGCAGGTGCTGTTCGACCAGTTCATCTCGTCGGGCGAACGCAAATGGCTGCGCATGTCCGGCCTCGTCTGCATGCTGCCGCATGGTTACGAAGGCCAGGGACCGGAGCATTCCTCGGCGCGGCTCGAGCGCTATCTGCAGATGTGCGCCGAGGACAACATGCAGGTGGTTTACGCCACCACGCCGGCCAATTTCTTCCATGTGTTGCGGCGGCAACTGCATCGCGAGATCCGCAAGCCGCTGATCCTGATGACGCCGAAATCGCTGCTGCGGCACAAGCGCGCGGTATCGCGGCTCGACGAACTGGGCGCCGGCACCACTTTCCACCGCATTCTCTACGATGACGCGGCGATGCTGCCGGACGAGAAGATCAAACTGGTGGCGGACGACAAGATCCGCCGCGTCGTGCTGTGCTCGGGCAAGGTCTATTACGATCTCTATGACGAGCGCGAGAAACGTGACATCGATGACGTCTATATCATGCGGGTCGAGCAGCTTTATCCGGTGCCGCTGAAGGCGCTGGTGCAGGAACTCGGCCGCTTCAGGAATGCCGAGCTGGTCTGGTGCCAGGAAGAACCGCGCAATATGGGGGCATGGCATTTCATCGAGCCGTATCTCGAATGGGTGCTGAACCAGATCAACGCGCCGAACAAGCGCCCGCGCTACGCCGGACGCGCCGCGGCAGCCGCGACCGCCACCGGCTTGATGATCAAGCACCTCGCCCAGCTCAAGGCCCTGCTGGATGAGGCGCTGAATTAGCCAAGCCGCCAATTTGTCATGCCCCGCGAAAGCGGGGCATCCCGCCAGTCGCGCCGCCTGTTTTGATCACGACCGTCATTGCTGGATCGCCCGCCGTCGCCGACGATGACCAGAGCCACCAGGGAAACGAGACCATGACTGAAATTCGCGTGCCGACGCTCGGCGAATCCGTGACCGAAGCCACCATTGGCCGCTGGTTCAAGAAGGCCGGCGATGCCGTCGCGGTGGACGAACCGCTGGTCGAGCTCGAGACCGACAAGGTCACGATCGAAGTCCCGGCGCCTTCGGCGGGTACGCTCGGCGAGATCACCGCCAAGGATGGCGAAACCGTCGCGGTCGGCGCGTTGCTCGGGCAGATCAATGATGGCGCCGCCGCCAGGCCGGTCGCCGCAGCCGCCAAACCGGCCGCTGCCGCGGCGCCGCCGCCGTCCGCGCCAGCCGCTGCCGCGCCGGCTGCCACCGCCGCTCCGAAGGCGCCGCCGGCCGACGCGCCGCTCGCTCCCTCGGTGCGCAAGATCTCGGCCGAAAGCGGTATCGACGCCACCAGCGTCCCCGGCTCCGGCAAGGACGGCCGCGTCACCAAGGGCGACATGCTCGCGGCGATCGAAAAGGCTGCGTCGGCACCGACCCCGGTCAATCAGCCCGCTGCCGCGGTGCAGGTGCGCGCGCCGTCGCCGGCCGACGATGCCGCACGCGAGGAGCGCGTGAAGATGACGCGGCTGCGCCAGACCATCGCGCGGCGCCTGAAAGACGTGCAGAACACCGCCGCGATGCTCACGACCTTCAACGAGGTCGACATGAGCCACATCATGGCGATGCGGGCCCTGTACAAGGATGTGTTCGAGAAGAAGCACGGCAGCAAGCTGGGATTTATGGGCTTCTTCACCAAGGCTTGCGTGCAGGCGCTGAAGGACATTCCGGCCGCCAATGCCGAGATCGACGGCAGCGATCTGATCTACAAGAATTATTATCACATCGGCGTCGCCGTCGGCACCGACAAGGGCCTGGTGGTGCCGGTGGTGCGCGACTGCGACCGCAAGTCGATCGCCGAGATCGAGAAGAGCATCGCCGATTTCGGCCGGCGGGCACGCGACGGCCAGCTCAAGATCGACGAGATGCAGGGCGGCACCTTCACCATCACCAATGGCGGCATCTATGGTTCGCTGATGTCGACGCCGATCCTCAATGCGCCGCAGTCCGGCATCCTCGGCATGCACAAGATTCAGGATCGCCCGGTTGCAATCGGCGGCAAGGTCGAGATACGCCCGATGATGTATCTGGCGCTGTCCTATGATCACCGCGTCATCGATGGCAAGGAAGCGGTGACGTTCCTGGTGCGGGTCAAGGAAAGTCTGGAAGACCCGGCGCGGCTGGTGCTGGATCTGTGAGCGGGGGCGGTTCGTCAGGTGTCCGCTTGGTGATGGGCTGGATCGGGGTGGGAGGCGAATTTTGAACGACAGGGTTGTGATCGTCACCGGCGGCAGCCGCGGCATCGGCCGCGCCACCGCAATCGCCGCCGCGGCACGCGGATTCCGGGTTTGCGTCGGCTACGCCAGCAATGAGGCCGCCGCGCGCGAGGTGGTCGCCGCCATCGAGGCGAACAACGGCAAGGCCATCGCGGTGAAATGCGATGTCGGCAAAGAGAGCGATATCGTGGCGCTGTTCAAGGCGGCCGATGGGTTCGGAACGCTCGGCGGGCTGGTCAACAATGCCGGCATCGTCGGGCGCACCTCGCGGGTCGACGAGATGTCGGCTGCGCGCATCGAGCGCATGATGGCGGTCAACGTCACCGGCAGCATTCTGTGTGCACGCGAAGCCGTGAAGCGGATGTCGACGCGGCATGGCGGCAAGGGCGGCGTCATTGTCAACCTGTCGTCGGTTGCGGCCAGGCTCGGGTCGCCCAACACCTATGTCGATTACGCGGCATCCAAGGGCGCGATCGATTCCTTCACGATCGGGCTCGGTCACGAGGTGGCCGGCGAGGGCATTCGCGTCGCCGCGATCCGGCCCGGGCTGATCGATACCGAAATTCACGCCAGCGGCGGCGAGCCGGATCGCGCGCACCGCCTCGCCGGCAACGTGCCGATGAAGCGGGTCGGCACCGCCGCGGAAATCGCCAACGCCATCGTCTGGCTGATGTCGGACGAGGCCTCCTACGTCACCAGTGCGATTCTTGATGTATCGGGCGGGCGGTAATACATGCTGATTGACGGAGAGTGGTCGTGCCGGTCGTCGCGAATATCGATGGCGTGAAGATCGAGTTCTATCCGGATGAACATCCGCCACCTCATTTCCATGCGCGCTAGGCCGAATTCGTGGCTCAGATTGAAATCCGGACCAACAGGGTCTTGCGCGGCTCGCTGCCTCCCGCGAAACTCACCGTGTGTTATCGTGGGCTGCCCGACATCAAGCGGGACTGATGAATGCCTGGTCCGCGGTCGAGGAATTGCGGAAGCCGGAGAAGATCAATGACTGACATAATTGCCATGCAAAGTGCGGAGCCGGTTATCTTCGGGGTCGTCAAGATTGTCTGGAAGGACGGCTTTGCCGGCGTCGTGGATTTGCGGCCGTTGCTCACCAGGGGCGAGATGTTTGAATTTCTTCGTGCCAGCCCGGCCCGTTTTGACGGTCTCAAGCTGGAGGAACACGGGTACAAGATTTTCTGGCTCGACGATCAAGGCGACGAAATCGATTTCGGGTCGGATTCCTTGCGTCAACGCGCCGAGCGTCAAGCCGGACTTCTTCATCTCGCAAGCTGAATAGAAAGTTTTCATGGCCAGCTACGATCTCGTTGTAATCGGCACCGGTCCTGGCGGCTATGTCTGCGCCATTCGCGCGGCGCAGCTCGGCATGAAGGTCGCCGTGGTCGAGAAGAACGCCACGCTCGGTGGTACCTGCCTCAATGTCGGATGCATGCCGTCGAAAGCGCTGCTCTATGCCTCCGAGATGTTCGAGGAGGCCGCGCATTCCTTCGCCAAAATGGGCGTCAGCGTCTCCGCACCGAAGCTCGACCTGCCCGCGATGATGACCTTCAAGCAGCAGGGCATTGACGGCAACGTCAAGGGCGTCGAGTTCCTGATGAAGAAGAACAAGATCGACGTGATCAGCGGCACCGGCAGGATCCTCGGCACCGGCAAGGTCGAGGTGTCCGGCAGTGACGGCAAGACCCAGACGGTGGAGACGAGGAACATTGTCATCGCCACCGGCTCCGACATTGCGCGGTTGAAGGGCATCGAGATCGACGAGAAGCGCATCGTGTCCTCGACCGGCGCGCTGACGCTCGACCGGGTGCCCGGGAAGTTGCTGATCGTGGGGGCCGGCGTCATCGGGCTCGAGCTCGGCTCGGTGTGGCATCGGCTGGGGGCGCAGGTCACGGTGGTGGAATTTCTCGACCGCATCCTGCCCGGCATGGACGGCGAGGTGGCCAAACAATTCCAGCGCATCCTGGAAAGGCAGGGCTTTGCGTTCAAGCTCGGCGCCAAGGTCACCGGCATTGACAGCTCGGGCAAGACGCTGGTGGCGCAGATCGAGCCGGCCGCGGGCGGCACAGCTGAGAAGCTGGAAGCCGATGTCGTGCTGGTGTGTATCGGCCGCGTGCCCTACACCGAGGGCCTTGGCCTGAAGCAAGTCGGCGTCGCGCTCGACAATCGCGGCCGGGTGCAGATCGACGCGCATTTCGCCACCAGCGTGAAAGGCGTCTACGCCATCGGCGATGTCGTCGCGGGCCCGATGCTCGCCCACAAGGCCGAAGACGAAGGCGTCGCCTGTGCGGAAATTCTTGCAGGGCAGGCCGGGCATGTTAACTACGATGTCATCCCAGGCGTTGTGTATACCACGCCTGAAGTGTCGGCGGTCGGCAAGACCGAGGAAGAGCTGAAGCAGGCCGGCGTCGCCTATACCGTCGGCCGCTTCCCGTTCACCGCCAATGGCCGCTCCAAGGTCAATCAGACCACCGAAGGCTTTGTGAAGGTTCTCGCAGATGCGAAGACCGATCGCGTGCTCGGGGTGCACATTGTTGGCCGCGAGGCCGGCGAAATGATCCACGAAGCGGCGGTATTGATGGAGTTCGGCGGATCCGCCGAGGACCTCGCGCGCACCTGCCATGCCCATCCGACCCGTTCGGAGGCCATCAAGGAAGCCGCGCTTGCAGTCGGCAAGCGCGCCATCCATATGTGATCGACGTCCGGGAAAGCCTGGGCGGGGATACCATCGATGATGCGCCGCCTGCTTCAACCGGTCTGGATTCTGCTCGCGGTCATCTTCCTGATCGAAGCCTGGCTGTGGGATCACCTCGAGCCGATCGTGGCCTGGGTGGTGGCGAAGATTCCATTGCGCACGTTCAAGCAGTGGCTCGCCGAACGCGTCGATACGCTGTCGCCGGCGATGACGCTGATCGTCTTCATCGTGCCGGTGATCCCGTTATTTCCGCTGAAGCTGGTCGGCTTCTGGCTGCTCACCCATGAATATTGGACGAGCGCCGTGTTCACCATCCTGTTCGCAAAATTCCTGGGTGTCGGGGTTGCCGCCTTCGTGTTCGATGTCACGCGGCCGAAGCTGCTCGAAATGGCCTGGTTCGAGAAGCTCTATGAGTTCGTTCTGACGCTGCGCGCCAAGGCAAATGAAGTGGTCGATCCGGTCAAGCAACGGATCAAGGAAGTGCTGGGTGGCGGTGGCGGCGGCGGCTGGTCCTCGCGAATCCTGCGACTGATCCAGCGCTTCCGCAAGAGCGTGCACGAAGCGCGGTAGCCAGAAGCTGCTATAGCGGGTTCCGGTGCGGTCGAATCCCTGTTGCTTGTCCCGAGGCCTCATGGTTCGAGACGCGCGAAGGCGCGCTCCTCACCATGAGGTTCTGGGACCTCATCCTGAGGAGCATCGCGAAGCGATGCGTCTCGAAGGATGAAGCCACCGAGGTGGAAATCGCGTCCTCTACGGCAACTGCAGCAGATGCGGCACGAAGATGCCGAGTGCGGTGAACGCGATCCCGGCCAGCGTCAGCAGCCCCGATATCCAGGCCAGCGCGATCATGCCGGTGATGATGGTCGCCGAAGCCAGCACGATGCCGATCTGAAACGCCGCGGAAGCGAGCTCGAAGTGATGATACTTCGCGGTCGCAAGGTCGCGCTCCTCCTCCGCATGCTTGGCGCGTTCGGACAATTGCTCGGTGCCTTCGCCGGTTTCCGGCTCGGAGCGGTAGCGCGCCGCGGTCTTCTGCCAGTCGTCGATCTGTTTTTGCAGCGACGCCTTGCTGGCGTCGTCGCCGGCGCTGCCGAGGCTCAGTTTGGACTGCTCGGCGGCGGTCTGCACCACGGTGCGTCGGATGCTCTTGGCCTGGAAGAACGCCCACAAATTGGAAGCCTCGACGTTCTTGCTGATCGATTCGGTCTGAGCGCCCTTGCCGAGCGTTTCCGACAGCGCGAGACACAGCGCGATTACCGCGATCAGCAGTGCGATCTTAATGTTCTCGCTGGCGGCCTCCTTGGCGTGGTCCGCCTGCTCCATGCTCTCATGCGCGCTCATGATTCTCTCCCTGCCTGAGAGGCGCACGATTGCCGAACCGCACCGCCGACGCAAGGGGCCAGCGGATCGGCAGGGGCTCTGCCAGGTTGACAGGGCGCTCGATCTCAGGCGCGCGGATGCGCGGTGCGGTAGACTTCCAGCAGCCGCTCGCTGTCGATGCCGGTGTAGATCTGCGTGGTCGAGAGCGAGGCGTGGCCGAGCAATTCCTGGATCGCGCGCAGGTCACCGCCGCGCGACAGAAGATGAGTCGCGAAGGAATGCCGCAGCGCGTGCGGCGTAGCGCTGTCGGGCACGCCGAGCGCGCCGCGCAGCCGCTCCATGGTGAGCTGGATGATCCGGGCCTTGAGCGGACCGCCGCGGGCGCCGACAAAGATCGGCCCTTCCGATGGCAAGGGATGCGGGCACATCGCCACATAGTCCTGGGTCAGCCCCAGCACATTCTGCAGCACCGGCACCATCCGGGTCTTGTTGCCCTTGCCGGTCACGACCAGCACGTCGCCTGCCCCGGGCAAGGGCACGTCGCGGCGTTTGAGACCGAGCGCTTCGGAGATGCGCAGGCCGGATCCGTATAACAACGCCATCACGGCGGCGTCGCGCGCCCAGATCCAGGGATCGCGGGTCTCGCCGGCGCGCTCGTCGGCGTCGGTGAAGCGCCTCGCCGCCGCGATCTGGATCGGCTTCGGCAGGCTCTTGCCGACCTTTGGGGCGCGAATCGCCGACAGCGCCCCGACCTTGCCTTTGCCTTCCCGTTCGAGGAATCGCCCGAACGACCGCAGACCCGCCAGGGTGCGCATCAGCGAACGCCCGCCGATCGCCTGCGTTCGCCGCATCGCCATGAACGCGCGCACGTCGCTTGCCTCGAGCGCGGCGAAGCGCGCCAGCGTCACCATGGTACCCCAGTGCTCGCCGAGAAAGGCCAGGCATTGGCGGAGGTCGCGCGCATAGGCCTCAAGCGTCTTCGGCGACAGCCGTCGCTCGGCGCGCAGATGCGACAACCAATGCGTCATTTCGCGCGCGAGGTCATCGGCGGCGCAGGCGAGTTCGACCGGTTTGGGCGCGGGATTTGGCTCGGCCATGGCGCTGTGTCGGATCCGTCTCTGTCTTGGGCCACATGATTCCGCTGATTATATCGCACCTCTTTCGTTTAGCCTTCGCTAAGGCGTGTCGCGCCCGGCCGGACACTGGCCCCGGCCGGCGCACGGTCCTAAGTTAGGCGTTCCCTGCCGCTTCGAGCCTGATTCTCCGATGGACCATGCCATTCGCGCCACCACGCCGCCATCCTCGTCATCGACGCGCGTCGTCGATGTGCTGGTGCCGGTCGCGCTCAACCAGGCCTATTCCTACCGGGTGCCGCGCGGCATGGAACTCAAGCCCGGCGACCTCGT
>Ga0182024_10014393_pt1 | contig 15298 bp, 13 predicted proteins | sample P32metaG_FD_120480 | JGI IMG/M metagenome (GOLD analysis project Ga0182024, IMG submission 120480) | Permafrost microbial communities from Stordalen Mire, Sweden - P3-2 metaG (Illumina Assembly) | ecosystem: Environmental > Terrestrial > Soil > Wetlands > Permafrost | place: Sweden: Stordalen... | reverse complement strand
GCGATCGACCCGCGCCTGCCCGGCCTCTACCGCGGCAAGGTGCGCGACAACTACGACCTGCCGGACGGGCGGCGCATCCTGGTCACCTCCGACCGCTTGTCGGCCTTCGACAAGGTGCTGTGCTGCATCCCCTTCAAGGGCCAGGTGCTCAATGGCGTCGCCCGCTGGGCCTTCGAGCAGACCGCCGACCTCTGCCCCAACCACGTGCTGGACTACCCCGACCCGAACATCGTCGTCGGCCGGCGCCTCGAGATCTTGCCGGTGGAGATCGTCGTGCGCGGCTACTTGGCGGGCACGACCAGCACCTCGATCCTGACCATGTACCGGGCCGGTCGCCGCCGGATGTACGGGCAGCGGCTGCCCGACGGCCTCGCCGACAACCAGGCGCTCGAGGCGCCGATCATCACCCCCACCAGCAAGGCCGCCGACGGCGCTCATGACGAGCCGCTGACCGCGGGCGAGATCCTCGCGCGCGGTCTGCTCAGCGAAGCCCAGTAGCGGCAGGTGAGCGAAGCCGCCCTCGCCCTGTTCGCCCGGGGCCAGGCGCTGGCCGCCGAGCGCGGCCTGATCCTCGCCGACACGAAGTATGAGTTCGGCGTCGATGCCGGGGGAACCATCCGCCTCGCCGACGAGATCCACACCCCCGACTCCAGCCGCTACTGGCGGGCGGACACCTATCCGCGGCGCCTCGCCGCCGGCGAGCGTCCGGACAGCTTCGACAAGGACGTGATCCGCTCCTGGGTCGCCGCACGATGTGATCCGTACAAGGATGATGTCCCGGAAATACCCCCGGAGCTGATCTGGAAGACCGCGCTGACCTACGTCGAGGCCCACGAGCGGATCACCGGGCGCGCGTTCGAGCCGCCCGGGCCCGCGCCGCCGGTGCACGAGCGCGTACTGGCGGCTCTGGGGGATTTCCACGGGCGTTGAGATCCAACTCAACTCGTCATCCCGGACGGAGCGCCCGCGGGGCGCGCGGATCCGGGCCCCAGCCTCCCCGCTAGCGGGCTTACGACGTCACCGCTGGCGCCACGTGTCGCCGAAGCGGACCTTCCCAACTTCAGAGTTGGGTGGTGAGCGGACATTGCTACCGAGATCGGGGCGAAAAGCGGCGGAGCCCCGCCGCCGCGGCTATTCGCCGGCGTGGTAGTTTACCGTGCCATCTGTGTTCAGTGTTTCGATCAGCGGCTTGCCTGCCTTGTCCACCCCTATGCGAATTCGAGGATGGCCGGCCGTATCGGAAATCACTAGCTGCGCGTTCTGGTTTTCGTCGATCAAGGCGATGCGCTGAACGCCCTGGCTTGAGTGATCCGCGCCGGGACTGGGGCGACGATCGAAGACGTTGAAACCAGCCAGCCAGCGCTGGCCATCGGCGCTCTCCTGCTTGATGATCCGAACGCCATCGGTCAGATGGTATGTATAGTCGAAGGTCATGTTGGCCACGTCGTCGTTGCCCAACTTTGTCAATCCAAGTCCACCCGTCTCGTGGCCTTTCGTATCGAAGAACAGCAGGCCCGCAGTATCGTGGATGCTGCGCGGATAGACCTTCCCGCCGATCTCAACGCCGGGAAAGCGTTCACTATTGGCGATGATCAGCCGCGTCTTGCCATCGGCATCGACAACGTTAATCCTCTGGACCGTGAGCGTATCGAAGCTGGCTGAACCGTGCGCGGACGACACTTTGGTCTCCGCCAAAACTGATGGCGAATAAGACCTCAGCAGCAATCCCCATACTCCGAGAGTGAGCAGGCCAAGCAGGAGATGGGTCACGCGGAACTTATTGGTTGCCGAAAGTGGCATGAGCATTCCTCATTAGAGACCTGGAGTAATGGCGGTGGTCGAACTTTCCCCTTGAGCTCGATCCAGGAAGCGGACGTCTGGAGCCCGACATCAGCTCCCCCGTCCGGATCGCCGGCATCCTGCCTCTCCTAGAGGCGGATGACGGCCTTGCCGCGGAGGCCGCCGTTGCGAAGCTTTTCGAGCATCTGGCCCGCGCCGTCCAAATCAACCGTCGAGCGGATGCGGGCGGTGATCACACCATCGGCGAGCATGCTCGCAACTTGGTTCAGCCCTTGCGGCGATAAGAGCGGGTTGGTGGTTGGCGAGACGTTGTGTGCTGTGATTTTGCGTTCGGCGAACCACGCTTGGTCCGCGGCGTTGATCGTCGAGACCAGACTACCCCCGGCCTTGAGAATCTCGGCGTCGCCTCGGATTGCGTCCGAACCGTTGATGAGATCCAGGACCGCGTCGACGCCGTCCGGGTGCGACGCGCGCAGCGCCTGGGCCAGGTCGACTGACCGGGAATCGTAAACTTCGTCGGCGCCGAGGCGACGAGCTTCGTCGGCGTCGCCGCGAACCGTCGCTATGACGTGGGCGCCACGGGAGCGCGCCATCTGCGCCGCGTAGCCGCCGACCCCGCCGGTCGCGCCCATCACTACGACGCGCTGGCCGGCAGTGACGCCCAGTAGCTCGAGCGAACCGAGCGCGGTAATTGCCGCGATCGGCAACGCGGCTGCCTGGTCGTCAGTGACCCCGTCTGGGATACGGGCCAGCGGTTCTGTTTTCATCCCCGGTGCGACGGCGGTGTGCTCGGCGTACGCGCCGTATGTACGCGCCATGCCGAAGACGCGGTCGCCGGCGTGGAGATTGTGCTCTCCCGTCGGAACACGTTCGACGACGCCGGCGAAATCCACGCCCATGACAAAAGGATATGCCGAGGCGGCGGTCAGCCGTTCGACGAGTTTGTAGTCGATGGGATTGACCCCCGCATAGTTCACCGAGATCAGAAACGCTCCCGCCGCTTCGGGGCTCGGCAGGTCGTGGATCGCCGGAGCTTGGCCGAAGCTCAGGACGGCAAATGCTCGCATGTCGGACTCCTTCGTGGGCAAGTCCCCTTTCCACCACCCCCGGCTGAAGTCGGCAACGTGGCCGCGCGGTGGTCGTTCCGGGGCGCGGCTAGGAATGATCGCGAGCTGTCGGAACGTGTCGATCTGGCCCGTCCTTGTGCTAGGGCCGCCACGGGGAGGAAGCCGTGAGAGACCTGATCTTGAAGGTGTCCATATCGATCGACGGCTTCGTAAGTGACCTGGATGGCGGACACAAATGGATGTTCGGCGCCGATCGAGAGGCGAAGGCCTGGGCCGTAGAGACCGTATGGAACGCCAGCCTGCACATCTATCGGGCGGCGTGAACCCGTCGTCGAAGGTCCGGTTGCCGGCAATAAGCCCGGGGCGACCAATCTTGCCGCTTAACAGACATCGCGCGCGATGCTGATGGCGGGACCGCCGCCGCTCACAAACCTGCTGTCGCAACCCACGCCGCCAGGCACGCCGCTTTCTGCTCCTTGCGCCAGGGGCGAGCGGCGGTCGCGCCCAGGGCGTTCAGCTGGAAGTCGATTTGGCCCGGGGTGAGCGGCAACTTGAGCGTCGCCGACTCGCGCAGGGATTTCTCGTCCATCTCGACGACATCGAGGCCGGCGCCGGCGAAGGCGGCGCGCAGGGCGGCGCGCACGGCCAACCCCTCGGCCACGGGCGGGTGTGCGGGCGCGGACAGGCTGTGCTCGAGCCGGTCAGTCATCCAGCCGGCCCGGTTGATGAGAAGCGCGGCGACGGCCGGGCGGAACCCCTCGAAATTGAGCCCTTCCAACACGCCGGCGAGCGCGGTCGACGCGAGCGCCGCCTGGCGCCGGCGCCCCTCGGCAACGACGGCGGCGGCCTTAGCCGTCGGTCCGCCGCGCTCGGCGCGGGGCATCTCGTAGGCGACCTGGTAAGGCTCGAACGCCAGGCGGTCGCCCTCGGCCGCGGTGGCCAGGAACGCCGACAGCACCACCTGCGGCAGCGGTCGGTCAACCGCGACGCCAACCACCACGCTGCCGCCCCGGCCGGCGCGGAATCCGAGAGCGACAGGAGTCATACATCAGCCCGGTGCGGGATTTAAGCGGTACGATACGCATCCCCAAGAAAGAGTCACTAGGTGGTTCGCAAGGCACGCTGGTCTCCCGCCGTAAAGCTGTTCTTGGGGGCCGTTTCCAGTTCAGTGGTGATCGACGCCGGCTCCAAGTCGGGATGCCTCACCCGTAGCGAGACGCAGAGTTTGGATGGAGCGCCCACTCGTTCACTTCGCCGACTTGATCGCCGCTGTCAAAGAGAGGACGGTCCGCGGTGGGTCGATCATTGCCAGCCCGGCCGTGCCGGAAACCAGACGCCCACGTAGGGCGCCCGTGGAAGACCTTCAGCGAGCATGAATTACCATTCAATGAGGTTCCAATCGTCGGGCCAAGCATCCGCATCACCGAGCGCGCTCAAGTCACAGATCCTAGCTTCGTTAGCGATCGCTTCCTCGATCAGCCTCATGCACTGAGCGATCGAGGCTGCAGACGAATCCGATAGGTCAAATTGAGCGAGGTGGGCGAACCGGCCGGGAGCCGTCAAAGTGCCGAAGATGCCCTTGTACGAAACATGAGTATCGGTAAGGGAGCGCGCAAAAACCAAATAGCTCGGCCTCTTGGTCTTCGGGTATTTTGCGACTCTGATCTCCAGCGGTTCGATCACGGAATACAAGCCGACCCGTGTCTTGAACCACATTGAATTTTCTCCCCGCGCGGCGCGCCCGCGCTGGCTCGCAGGTTAAGCTAAGAATGCGATGTTCTGCCTGTTTCCTCTTCCTCCGTGTTAGCACGGTCGCGTTTGGGTAGAGGAGTCTTAGGGATGGTCGGCAACACCGCGCCATCGGTCGTTCTGATCTCGGCCTTCCTTTGGGCCGCGGCGAGCCCGATAATCGCGGAGCCTCGATCCATGACGGCATCTGATGCGCCGCCTGTGTTTGAACGCGCCCCAACCCGCCAGGAGATGACGCATGATTTCCCGACCACGGCGCGGTTGGAGGGAGTTAGCGGGCTTGTTGTGCTCCGATGCACCGTGACCGTGCAAGGTAGGCTCGATCCTTGCGGCATCCTTTCCGAAGAACCCATCTGGTATTCGTTCGGACGGGCCGCATTCAAGGTCGCCAATCGCTATCGATTTCGGCCGGCAGTCCAAAACGGACAGCCCGCCGCAGCCACGATCGACCTTCCAATCCGCTTCATCGCGCCGCCGGCAGATCCCGAAGAAGAGCGACGAGTCGATCGGCGTTCGGCTCTGGGCTGGAACATCCTTCGCTCGCTGCTGATACCCCTTGCTGGCCTCATTGCATTTGGCGTTCACAGAGCTCGGACGCCGAAGCGGCCGCCTCTCGACTTCAAGGGGTGGTAGCTCAGGTGAGTCATTGAGGCGGCGGCGGGGGATCCAGAATGGACGTCTCGGTTCGGATGTTCAGCCTGATGTGAGCGGATGGGCGGTGATCAACCGTGGCGGCGCCCCGTCTGCGTGATCATTCCAGACCGCCCGAACGCACGGCCGCGCGCCAGATGGCGTCGTCATGGAGCACTCGACCACCGACTTCTCGCCATGGGGATGCGGCTCGATCCTGGCGATCTTGTTCTGCGCCGCGTGCGCGCGCAGCGCGGTCTTGAATTCATCGATTCTGTCGACGGCGAAGCCCATGCCGACGAAGAACTTGGCCTTTGCGCCTCCCGTAGGGTGTGCGGAATTGAGCAGGTATTCCGTCACCTTGGAGTCGTCGACTCTGAGGAGATGCGGGTCTGGAAGATAGTCTCCATCGAGCGCCCCCGCATCTCTCATCATGCCGCTTCCAGCGCCGCCTTGTCCAACGTGAGCACAAGGGCCGGCGCACCGTCGAACTCGACCTCGTACGCATCGCCCGCGCCATAGATATCGACAACCACGCCCACGGCCCCTGCCGGGATGGCGACGCCGTCTTCCTCCAGGGCCTGTTTAGTTCTGACGAGCTGGTGTTCCTTGAACCTCGACGCCTGGGCCCGCCGGCTGTCGTCATAGGTCAGCCCGAAAACCGTGTCGGTGAGCCAGCGCTTGAAATCCGGATTGTCACTGAACTGTTTGAACAGCTCGGTGTCGTCCTTCATTAGGCTGACGATCACCCGGCCGAGCGCCTTGTCGTGTTCGATCCGGGCGTTCTGCCGGTCCGAATTCGTGCGGGCGTTCCGATAAGCGACGTCTTCGGCGACCTTGTTCGGAATGTCTTCAGTGATCAGCTTTCGTATGCGGTCGGAGTCGGCCCACTCGACATCGCCGTAGAGTTCGTTGAACGTCGCCAGGATATTCGAGAGCCGGTCCAGCTCCGGTTCAGGCACGCGTCCGCCGCCCCCTGCCGGAACCGGCCCGACCTCGCCGTCGGCGTCGGTCAGCTGGATCGACTGGGCGGCCCGCTTTTCGACGCGGTAGCTGTCCATGTCGATGGAATCGAGGATGCCTTTTGAAAGGTCCTCCTCCTTGGGCGCCGGCAGTTTCGGAATGAGGAAATTCAGGAAGATCGAGAGCTTCTCCCACTCCGCGCTGGTGTACGGGAGGATCGAGGATAGGAAGCCGTAAGTGCGGGCGAACGTCTTGGCTTTGCCCTTGAAATCGACTTGGCCGTCCTCGTCCAAATCCTCCAGATAAAGGGCGACGCAGGCATCGAGGATCGGATCGAGGCGGTCCCGGTCGGCGCCTGCCAGATAGAGCGCCACGAGCGCATCGATCTGCACCTGATCGTAGATGCGCGCCGCGTCGAGCGCCGCCTTCAGATCGTGGAGTTTGTTGGGATCGGTCTCATCGCTGAGGATCGTCGTGCGATAGAACGGCTCGAACGACTTCGTGATGCCGTCTGCGTCGTTCATGAAGTCGAGCACGAAGGTGTCGTGCTTTTTGGGATGCGCCCGGTTGAGGCGCGAGAGCGTCTGCACCGCCTTGATGCCCGACAGCACCTTGTCGACGTACATCGTGTGCAGCAGCGGCTGATCATAGCCGGTCTGGAACTTGTCGGCGCAGATCAGGAACCGATACGGGCTCTCTTCGATCTTCTCGGCGATCTTGCTCGACGCAAAGCCGTTGAGCGAAGCCTCGGTCACTTTGTCGCCGCCGTATTCGTGCTCGCCCGAGAACGCGACGATGGCCTTGTAGGGGCTCTTGCGTTCGGCCAGATAGGCCTTGAACGCCTGGAAGTACTGGATCGCGCGCTCGATGCCGCTGGTCACCACCATCGCCCGCGCCTGACCGCCGATCTTGTTCAGCGCGATCACCTGCTCGTGGAAATGATCGACCATGATCTCGGCCTTGATCCGGATCGCGTGGTCGTGGCTCTCGACGTAGCGCCGCAGCTTCTTCTTGGCCCTCTTGGTGTCGAACTCCGGGTCCGCCTCCACCGTCTTGACCAGGCGGTAGTAGCTGTCGATCGGCGTGTAGTTTGCCAGCACGTCCAGGATGAAGCCTTCCTGGATCGCCTGCTTCATCGTGTAGCTGTGGAACGGCGCGTGGCGCACCTTGCCGCCGTCGGGAACCGGCTCGCCGAAGATTTCCAGCGTCTTGTTCTTCGGCGTCGCGGTGAAGGCGAAATAGCTGGCGTTGGGAAGCAGCTTGTGGGCTTCCATCAGCCGATTGATTTGATCCTCGGTGGTTTCGTCGTCTTCGTCCTCGCCCACCGCCGAAAGCGCCTGGCTGACCGCCGCCGAGGTCTTGCCGCCCTGGCTGGAGTGCGCCTCGTCGATGACGATGGCGAAGCGCCGGTCGCGGTGCTGACCGCCGATGTCGTCCAGAATGAATGGGAACTTCTGGACAGTGGTGATGATGATCTTCTTGCCGGCGGCGATGAAGCGCCGCAGGTCTCCCGAGTGCTCGGCGTGGCCGACGATCGCGCCGACCTGGGCGAAGCCCTTGATGGTGTCGTTGATCTGTTGGTCCAGAATCCGGCGGTCGGTCACCACGATGATCGAGTCGAACACCGGGGCGCCCTCACGCTCCAGCCCGACCAGCTGGTGGGCGAGCCAGGCGATCGAGTTGGACTTGCCGCTGCCGGCCGAGTGCTGGATCAGATAGCGCCGGCCGGCGCCGTTGGCTTGCGCGTCGGCGAGCAGCCGGCGGACGACATCGAGCTGGTGATAGCGGGGAAAAATCTGGTCGCGCCTGACCCGGCTGGCCCTGGCGTCGCGACGCTGGGTGATCTGGGCGTAGTTCTCGATGATGTCGGCCAGGCTCTGGGGACGCAGCACGCTCTTCCACAGGTAGTCGGTCTTGAGGCCGTCGGGATTTGGCGGATTGCCGGCGCCGTCGTTCCAGCCCTTGTTGAATGGCAGGAACCAGGACGCCTTGCCTTGCAGGTGGGTGCAGAAGCGCACTTCGGCGTCGTCCACCGCGAAGTGGGCGATGCAGCGGCCGAACTCGAACAGCCGCTCGCGCGGATCGCGATCGCGCCGGTACTGTTCTTCGGCGTCGCTGACCGTCTGCTTGGTCAGGCTGTTTTTCAGCTCGAAGGTGAAGACTGGCAGACCGTTGACGAACAGACCGACGTCCAGCGCGTTCGCCGCATCCTGGCGGCTGTAGCGCAGTTGCCGCGTTACCGAGAACCGGTTGCTGGCGAAGCGTTCCACCGCCTTGAGGTTGCCGGCCGACGGCGCACTATAGAAGAGCTCCAGGTGATGCGGACCGTGCTTGATCCCGTGGCGCAGCACGTCGATCACGCCGCGCCGGCTGATCTCGCCCTGAAGCCGGGCCAGGAACTTCTGCCGCGCCGGGCTGTCGTTGGTCAGATCGAAGGCGTCGACCAGCCCCTCCTGGGTCGCCGCGACGAACGCGCGAAGTTGGACGAGGTCGACGGCGTAGGCGCGGTCGTAGTCGGCCACGTCGCCCAGAATCCAGTTGGCGAGGCCGACAAACGGCTCGGGCCGCTCGCCGACGTCGCCCACAGATCCGGCCCCGAGCCGGCCCGTCATCTGCGCGACGATCAGCGCCTCCAGGCCCTTCTCGCTGGTGTCCGTCGCCGCCAAGCTCAGGCCGCCTCCTCCGGTACGTAATCGTCCAGCGACTCGCCTGCCAAGTCCTCCACGTCGCCGAGCATCTCCACATCCTCGGCCGCAACTTCAAGTTCCTCCGGTAACTGCGCTGCTGTTTTCCGAACGTCGACCTTGCCGGTCACAACATCGGCCGCCAGCCGGATGTGGAACTCACGAAGGTGGTCCGAGAAGTGTGCAATCGAAGCGGCCAATTGCTTCTCAAAGGTAACAAGCTCGACCAGCCGCGTTTGTTCGCTCAGGCGGGGAACCGGTACTTTCTCTTTAAGAAGAGTTCTTATATTCAGTGGCCGATTCCGGCCCGCCGCACCTCGAGAATGTTCGTTCAAGAGCAAGTGTCCGAAGCTCGTTCTGAGAAAGGCGTAAAGATAGACGGTCTGGAGATGGTCTCCCTTTCCGCGAAGAATATGGTATCGATGACTTGCTACGCAGCCAGCTTCTTCTGTAGTTGCGAGCGCGATCGCTCCTTCCCATGCAAACTGTCCGCTCAAGATCAGATCGCCCTCCTCGATCCAGAAGAACGTGGAGTCACCTAAGTCATCGCCCCTCGTTGGTGCTTTTCGAAAAATGCCCCGGCCCCGGTTGAACAAACCGACTGGGGTGTAAACTTTGGCATGTTCGCGACTGACCGGGCGAAGAACCTGTTCCGCTGCGATATCAAGTCGTATGTGTTGCGTTCCCGACGACGCTACAACAGCCTGCGTTAAGGCTTGCCTGTCTTCTGCAACCAGCTTCAAGAACCCTTGCATCACTCGGACTAGCTTGGCTGTCTGGTTCGCATGCCAATCCAGAAACCGCACGATCAACCGCTGCTCGTCAAGCGGCGGGGCCGGTAGCTTAAGTTCTCCGAGATCTGGGTACCTCAGCCGGGGCGCTCGCTCTCTCACTGCTGGATATGCGGCGAGGATGAATTTCGTCCGCGCAACGAAGCGGAGCACCCATGCATAGTAAGCCAGCAACGTATCCGGCTCCCGCGGATCACAGACGATGTATTCCGGGGTACATTTGCCCTCAGAGTCAGAAATACCGATGGCACCGGCAAAAGCATCCATCGAATGAACGACCAACTGACCTGCTCTGACGCCCTGATACCCTTGCTCAATTAAGGCAAGCATGAACCCTATTGAGCGACGATTCTTCCGCAACGTTACCTGACCATCACGAAAACAGGTAACGATGTCATCGTCTGGGCGAACTGGAAGTTCTGTCGGCTTCAACAGACGCTTCGCTCGCCGCACGTCCCAATGAGCGGGGATATCGCCAAGCCACGACAGCCCGGTCGCCTTCGTCTCTGCATAGGGGTCAAACCTGTCGATCATCGCGGCGCGCCGATGATATCCGCAATCAGTCCGTCAGTTTCGCGTTCCAGCCTCAGAATATCGGCGCGGATGGCATCCAGCGGCCGCAATGGCTGGGGCTTGTAGAAATACCGAGTGAAACTGATCTCGTAGCCAATCTGCGTCTTGTCCTCATCTATCCAGGTGTCTTCGGCGTGGGGCAGCACCTCGCGGCGGATGAAGGCCTCGATACCGCCCGGCTCCATCAGCGGCACCTGCTCGGTGTCGCGAAGCTCGCTGTCCGGCTCGTACTCGACCACGCAGGACTTCCCGCCGATCACCGCTTCGAACAATCCCACCAAGGGGTCGGCTTCCATCTTGCCCGGCTTGTGGATGCGGCGGATCACCGGATGGCCGTCCTCGGCGATGCGGCCCTCGTCCTTCAGCGCCTTGACCTCCTTCGGCGCATAGGCGCTGTTCGGATCGATGCCCCGCGCCCTCAGCGGTCGTTCGACCGTCACTTTCCAGTAACCGAAGGCGGCGTTATCGAAGATCTTGGACTGCTCGGTCTCTTCGAAATCCGTGAACGCCTCGAGGATGCGGTCGATGTCTTCCGGCGAAAGCTCGCAGTTCTTCTTGCCGAGGTTCTTGCGCAGCGGTTTGAACCACTGCGTCGCATCGATCAGCTGAACCTTGCCCTGGCGATGCGCGGGCTTTCGGTTGCTCAGCACCCAGACGTAGGTGGCGATGCCGGTGTTGTAGAAGAGGTTCAGCGGCAGAGCGACGATCGCTTCCAGCCAATCGTTCTCGATGACCCAGCGGCGGATGTTGCTCTCGCCCTGGCCGGCGTCGCCGGTGAACAGCGACGAGCCGTTGTGCACCTCGGCGATACGGCTGCCGAGCATGGTGGCGTGCTTCATCTTGGAAAGCAGATTGGCCAGGAACAGCATCTGACCGTCGCTGGAGCGGGTAATCAGGCTGTATTCCGGATCGCCGGCGTGATCGATCACGAAGCGCGGATCGCGGATGGCGCCCTTGCCGCCCATGCGGTCCTGGTCGCTCTTCCAGCTCTTCCCGTACGGGGGGTTAGACAACATGAAATCGAACTCGCGCGACGGGAAGGCGTCGTTCGAAAGCGTCGACCACTCCGAACCGCCCACCAGATTGTCGGCCGCTTCGCCTTCGCCCTTGAGCAGGAAGTCCGCCTTGGCGATGGCGTAGGTCTCCGGGTTGATGTCCTGGCCGTAGAGGTGCGGCGAGACCTGCTTGCCCCGCGCCTCGCCGAGCGCGACGAGCACTTCCTCGCCGACCGTGAGCATGCCCCCGGTGCCGCAGGCGCCGTCGTAGAGCAGGTAGGAGCCGGACTCGATCTGATCGGCGACAGGCTCGAAGGTCAGGCGGGCCATCAGCCGCACGGCGTCACGTGGCGTCCAGTGCTCGCCCGCCTCCTCGTTGTTCTCCTCGTTGAAGCGGCGGACCAGCTCCTCGAAGATCGTGCCCATCGCATGGTTGTCGAGGCCCGGCAGCTTCACGGAGCCGTCGCCACTGAGTACGGAGTTGGGGCTGAGGTTGATGGCCGGATCGAGGAACCGCTCGATCAAGGTGCCCAGCGCGTCGGCCTTGGAGAGGCGGGTGATCTGGTTGCGGACCTCGAAGTTGGTGAGGATTTCCTGCACATTGTCGGAATAGCCGTCGAGATAGGCGCCGAAGTCGGCGGCGAGCGTCTGCCGGTTAGCTTTCGCGCGCAGGTCGCGAAGCGTGAATCGGGAGGTGTTGTAGAACGCCTGTCCGGCGGCTTGGCGCAGCGCCGCGTCCTGGTTGGCGATCCCAGCCTTGTCCAGGCTTGTCTTCATATCCAGCACGGCCTGCTTGGTGGACTCCAGCACGGCGTCCAGGCGCCGGACCACCACCATCGGCAGGATCACATCCCGGTATCTGCCTCGCGCATAGATGTCGCGCAGTACATCGTCGGCGATGCCCCAGATGAAATTCGCAATCCAGTTCAGATCGCCGTTACTCATTTGACTTTCCGCTGTAGGCCATCGCGCGAGCGAAACAAGTTCCCGCGCCGTCGGCGGCTACGCGCCCACGAAGCTTCGGTCGTACAACCACTACGAAGCGTCGGAAATGGCCAGTGCAATTGACCTCTTGTCCGCGAGCCTTGCAGGATCTGATGTTTTCCAGGCCTATCGGCGGAAGATCCTCTCCAGCAGAGATTGCAGATTCGCCTACTTCTTGAGACTATCGTAACACCTCTCCCAGGATGGAGAGGGAGGGTGGGGGTTTCGGTTTTGCGAGTTTCGCTCCCCCGACTCCGTCATGGCCGGGCAGCGTCCCGGCCACCCATGGTACCGCTCACAGCGGCTGTAGCAGTGGCCGCGCCCGGCGCGGCCAAGGCAATCTCGGCGCGCTGACGGGCCATGGATCACCGGGACTTCGGCCCGGTGATGACGGTAGTCGAGAAAAGGCAGGTATTCGAATCGTCGCCACCTAACCTGTCACCCGCCCGCCGCTCCGGCATACCCAAGATTTTTGAATTGCATTATTTCCTTCAGAAAATTTCGGTCTGAGCGCTTGACACGGAGTTTTCGTTATGCAATCTATGGTTCATGTCCAGCGCCACCCCTCAACAAAGCCCCGCCGACGAGGCGCCCGATCCCTCGGTGCTCCTGGCCGAGAGCCGGCTTCGCATGCTCCGGCGGCTGGCCGAGATCGGCATGGAGCTGGCCGAACGGACCCTCAACACGCAAACGGCGCCGGCCGAGAAGGGCCGAGACCCGGCCGACTTCTACGCGCCCCTCTCGCGCGCCATCCGACTGACGCTGGCCCTGGAAGCCAAGACCGACGAGGCGCTCCGCGACCTCAGGGCCGGGGTCGTGCGGGTCAGGGAAGAGGAACACACCAGGACCGCCGAGCGCCGTGAGGCCGCCTCCGCCAAGGAGGTTGAGGAGCGCGCGGTGAGGGTCCGTGATCTGGTCGCCGAGGCGGCCGAGTTCGAGATCCCGGACGTCTACGAGTTCGCCCACGTCTACCACGCCCTGCGTGAGCGCCTGGATGAGGATGCGGCCTATGACGACTGTGGCCGGCGGCCCTTGCGCGAGACCGTGGAGCGCCTGTGCAAGGACTTGATGCTCAGCCCCGACTGGAGCCGCTGGGATGGCGAGGGCTGGATCAAGGACGAGGCCGCCCCCAGACGGCTCCGCTACTCGATATTCAACCAGCCGAGCGCCCGCGCGCTCCTGGACGACGACGACCCCGAAGAGTCGGAGGCGGAGCCCCGACCGGGCCTCCAGCAGAACGGCCACGATCTGGAGTGAGGCGCGCACCTTCTCCCACGCAAGCATGATGACGAGACAACAAAGCAGTCTGACAAGAGAGCGATGGGAGGCGTTCGCGCGGGGCTTGGCGCGGGTGAAGACGCCGGGGAAGGCCTATGTCGCGGCGGGCTACGAACCCGACGGGAACGCTGGCCAGCTGGCGGCGACGAAGGAGATCGACGAGGCAGTCGGGGAGATCACCCCGCGGAGCGGGTGGGGCGAGACGCGGGACGTCAAGCCCTTGATCGAGGATCTGAAGGCCGCCTTCGACGGGGCGGTGCGCCTTGATAGCGCCGCGGGCATGGCCGCGGCCCGGGGCCTGGCGGCCGAGGCGGCGAAGCTCAAGCAGCTGTTGCCTAGCGAGCCGGATGATCCGCAGGAGGCCCGGGCGCGGCGGTTGAACAACTTGACCGAAGCGGAGTGGATCAAGCTCCATGGACAGCCGGCGCCGTGAAGCGGCGCAACCCGGCCCGCGAAGACCGCCCTACAGCCTCGCGCCTGGCCTGAACTTCACGTCCATCCTCTTGGGCCCCGAGATGAAGGTCGAGGCGAGCCACTCGGGCGGGGCGACGATCTCCAGATCCTCCATCCGCGTCAGGACCTCGGTCAGGATCGCATCGATCTCCAGGCGCGCCAGGTGCTGGCCCAGGCACACGTGCGGGCCGCCGCCAAAGGCGATGTGCTCGTTGGGCTCGCGGGCGAGATCGAGGCCGTCGGGATCGTCGAACTTGTCGGGGTCGCGGTTGGCGGCCCCGAAGTACATCACCACCTTGTCGCCCTCGGCTATCTTCGCGCCGCCGATGGAGGTATCCCTGGTGGCCGTGCGGCGCATGTAGATCACCGGGCTCGCATAGCGCAGCAGCTCCTCGCGCGCGCTCGCCAGCCGCCCCGGCAGATCGGCCATCAGCCAGGCGCGCTCATCCGGGTATTCCCGCAGCGCCAGCAGGCCGGTGGAGAGCAGGTTGCGGGTGGTGTCGCCCCCGGCATCGATCAGCAGCAGGAAGAACAGCAGGAATTCCGGATCGGTCAGACGGCGGCCCTCGACCTCGGCCTCGAGCAGCCGCGTGGCCAGATCGTCGGCCGGGCGGGCGCGCTTCTGCGCGATCACCCCTGAGCCATAGCCGAACATCTTCATCACCGCCTCGCGGCCGGCGCCCGGCGGCAAGGTCTCGGGCGCCGAGTGGATGATTTCGGTCAGCTTGTAGAGCTCGCGCCCGTCGTCGAGCGGCAGGCCCATCAGCTCGGCGATCACATACGACGGCATCTCGCCGGCCACCTCGGCGACGAAATCGCATTCCCCCTTGTCTATCACCGCGTTGACGATCTGGCGGGCCAGCTCGTGCAGCCGCAGCCCTTTCTGGGCCGCGGCCGGCCTCGTGAATTCGGCGCGGATCAGCTTGCGGAAGGCGGTGTGACGGGGCGGGTCCATCATCAGCATCATCTTGGCCTCGCCGATCATGCCATCGCCATCGCCGAGCGGGTCGGCGATCATGATCGTCGGCCCCGAAGAGAAGTTCTGGAAGTCGTGGTCGACGGCGAAGACGTCGGCATAGCGCGTCAGGGCCCAGAAGCCGCGCCCGTGCGGTTCGGGGTTGCGATAGACCGGCGCGGCGGCGCGCAGCCGACGATAGAGCTCCACCGGATGGCCGGCGGCGAAGGTCGCGGGGTCGAGCAGGTCCTGGGTCATCGGCGGCCCTTATCAGGATGTCGGCGACGGCGGGGCGACGATCGGATTGGCGATTTTGCCGACCTTTTCGATCTCCACCTCGACCAGGTCGCCAGGAGCGAGGAACACCGGGGGCTTG
>Ga0182024_10014392_pt1 | contig 15298 bp, 19 predicted proteins | sample P32metaG_FD_120480 | JGI IMG/M metagenome (GOLD analysis project Ga0182024, IMG submission 120480) | Permafrost microbial communities from Stordalen Mire, Sweden - P3-2 metaG (Illumina Assembly) | ecosystem: Environmental > Terrestrial > Soil > Wetlands > Permafrost | place: Sweden: Stordalen... | reverse complement strand
TCAAGCGGATCAGATACGAAGGCAACGAACCAACAACCCACGAGGAGGTGAGCGCCGCATAGACTGAGCAGCACCGGGAACCTGAGCCGCCGGCGAATTTACAGCAGCTCTGGGACGCGACCCCTCAAACTCGACGCGGGACCGAGTCCGATGCAATAGCTCCAAACGCACTATCGGACTCATCAGCAGCTGCCCTCCGACGAGCGCATTGACCCAATCCCTTGGAGTGTTGTTCAGCGCCTTAGAGCGCTGGACCGCCATCCACGCCGACGAATCGACAATCAGCCGCCGGCCGCCATACGGCGCCCCTTGGTCCATGCTGTCACGGCGGGCTCGTTCGGCGGCGTGGCGGTCGCGCAATAGTCCTCGTTGCCCTCAAGCGTGGCCGCCATAGCGCGCTCGTAGACGGCTTCAAAATCGCGCAGCCGACGGCCCCTGAACGGCCGCCGACGATACCGCAGTCGGCACACGGCAGCACGAACAACCCGGATTACTCTGGGCGTCGCCTTGCCATGGCTATCGAAGGATACATACCTTGAGGACATAAGTGTGACGGGGGGCACGCATATACCGTAGCGCCAGGTACCCGCTAGACTCGGGTCCACATGGCAAGGCGACAGCTAGCGAGGACGATGACTACGGGCCCGGCCCCGTAGAACTTGATCAGATCGCGGAGCGCGAAGAGCGTCCGTTGGAAGGCGACTGACCTACAGCGGATCTGCGTGGGGATTCGGCAGCACCCAGACGGTCCCCTCTGGCTGGGTGATGCGGCCATCTCTTGTGAGTTCGAGCATGTCCCGAACTCGCGTCTTCGCGCCTACACATGCGGTCCCAAAGACCCAGACCGCGCTTGCGAGGTCTTCGACCATATGGCTGCCTCTGCCTCGTCAAACTCGCCGACGGTCTTGCACATGGCAAAGAACGCTTCGGCAATTGGTTTCGCGCCGATATCACCGAATGCCAGCTCGACGAGCTGGTGCTTCGCGGTGTTGCCTGCCGCGACGTGGCGCGCCCAGAGTTTCCGCACACTGGCTATGAGGACCGAGAACTGCACCGTGTATCGCCCGATGGCTCGATATGCCCTTGCCCGCTCCTCCCTGTCGGCGTCGCTCTCTAAGCTATTCATGACTATGGCTGAGGATGACCCCCAGCAGGAGCCTACGCCTACCCAGCTAACCCAGCCCAAAGGCAAGGACAAGGACGGCAATCCGGCCGAGCCGATTGAGATTCCCGTTCCGAAGGTGAGCACGATCCGCGCAGCGATTCGCAAGCTCGCGCAGCCTGTCACGCCCTCCGGCAACGAGAAGTAGTTCCGACCGAGAGTTAGTTCACGGGATGCGGCCGATGCGCCTGTCCCGACGCATGGCAATAAGCCAGAGCACAAGTGCGATCACGAAGATCGCAAACGCGAGAGCCCGGGCGCCCGTCCATAGCCAACCGCTAGGGTTCGCAACCGCCTGAATGAGGCCGCCCAGGCAGCCTAAGCTGAAGGTCGTACTGACGATCTCCCCTGCTTTCCGCTTGCTCATCTGTCCTCAATCGGCAACCGTTGCCGCTCTACCAATGAGCAGGTGGAAACATCGACCGCTGATCGTAGCGGTGGTTGTAGCGCCACGTGAACTCGTTGAGGTAGCCCTGCAACCACTTGTGGGAGACCTTCTTGTAGTTGCCCCGGATGCCCGTCTTGAGGTTGCCAAAGAAGCCCTCGATCGTGTGCGTGTGGACGTCGCCCATGACGTATTCGCCGGATGCGTGCCGAACTCGACTATGTGATGCGAAGTGGTCTCCCAGCCGGTTGTAGGCGGGCCACTCGTCGGTGTAGACGATCGACTCCGGCCGGACGCACTCAATGACTCGCTTCTGAATGTGCGGCCCGCGACGACCCCGTACGACCGTCGCCTTGACGCGCCCACCGCGCTCGACAGCGGCAAAGACTGTTGCTCTACTACGTTCGCGCAGTTTCATTGCCTTGGAGCGCGCCTCGGGGTCGTCGGCCAGGCGATGATGCTTGCGCGGCTTGCCGTCCACGGAGGTCTCGTCAACCTCGACGTAGCCCGCCAGCTGTCGCTTGTCCTCGGTCATTAGCTCGTTGCGGATCTTGTTGAACATCCGCCAGGCGGTCTTGTACGTGACGCCAAGCTCGCGCTCAAGCTGCTTGGCCGACGCTCCGCAGCGAGTGCTCGCCATGATGTACATGGCATAGAACCAAAGCTGCAAAGAGGTTGAGGACTTGGCGAAGATCGTCCCGGCCAGCGGATACAGCGAGCGCCCGCACGAGTCGCAGGAGTAGGCCGGCCGGGACTTGATCCGGTGGAACTTGCGCTCCCGTTCGCACTTCGGGCACTCCGCGTGGTAGCCGTCTGGCGCATAGCGCTCGCGCCAGAGCACGTCCAGGCAGGCAGCGTCATCGGGAAATTCCCGCATGAACTCCATGAGCGAGTAGGTCGATTCTGAGCCTGAGCCGCGCTGCGGGTTGTTGCGATCAGGCATCTTTGCGCCCCTTTTCGAGCTCTCGGCCCTTGCGCTGCATCCATCGGCCGAGCGCTATCGAGCCAAAGATCACAACGAGGGAGACCAAGAGCGTGAATGCAGCGACCGACATACCCGCATCATAACACATCTACCTGGCGTAAGGGGATAAGCGTGACCGGGGCACGCATGGTCAACCACTGTATAAGTGCGCTAGCTGGCGCGCACGTAAGGGAGCAGGCGCGGGAAGACCTCGCGGTCACCGAAGGTTCTGATCGCCCGCCGCCGGACGGCATGGGAAGATCGGCGTGTGCTGCGCCCTTCGGCGCTTCGCTCGTTGGTGCTCAGGTGGCTCTGGGGCGGGTACCCCAGAGCCACCCTCTATGTGCGGGTGCAGATTTTGTAGCCGGTGCGGTGCGGGGTGAAGTGTTCGCCGTACTCGGGGAAGTACCACTGGATCGCGTCGTAGGCGCGTCGTCCGTGGCAAGTCCCTAGCTTGAACAGGACGATCACGCCGACTCGGGCCGTCCTTCGGCGGTGACCTGACCGGGGGCCACGTAGATACTGCTACCGACACCGACCGCCCGCGGACCCCCCCCATGTCAGCCATTCGATATGCCGGATGAGTCCAGTAGGGTCGCCACCGTTGAAGACGGTGCTCGGCCGGACGTGCCCGTAGCCTTCCTGGTCGAGGGACCAGGGTCCGGCGAGGATCGGTTCGGACGATGCACTGGCGAAGGCCGTGAGCGGCCAAAGCAGGGCTGCCGCCAGCGCGGCGATGGGGATGAGGCTCCATCTAGGCATCGTGGTTCCTCTCTCTGCGTTGCTGTAGCGGAGTTCAAAGCGGGCAGCCTATCCGGGGCCGCAACTGATGCCGCGAGCGCTTATACAGTCGTTGACCATGTGTGACGGCGCACAACGGGGCACAGATGGTGTTGGCTGTATAAATCCTGAGAATCGTGTTTAGGCGCCGTATTTTCAGGCTATATAGCCATCCAGCGACTCATCTCGTAGAGCGCGAGGCTCCATCCACGCCGAGTCGTTTGTTCAGGACGCGAGTGCCACGCCCCCCGATCAGGGCGGTGTGGACTCGCGCCCTGTCGTTGCAATCGTTGACGCGGGGCCCTGCAACAGGGACAATCGACGAACATGGCGAATCCCGACCGCTTGTCCGCGCTCGACTCGACGTTCCTGCATCTCGAGGATCACTCGACCGCCCACATGCACGTCGCGTCGGTGATGGTGTTCGAGGGCGCTGCGCCGACGGCGCAGGAGCTCGTCGAACACGTGATGGGGCGGCTGCACCTTGTGCCACGGTATCGCCAGCGACTCGCCTACGTCCCCCTGGACCAGGGCCGACCCGTATGGGTGGACGATCCCTACTTCAACCCGCGCTACCACATCCGCAACACCGCGCTGCCCAAGCCGGCCGATGACCAAGCGCTGAAGCAGCTCGCCGGCCGCCTGTTCTCCCAGCGCCTGGACCGTTCCAAGCCGTTGTGGGAGATCTGGCTGGTGGAGCGCATGGCCGGCGGGCGCTTCGCGCTGATCGCAAAGACCCACCACGCCCTCGTCGACGGCATCTCCGGCGTCGACATCACGACCGTGCTGTTCGACACCGCACCGGAGCCCGCGCCCACCCCTCGCCCGCCGGTGCCGTGGACCGCCAAGCCGTTGCCCGGACCAGCCAAGCTGCTCGGCGAGGCGTTGCGGGAACGCATGACGGTGCCCGCCGAGATGACACGCGGCACCCGCGCCCTCCTGCGCGCGCCGCGCAGAGCGGTATCGCAAGTGGTCGGCGGACTGGCGAGCGTTGGAGCGACCACGCTCGCCGGCATCAATGCGCCCGCGCCGGAGAGCCCGTTCAACGTCGACATCGGCCCGCACCGCCGCTACACCTTTCTGGACGCCGATCTCGCCGAGTTCAAGGCGATCAAGGACTCCCTCGGCGGAACGCTCAACGACGTCGTCCTCGCGTCGGTGAGCCTCGCGCTCGGCCGCTACCTGCGCAATCGAGGCACGAACACCGACGGCCTGGAGCTGAAGGCGATGGTGCCGGTGTCCGTTCGCGCCGACTCCGAACGCGGCGCGCTCGGCAATCAGGTCGCCGCAATGTGGGCGCCTCTGCCGGTCGGCGTGCAGAATCCGGCCGAATGTCTGCATCAGGTCGCCCGGGCGATGAAGGACCTGAAGAAGTCCGGTCAGGCCATCGGCGCACAGGTTCTGACCAACCTTGCCGGCTTCGCCCCGCCGACGATCCTCAGCCAGGCGGCAAGGCTGCAGGCTCGACAGCGCTTCTTCAATCTCGTCGTCACCAACGTGCCCGGCCCGCAGTTCCCGCTGTACGTGCTCGGACGCCGGCTCGAGGTGCTCTATCCGGTCGTGCCGCTCGCCCGCCGCCAGGCTTTGGGGATCGCCGTCATGAGCTACGACGGCCACCTCGGTTTCGGGCTGCTCGGCGATTTTGACGCCCTCCCCGAGCTCGAGGCGATCGGGCAGGATCTCAAATGGGCGATCGCCTCGCTGGCGCGCGCCGCCGGACTGCGTCCCGCGCGCAAGCGGCCGGCGAAGAGAACCTCCACACCCGGGAAGAGCGCTACAGGCGCTCGCGCCGGCGCAGCGGCCGACCGGAGTTCGCCGAGCCCGCGCGCCAGCGCGAGCTGAGGTGCGCCTAGCCCTCTGCCAGATGAACGCCACCGTCGGCGACATCGCCGGCAACGCGCAGCGAATCCGCGCGGGCATGCTCGCCGCGCTCGACGCGCAGGCGGATCTCGCCTTGTTTCCCGAGCTCTCGCTCACCGGCTATCCACCCGAGGACCTGCTGCTGCGCGAGGACTTCCTGGCGAACACCGCCTCGGCGCTGCACGAGCTGGCCGCTGACGCGCGCGGGATCGTCGCCGTAGTCGGCTTCCCCGAGCGAGCCGAGGACGTCTACAACGCCGCCGCAGTGCTCGCCGATGGGTCGGTTCACTCGGTCTACCGCAAGGTCTACCTGCCCAACTACGGCGTCTTTGACGAGCAGCGCTACTTCCAGGCCGGGGCCGCGGGCGCCGTGTTCGACCTGGGCGGGCACCGCATCGGGCTGACCGTGTGCGAGGACATCTGGGAGCCCGGCCCTCCCGCGACCGAGGAGGCGCTTGCGGGCGCGGCGCTGATCGTCAATATCTCCGCCTCGCCCTACCACGCCGGCAAGGGGCAGGAGCGCGAGCGGATGTTTGCCCAGCGAGCCCGCGACAACCTCGCGTGCGTCGCCTTCTGCGGCCTCGTGGGGGGTCAGGACGAACTTGTCTTCGACGGCCACTCGTGCGTCGTCGATCACACCGGTGAGACGATCGCACGCGCCGCGCAGTTTCGCGAGCAGCTGCTCGTCTGCGACGTCGACCTGGATGCCGCTGCTGCCGCCCGGCTGCGCGAGGCCGGCCATCGCCCCGTGGCCCGCTCTCGGTCGGGCGCTCGGGCGGAGCTCCTGCCGCCCGTGGCCGGCGCCACTCCCGGCCCGACTCCACCCACGTCGGCGGCGAGTCCGATCGCCGAGCTGATCGCGCCCGTCGAAGCGGAGGTGTATGCGGCGCTCACGCTTGGCCTGTACGACTACGTCGAGAAGAACGGCTTTGACCACGTCGTGCTCGGGCTCTCCGGTGGAATCGACTCCGCGCTCGTCGCCTGCCTCGCGGTCGACGCGCTTGGATCAGAGCGTGTTAGCGCAGCGATCATGCCGTCGCAGTTCTCGTCCTCCGCGACCCAGGAAGACGCCCGCGCTCTGGCGCGCGCGCTTGGCGTGGGCACGCACGAGTTGCCGATCGAGGCGACCCTCGACGCATACCTTCAGACCCTTCGCGACGAGCTGGCCGGCGCGCCCGCGCCCGCTCATGGCGAGAACCTCACGGAGGAGAACCTCCAGGCTCGTATTCGCGGCAACCTGCTGATGGCGCTCTCCAACACGTTTGGCTGGCTCGTGCTCACCACGGGCAACAAGTCCGAGATGTCGGTCGGCTACACGACTCTCTACGGCGATCTCGCCGGCGGTTTCGCCGTCATCAAGGATGTTCCCAAGACGCTCGTCTATCGCCTGTCCAGGTGGCGCAACTCCGGCGCCGCCACGCCTGCGGGCGGCGCGCCGGCGCCAATCCCCGCCTCGATCATCCAGCGAGCGCCGTCGGCTGAGCTCAGGCCCGACCAGCGCGACGAGGACTCGTTGCCCCCATACGAGCTGCTCGACCGCATCCTGCAGGGCTACATCGAGCTTCACCTGGGAAGCGAGCAGCTGATCGCCGAGGGGCTCCCGGCCGCTGAGGTCGAGCGCACGATCCGGCTCGTCGACCTCGCCGAGTACAAGCGCCGCCAGGCGCCCCCCGGGATCAAGGTCACCGAACGCGCCTTCGGGCGCGACCGCCGCATGCCGATCACCAACCGCTACAGGGGCTGAACCGCGAATGCGTGTTCGCGGCGTTCGCCCTGCGGGCGTGTCTCGCGGCGCCCTCGCGCTCGCGCTCAGCGTGTGCACGGTGGCGTTGACCGCGTGCGGTGACACGTTGCAGGACCAGCCCATCCCCCACAACACGCTCGAGAGCCTGCTCGTCGCCCCCTATCCGGTTTACTGGCTGGGGGGCTCCTTCGAACGGCTCGCGATCACCGAAGCGACGCACGACCCAGGCGGCGCGTTCACCGTTCAGTACGGCAACTGCCGGGTCGGTGGCCAGGGCACCTGCGTGGCACCGCTGCGGGTCGTCACCTCCCCGGACAACAGCTTCCTGCCTGGAGGCTCGGTCCCCCACCGGATGGCGAGCGTCCGCGGCGTCGCGGCCCTCGTTGCCCGCGCGGGAGAGACGATCGAGATCCCCACCGGCGGGGTAGTGGTGGGCATCTACGCTCTGAGCGCGCGCCTTGCCGGCATGGCGGCCGCGACGATCGTGCCGATCAACGACGTCGGCGCACCCGGCGCGCAGCTGCCGCCGCGCCGACCTGACACCGGCTTCGCCGAGACGCCCCTGCCGACCCAGTTGCCATCGCCGGTGCGCGCGCTGCGCTGAGGGCGAGGAGCGGCCGACGATTCTGCGAGCGCCGCACTCATGCGCCGCCGGTGCAGCACGCTCGGGGCTAGCTCCTGCGCCGCGGTTGCACGTCCGGGAACGGGCGAACGGCGATGGTCATACGCGTCACCGCGCACGTGCGGTCGGCGTCGTCGCTGAAGCGCACGTCCCACACCCACGTCGTGCGGCCGCGGTGCAGGCGAGTTGCATGGGCATGCACGACGCCCTCGGTGATCGGACGCAGGAAGCTCGTGCTGCTCGAGAGGCCCATCGCCGTGTTGCCTTCCGCCGCGACCGCGAGCGCCGTTGCAAGCGATGCCATCGACTCGGCGATCGCCGCGTAGACGCCTCCGTGGAGGAGGCCCCCCGGCTGCTTGAGCTCGTCGCGGACCTTGACCTGGCCGCGAACCTCGCCGTCGCCGTGCTCCAACAGCTCCAAGCCGTAGAGGACGTCAAACCCGCGCAGCACCCCGTTCGTCTGCTCGGCGCTCGGCGTGGCCATCCCGGTGCCACGATAGCCTAAGAGCCTTTCCTCGCCTTAGCGTGCGGAGCCCGACGCGGGCGTGCATGACGATGAGCCGACTAGACGATCTCCCACTCGACCAGAATGCGGCCCTGTCGCTGCTCTTGCGCCAGCACAAGAGCTACGCCGAGGTCGCCACGCTGCTCGGAATCGAGGAGCACGCGGTGCACGACCGCGCGCACGCAGCCCTTGCCGTGCTTGCGCCCCGCCAGGCGCGCGAGGTCACCCCCGAGCGACGTGAGGAGATCGGCGACTACCTGCTCGGCCAGCAGGTGAGCGTGTCCGAGCGCATACGGACGCGCTCCTTTCTCGACAGCTCACCGCCGGGACGCGCATGGGCGAAGGCGCTCGCGACCGAGCTGGCTCCGCTGGCGAGCGCTTCGATGCCGGAGATACCCGAGGGGGGGCACGGGCGGGGAGACCCGCACGCGATGCGCCCGCAGACGCCACCGACCGTGACCGCGGACCCTGTCCGCTCGCGTGCAGCCCACGCCGCGCGGCCGCTGCCCAGCTCGCGGGTAGGCGGCGCACTGCTGCTCGCGGCGATCGTCGCGGCCGTCGTCGTCGCGATCATCCTGACCACCGGCGGGGGCGGCTCGCAGAAGCATCAAAGCCCCAGCGCGAGCGCCGGCGGCTCATCCACCGGGAAGAGCTCGACCGCAACTACGACGGCGAGGGCCACCGAAGACAGGCGGATCACACTCGTCCCGCCCAACCCTGCCAGCAAGTCGGTCGGCGTAGCTGAGGTGCTATCAGAAGGCAGCAAATATGCGTTCTATCTGGCAGCCGAACATCTGCCTCCCTCCAAAGGCTTCTTCTACGCCGTCTGGCTCTACAACTCCCCCACCAGCCACGAGGCGCTGAGCAAGAGCCCTCCTGTCGGCACCGACGGCCGCTTGCAGGGCGGCGCGCTGCTGCCGAGCGATGCGGGCAAGTACCACACGATGCTCCTGACCAGGGAGACGAGCGAACACCCGACTCAGCCGGGCCCCACGATCCTCAGCGGCGCGTTCGGGCTGCATTAGCTGATAGGTGCGTGAGCTTTCCCGGATTCATGATTCCGTCCGGGTCGAGCTCGCGCTTCAGCGCGCGCAGAGCCGCCAGGCCGGTGCCTCCGACCTCCTGCTCCATCCACGGCGCATGGTCGCGCCCGACGGCGTGGTGATGGGTGATCGTGCCCCCACCGCGCACGATCGCGCCGCTCGCGGCTTCCTTGACGGTGCGCCACTGCCCGATCTCGTCTTCCGGCCGCCGCGCGGCGAGGAACGTGAAGTACAGCGAAGCGCCCGTCTCATACAGGTGCGACACGTGGCACATCACGAGTCCCGGTGTCCCGCACGCGCTCAGCGCGTTGGCGATCGCCAACGCGACCTCGTCGTGCAGTCTGCGCACGTTCGACCATTGCGTGGCGGTCTCGAGCGTCTCCACCATCACCCCGTGCGTCAGCAGCTCGTCGCGCAGGTAGGGCGCGGCGAAGCGTCCCTTGAGCCATGCCTCACCCGGTGAGCGCCCGACCGGCAAGCCGCCGCACTGGCGCGCGAGCGCGAGCGCGCGCCTGCGTCTGGCGGCGAGCTCCTCCGCATCACCCTCGAAGCCGATGATCGCGAGGCAGCCATCGCTGTACCCGCGCGCGCCGAGATAGGCGCGGCCCAGCCTGCCCTTGAGACCGCCGGTGCCAGCCAGGGCCAGCGACATGCGCGTCTCCGGCTCATCCGACAGCCGCGCCACATCGGGTGTCGCGTGCTGCTGAGCTAGCACCCGCAACGCGCGCACCCCGACGGAGAAGTCCTCGAAGAAGACGCCCTCGTACACGCGCTCTCGCGGAGCCGCTCGCACGCGCAGCGAGAGCTCTGAGATCACCCCCAAGGTCCCCTCCGAGCCGACCGCCAGCTGGCGCAGGCCCGGCCCCGCCGCACTGGCGGGGACGGCAGGCAGCTCGATTTCTCCGGCTGGGGCAGCCAGGCGCAGGCCGAGGACCATCTTCTCGACCGCGCCATACCCACTTGAGGCCTGTCCCGCCGAGCGCGTGGCCGCGCAGCCGCCGAGCGAGACGTACTCGAAGGACTGCGGGAAGTGGCCGAGGGTGAGCCCGCGCGCCGCCAGGTGGCGCTCTAGCGCCGGAGCCCTGATGCCCGCCTGGACGACCACGGTGAGCGACTCACGGTCGAGCTCGATGACTGCGCCCATACGCCGCATGTCCAGCGCCAACACACCTTCATGTGCGCCACGCAGCGGCGCCACGCCCCCCACCACGCTCGTTCCGCCGCCGAACGGCACCACGGCCAGCGACGTCCGCCCGCACAGCTCGAGCACCGCGCGCACCTGCTCATGGGAGCCCGGAAGCACAACCGCGTCGGGTGCTCCCTCGGGCTCGCCCGAGCGCAGCCGCACCAGATCCAGATAGCCCCTGCCGGCCGCATGGGCGACCCGTTCTGAGTGCCCGTCGCGGACGTTCTCCTCGCCGACGATCGCCCGCAGGGCCTGCAGCCGCTTCTCGCCGGCGGCCGGTGCCACCAGGCGCACGTGCGCGAGCGCGACCGCTGGGCGCGGACGCGGCGCGATCCCCACGGTCTCCGACAGGAAGCCGATCGCGTGCGCGGGCAGCCCCGGCGGGTGGCCCGGATCGCCCCATCCCCACCAGCGCATCGTTGGCGGGTCGATCTCGGATCCGTCGACCGCCTCAGCCACTTATCCGCTCCAGTCCGTCGAGCGCCTCGTCGATCGTGGCGGTGGCGGCGCGGCGCACCATGTAGCTGCCGAAGCGCGGAAAGAACCCGGTCAGCGTCTGGCGCAGCTCGATCGTGACGCTCGTGCCACCGCCGGCATCCTCGAGGCTCACGCTCGTCTCCGCCGAGCTGAGCAGACGCCCGAACGGCGTGCCCGCCAGCCGCTGCTCCCACTTCAGCGAGCGCGACCGCTCGTCCGCCTCCACCAGCTGGAAGTCGGCGCGCACGAACTTGCCCTTCGCCGTTCTCATCACCTCCGTGAACGCATTCCCCTCGACGTCCTCCACGCGCGTCACGCGCGGCCACCAGCGCGGCAGGTGGTGCGGGTCTCCGATCACCTCCCAGAGCTGCTCGGCCGGCGCGGCGATGATGCGACTGCGACGCGCGGTCGGCATCGTCGAGCGCCTACGACTCGTAGGTGAGCAGCGCGTGCGCCTCGCGTGGCACCAGCCGCTCGCGCCCGTTCAGAAACGCAAGCTCGACCAAGAAGCCGCAACCGACGACCTCGCCGCCGAGCTGCTCGACCAACTCGCATAGCGCAGCCGCCGTCCCGCCGGTTGCGAGCAGATCGTCGTGCACGAGCACGCGCTTGCCGGCGCTCAGCGCATCGGTGTGCACCTCGAGCTGACCGGCGCCGTACTCGAGCAGGTACTCGGCGCTGACGGTCTCATAGGGAAGCTTGCCGGGCTTGCGCGCGAGCACGAACCCGGCGCCGAGCTCGAGCGCGAGTGCGGGGCCGAGCAGAAAGCCGCGCGCCTCCGCCGCCACCACGCAGTCGACCCCCAGCGGCCGGGCATACTCGGCGAGGCCGCGCACGCCGTGGGCTAGCGCGCTCGGATCGGCCAGCAGGGGCGTGATGTCCTTGAAGCCGACTCCGGGCCTGGGAAAGTCCGGGATCTCGCGGATCAATCCGCGCAGCTGCGAGTCCAGCCCGACGTTCATCAGCGAACGATCTTGCGCAGGTCGCGCACGAGCAGCAGGTGCTTGAGGTGGGTCGCCACAGCAGCCAGGTTCTCGAGCGCCTCCACGGCCTCCTTGCGCCGCTGGGGATTGCGTGAACGCAGCGCCGGCGCCAGGATCTGCTGCAGCAGGTTCGCCTCGCGATCGGCCGAGGAGCGAAACACGCGCAGGTTGCGTCCGCCGACGCCGTAGCGCGCGAGCTCGGCCACGGCGGCGATGATCTCCCGCTCGGTCTCGTCGAAATAGCGCACGCCCCCGCGCATCTCTCCCTTCACCACGCCGTACTCTTCGAGCTCGCGCACCAGCTTGTCCTCGGCCTTGGTGTCCTCGAGCACGTCCTCCATCGAGTACAGCGCGCCCGTGGCCTCACGGACGCTCACGGTCGGCCGCCACGTTCGCATCCCGTCTCGAGCCGCGCGGCCGGGTGCTGGCGTGGCGTCGCCGGTGCGGCCCGCGGCCAGCTCTTGGCGGATTACGCGCAGAGGCAGGAACTCGTCGCGCTGCATCCGCAGGATCGTGCGCAGGCGGGCCACATCGCCCTGTGTGTACAGGCGGTAGCCACCGGGGGTCCGCCGCGGCGTCAGCAGCTTCTGGTCCTCCAGGTAGCGGATCTTGGAGATCGAGATGTCGGGGAACTCCTGGGCGAGCGCCTTGCAGACCGCGCCGATCGTGAGCGACTTCTGGCGGGCGGCGACTTCACCGGGGGCCACGCCGACCGCGACCTGCGCGCGCGGTCCCCCCGCCTTCGGCGGAGCCGCGAGCGATCGGCCGCCCGCATCCTGGCCGCTCGCGGCGTCCTGGAGCGCCTCCACGTCGGCCCCTGGCGCGCGCGCGGGCATCAGCGAACGTGGAACGTCAGCTTGTACTTGCCGATCTGCACCTCGTCGCCCTCCTCCAGGCGGTGGGAGTCGATCCGCGAGCGGTTCACGTAGGTGCCGTTCAGCGAGCCGCAGTCGTCGAGATACCACTGGTCGCCGCGGCAGATCAGCAGCGCGTGGTCGCGCGAGACGGTTACGTCGTCGAGGAACACCTCGGAGTCCGGGCGCCGTCCAATCGTCGTGCGCTCGCGATCCACCGCGAAGCTCTCCCCTACGCGCCCGCCGCCTGCGCGAATCACCAGCGCGGGGCCGTGCGCCGTGACCTCGTCGAGCTCGACCGGCACGAGCTCCCCAGTCTCATCGATGCGGTAGGTCGCCGTCACCGGCTCGCCGGCGCTGTCGGCCCGCTCGAGCAGCGCGCCGCAGCGCTGGCAGTAGTTGGCGCCCTCGGCGTTGACGAAGCCGCACTCGGTGCAGTGCAGTGCCATGACCGCAGACCACGCCGGACTAGTCGGTCCGGCGGTGCAAACCGCGCACACGTGCCGAGCCGCTGACGATCACAGCTGGCCGTCTCCCGCCGCTGGGTCCGGCTGACGCTGGGCGAGGATGTCCGTGAGCTGCTGCACGTCGTCCCCGGTGATCAGAACCTCGCCGCCGTCGTGCTTCTTGCGCAGGCGGTTGACCAGCTCGGCGCGCAGGATGTCGATCTTCCCGTGCATGATGCGCCGCTTGTAGGAGATCTCGGTCTCTTCCTCGGTCAGTTGCCGGATGACGTCTTTCAGCTCGACGTCCGTCAGCGAGCCAAGGTCGGGGAACGTGTCGTCCATCTTGGGTTCTTCTCCTCTCGCGGACTTGCGCCGTGCCTAGCCTGACGAATGTCTCGGCGCGGCCGGCAGGAACCTTGAGTATAGATCAGAAGGTCAGGCTGAGCTTGAGACTACGGAGCGCCTCGCGCGCGCAGCTGGAGCGCCCCCGTCCGCACGTACAGCGCGCTCGCCAGGAGCGCGAGCGCAAGGCCGACGAACAGCATCACCCGGCCAAGCGTCCGCAGGTCAGCCATCGCGAAGAAGAACGACCCCATCACGGGAGCCACGGCAAGCCGTCCGGGCCAGTTGATGCGCAGGTCCACACCGCGCTTGATGCCATACCGCCCGAGCCCGAGCATCAGCAGCTCACGCACGGTCAGCGCCGCGAGCGCCCATCGTGGCAGCAGCCGAAAGTCCCAGCACACGACGACTCCCGAGATCACGAGCAAGCGATCGGTGACCGGGTCCATCAGCGCGCCGAGCCGGCTGTACTGGCGCGTCACGCGCGCCGCGATGCCATCGGCGTAGTCGCCCCAGCCGATCACGGCGAACAACGTCGCTCCCAGCGCCCCGGTGCCGTTGCGGCTGGACAGCGCGACGATCAGGAAAAGCGGGATCAGCGCCAGGCGCACGAAGCCGATCGCGTTGGGAATCGTCCACGGGCGAAGCGGCCGCCCGGCCTGCGTCTCCGCCGGTGCCGGACCCGAACGATCCAGGCCGAGCAGCCTCAGGGAGCGCTTTGCCACAGCTCGTCCACCGCGCGAACGAGCTCGGCGCGCTCGCCCAGCAAGGGCAGGCTCGGTCCGTCCTCGCGGCCGCGGCGCAGCTGGACCTCGACCTCGCCGGACTCAACCGCGCGGCGCCCGACGGTCAGTCGCAGCGGGCAGCCGAGCAGCTCGGCGTCCGCGAACTTCTCGCCCGGGCCGAGGTCGCGGTCGTCGTAGAGGACCTCCAGATTGCCCTCGCACAGCTGCTCGTAGAGTCGATCGGCGGCTTCGCGCTCCGGCGTTCCCACCTTGCCGATGCCCACGAGATGGACCGCGAAGGGCGCCAGCGCCTTCGGCCACGAGATGCCGTGCTCATCCGCGAACTGCTCGACGGCCGCGGCGACGATCCGCGCCGGGCCGATCCCGTAGGAGCCCATCCACACCGGCCGCTCCTCACCCATGTCGTCGAGGTAGCGCGCGCCCAGCGGCTCGGAGTAGCGCGTGCCGAGCATGAAGATGTTGCCTACCTCGATTGCCGGCTCGATCGAGAGCTGCTGGCCCGCGATGGTGTAGCCATCGCCGACCCTGCGCACCTCCGGGTTGCGCAGGGCAACCTCGGCGTTCGCGGCGTAGCCAGGCGCCAGCGCGATCTTATCCTCACCTGCGGGACACGGCGCCATGTACTCGTGTGCGCCCAGCCCGCCCATCATCCCGACATCCGATTCGACGCGGTAGAACCGCAGCCCCGTGCGCTGCATGATGCGATCGTAGGCGCCCACGTGCAGCTGGTAGCGCTCCTCCAAGCCTGTCTGGTCGCGATCGAAGGAGTAGGAGTCCTTCATGATGAACTCCCGCGTGCGCAACACGCCGGCACGGGGACGCGGCTCGTCGCGCTCCTTGACCTGGAAGTGGTAGAGGATCATCGGCAGGTCGCGGTAGGAGCGGATGATCTGGGCGGCGTGAAAGGTGACGGCCTCCTCATGGGTCATCGCCAGCACCAGCTCCGAGCCCTTGCGGTCGGTCAGCTTGAAAAGCTCGTCGATATCGAGCCGGCCGCTCTTGCGCCACGGCTCCGCGGGTTGGAGCACGGGCATGAGCATCTCCTGCCCGCCGATCGCGTTCATCTCATCGCGGATGATCCCCACTGCGCGCTGATGTACCCGCCAGCCGGCCGGCAGCCAGGTCCACATCCCCGCCCCCATCTGGCGGATCAGCCCCGCACGCACCATCAGCTTGTGCGAGATCGCCTCCGCGTCGGC
>Ga0182024_10014391_pt1 | contig 15298 bp, 11 predicted proteins | sample P32metaG_FD_120480 | JGI IMG/M metagenome (GOLD analysis project Ga0182024, IMG submission 120480) | Permafrost microbial communities from Stordalen Mire, Sweden - P3-2 metaG (Illumina Assembly) | ecosystem: Environmental > Terrestrial > Soil > Wetlands > Permafrost | place: Sweden: Stordalen... | reverse complement strand
GGTTCCGGTGCTTGTTGCGCGATCTCGGCCTGCGCCTGCCATTCGGGCGTGTCGGCGAGATCGAGCGCCAAACGAAAAGCATTGCCCATCTCGATGGCCGAATGAAACCGATAAGCCGGATCCTTGGCAAGGGCTCGCCCGAACAGTGAATCGAGAGAGGGGGGCGCCTGAGGGACGAGCGACCGGAAGCGGGGGGGGGCCGTCTCGACATGATCCAGCCGCACCATGAACTCGCTCTTGTTCTCGGACGTGAAGGGCGGTCTTCCGGCGAGCATCTCGTAGAAGACGATCGCGGCCGAATAGAGGTCGCTTCGGCCATCCAGCGGCTTCGACAGGACTTGCTCCGGAGACATGTAGGCTCCCGTTCCAGGAGCAGGTTCATCGTCGGACGAGGGGCGATCCATTCCGTCTCGGACGAGACGGGCGATGCCGAAATCACTCAGCTTCACGATGCCATCGCGTCGAATCAAGATGTTCGAAGGTTTCACGTCACGGTGCACGATCGAGAGCGCGTTCGTCGCTGCAAGTGCTCCGAGCAGTTGCTGGAAGTAGTACCAGGCCCGCCGGAAGGGCATGCCGGGCAGCGCTCCACGCCCACTCAAGCGCGCCCGTGCGATGTGGCGTGAAATGACTTCGTCGAGCGTATCGCCCTCGGCGAACTCCATCGCGAGCGCCAGGGAAGTTCCCCATTCGAAGAAGTCGTAAAAGCGGACGATGTTGGGGTGGCTCAGACTGCGCAGAGCATCCGCTTCGTCAAAGAAGAGCGTCCGAACCTGCGGGTGGACGCTCGGCCCTGGCTTGAGCACCTTCAAGGCGAGCAGAGTCGGCTTGTCCTTCGCGCGCGGGTGCGAGGGCGCGTAGAAGAGCCATGCCCGCCACACAACGCCCATGCCGCCTTCACCCACTCGGGTTTGAATGACGATGCGGCAGTACCCGAGGTCGATGGCGGTCCCTTCTTCGACCGGGCCCTGGTGGACCGCGAGAGGCTGCAGAGCTCGGCAGCCTGCGCAGATGCGTGCGCCGTGGGCGAGGTCGCTGTTGCACTGGACGCAGGCAACCACAGGCAGACGTCCTAGCAGTGCGTGCGTGTGCACGCTTGGCTCCGGCAACGTAAGATGAAGTGAGTCTGCCCCATGAGATTCAAGAGCATGGCACGTCGCGACCTCACATTGGCGCCGTCTCCTGATTTCCGCTACGTCGGTCTCGCGTACGGCGCAAGTAGGTATGGGGGGGCGTGGGCGCGAGCACTTGGTGCCGGGGCGGTCCTTGGGGTCGGACTGTATGGGAGCGTGGACCCCTCGCGACTGGCCGCGTTGATTGGCGCGGCCGTGCTCGCTAGCGCCGCGATCCGCCGCGTCCGCAACGTGCGCGCGGTCGCGCGCGACGGAAGCCCTCCCGTGCTCGCGATCGTTCCTTGGGGCGTGCTCGTCGACGCGGAAGATCGATCGCGTGCCCTGCACTGGGCGGCGATCGACCGGGTGCGAACCCACGTGGTCTACGGTCGTGATCTTGGAACTCCGACGACACGCTACAGTCGTGTGACTATAGAAACGGCGCACGAGCGTTTCGTCGGACGCGCGGAGGGAGCCGTGTCCCTCGAGCGACTTCTCGTCTACTTGAACGCATATACGCGGGAAGCCGCCCATCGCGTCGCCCTCGATTTGGACGGGGAGCGCTCCGCTGACGGTCCCGCGGAGCCAAGCGTAGAGCCGTTGCTCAGTTCGGCGCGAGCCTACGTCGTGAGCGGTACGGCACTCGGCCGACTCCACCTTCCGGCGATGAGCTATCGCGCGGCTGGGGCGCGAGCTGGAAGTCCCCGAGCCGTCGAGGTCCTACGGACCGCGCTCCGCGACCGCATCGTACGTCAGGTCGATCCCCGCGCTTTCGCGGCCGTCCTTGCCGCGGAGATTCACGCCGTAGAGCTTGTCGACGACCTCCTCGAACTCGTGCAATCACCGCACCCCGTCATCGCCGCCGTGGCAAAGGTCGCAGCACGGAAACTCGGAGCGGCGCGTGCAAGAGTTGGGGCGCTGGAGGAGGTCGAGCCGTTCCTGATGAGACGAGACGTGGAAGCGCTGTCGTCGTGGCAGGAGGTTGGGTCCAAGGACTCGCGAGGTCAGGACGGAGGCGACCCTCGCCGCGTGCTAGCGTTCGCGTCACCGGCGCATGCAGACCCAAGAATTTGTCGTTCCTGAAAGTCTGGACGGAGTCCGTCTCGACAAGGCTGCGTTGACGCTGGCTGCAGGCCTTTCCCGCGCCCAAGTCAAGCGGGCGATCTCCGCCGGATCCGTTCGCGTGAACGGGCGCTTTCGCCCAAAAGGGGTTCTCGTAGCCAAGGGCGAAGTGATCTCTATTCAGTCGGACGTCCTGGTCGAGGATGGAAGCGCATTGGCTACGCCAGGGGCTCCTCTTCGAGTCGTCTACGAGTCGAGTGAGGTCCTCGTCGTTGAAAAGCCGGCGGGTCAGCCCACCGCGCCGCTCCGCTCCGACGAGGTGGGCACTCTCGCGAACGCGCTCGTCGGGCGCTACGCAGAATTGGCCGGCGTCGGATACGGCCCGCGAGAACCGGGGCTCGTGCATCGGCTCGATACGGACACCTCGGGGCTCGTCATCGTGGCGCGCACAGCGGCCGCGTTCGATGCGCTTACCCGCGCACTCAAGGCCGGGAAGATCGTCAAACAATATCTGCTAGTTTGTGCCGCTGACGACCTTCCGGACGCGTCCGTCATCGACTTCCCGATCGCCAAACACCCAAAGGATCAACGCCGCGTATATCCGTGCGTGCACCCGCGTGACGTCATGCGGTATGCGCCCCGACCTGCCTCGACCGCGTACCACGTGATTCGCCGTGAGGGGCCCTGGGCGCTCGTCGAGGCGAACGTATCCCGGGCGCTGCGCCACCAGATACGTGCGCACTTTGCCGAGATCGGACACCCCCTGGTTGGCGATGTCCTCTATGGCGGTCCCTTGGTCGAAGGGCTTGCTCGCCACGCCCTTCACGCGTCTCGGGTTGCCTTGGAAGGGCCCGACGACGGTTTTACATTCGATGTCCGATCTGCTCTTCCCGATGCTCTCGAGGCACTGTTTCCCGAGCCTCGTGCGCAAACTTGACCCGAGGGTATCGTCCCCGATACGGGGTGCACTATCGTGGATCAGAGGCTGATTCTCGCTCGCGTTCGTCGCGTCCTGCCCGGTTGGCGGCTTGGCGCGTTCGTCGGGGCGCTCGCGTCCGGCGTGGTCGTGGCCAGGGCACCCTCGACGCCGTCGCCAACGGTCGACGGCGTCGCGTCCATGCTCGGGGAGTCGATTCAACGTGTCGTCGCGTCGTCCGACATCCGCTGGGAGCCTTCGGGTGGCGTCCTCGGGGATCTCCTTGCGGGTCGTCGTGTGGTGTTCCTTGCGAGCGACCAAGTCCACGGGCCGCGAGACGTGTGGCGAGCCGCCGTACGAGTCACCCCTGATGGCCGTCCTCTCGATGTAGTCGAGGCTCACAACTTGACGGACACGCCGCTCGGCGACGATCACCTTTTGGTCGCGCGGGGTAGTCGTGCTGCGTTCGCTACGTTTGCCTACGGTCAAGAGCAGAGCGTTAGCCTTCTCGACCTCACCGGCGACCGATCGATCCGGGCTTTTCCCGACGAGACTGTTCTCGAGCGCGTGACGCGCTGGCTCACGAACCTGCAAGAGACGGGAAGCCGCGATGGAGCGGGTCGTATCGACGTCACGCTCGAGCAGCCGGCGATTGCAGTAGGGCTCGCTCTTCACCCCGATTCGCTCGAGATGGAATTCCTCGATGCCGATGGATCTCGGCGCCATGCTCAGCTGGACTGTGACAAGGGGGAGCTCACGTCGCCCGCACCCGGAATGCGCGCGGAGAGTGTGCGCCACCTGCCCAAACGTTTCATTCTTTGGGCAGTCGATACCGTACGCGCCGTCCCCTGGATCGGTGCGGCGCCCATTGCGTGGCTAGAGGAGCGCGTGTTCGGACTCCGCGACGACCTCAAGCAGCTCGCGTTCAGGATTCACGGCGCGGACGCGACGGAGACGCTAGCCGACAGTCCCCCCCGCGCTCTCCCGGCCTTACCCCCTGCGGTTCTCGACGCGTCGCAAGTGACCGAGGATGGGCATTGGCCGCCACCCAACATTCCCTCGATTTGGAAGACCCTCGAGCCCGGCGAAGGCGTCTGGCAGGTGCCGCACCTCCCTTGGGCGAAGAAGCTCGAGGCCGGCGGGCTCGACCCGACGTTGGCTCCTTCGCCGATGCTGCGCACCTTCGTGAGGCCCGATCCGGAAAGGCCTTACACTCGAGTCATTCTGGTCGCGATGGATATGCGTCAGCTCGACCTCGATATGGAGGCTGGCACCGAGGACCCGAAGCCGCTCACGGGCGGCCACGGACCGGGCCGTATTCCTCGCGACCCGACCATTTACCCGCGCGTTGTCGCGGCATTCAATGGTGCGTTCAAGACCGAACACGGCAACTACGGGATGATGGTTCACAAGCGGGTGCTCTTGCCTCCCCAGCCGGCTGCTGCCACCGTGATCGTGCTTTCCGACGACCGGGTGGGCTTCGGCACGTGGGCCGATACGCACGAGATTGGGCATATTCGCGGGCTGGACGCTTCGGATATCGTTTCGCTTCGGCAGAACCTCGACCCGCTCGTCGATCAGGGCGAGGTGAACCCGATGGGACGCGCACTTTGGGGCTATACGCTGCCTGGGCAAGGAATGCAGACCGAGCGTTCGGGCCTATGTGTCACGAGCGACGGGCACATCCTTTTCGCCTGGGGCGACGATGTGAGCGGGACGGCCCTGGGCAAGGCCATGAAGATAGGGGGCTGCAGTTACGCCATGCACCTCGACATGAACCCGCACCACACCGGATTCATTTTCACCTCGATTAGCGACTTGAAGAGCAAGAACTACCGCTCCGAGCTCTTGTCCCCGCTCATGACCGTCTCGCCGGAGCGCTATATCGAGTACGCGCCCAAGGATTTTTTTTACGTCACCCTTCGCGATCCGACGCCTTTGCCACTGCCGGGCGCAAAATGGCAACCTGATGGCCTCCAGCCGCCCCCAGCGTGGGCGCCGGCGGTTTGGTCGGCTCGCTCGGATGTCGCGGACGGCCCGGTCGATATCTTGGATATCGAGGCAGGTAGAGCTGCATTTCGTATCCGCGCCGGCATGAAGGAACCCGATACAAAGACCGGGGCGGTTCCGCTTCACGAACTGGAAGGTGACGACGCGCACCGCGTCATGATGTCGGTGGGTCTCGGTCACGCGGCCGAGAAGCATCCACGAGGACTCGCGACCGACGGCAAGCTCGTCTATCCCATTGCCGCCCTGACGCCAGGCGGCGAGCGGTTGGGCGAGCTTGCACTACTCGTCGTGCAGCCAAACGGCTCCCTTTCGATCTCCAAAGCAGAGGAGCTTTCGTCGATCTCCGCGCATATGGACATCTCAGAAATGCCCCTCGTGTTGGACGGCGACAAGGTCTTGGATGGCCACAAGGGCGTTGAGCTTCAGCCCCGCGCAGCCCTCGGCATCACCCGGAACGGGCGCGTGCTCGTTGCGAGGGCGACGCTTACCAGTGACGAGCCGCTCGCTAGCGCGCTTCGTCGCGCCGGTTGCACGCGAGCCGTCGCCCTCGACCGTGGAGCGCACTCGCCGGGGTTTCTCGACCGTGCGGGCACGGTCACCCCTCCTCGCGGACGCTACGACGATACGGTTCTTTACGCGCTCGCTCGGCCTATGGCACCGCGGGCTTTCCGCTTCGAGCCCGACTCGACGCTGGCCGAAGCCGGTCACGCGAAGTAGGGACTAGGCTGCGGCGTTTTCGCGCTTGGTTTCGACGAGGATCGCCCTCAGCTTTGCCATCGCTCGTGAATGGAGCTGCGATACGCGCGGTTCACTTACGCCCAACTGTGCTGCGATAGCTTTGAACTGTACGCCTTGGAAGTAGTGCTGCGTCACGATCAGCTGCTCGCGTTCGAGCAGCTGGCCAACGGCTTCGGCGAGTGCCGCGCGCTCCGCATTTCCTTCGACGATGTCGAGTGGTGAGGGGGTGCTCTGGTCGTGGAGGCTCTGGCGGCCGGCCTCGGTCAGATCGTCGAAGCCCACGACGATCGCACGTCCAGTCTGTCCTTCGACCGCCGATGCGGTGACCCGGCTGCGGGCGCGACGCGTGAGCCAATCTTGAGCCCGAAGCTCGTCGAGGATGGCGCCCCGGATGCGAATTCGCGCATACCACTCGAAGGTCGGGCTGCGATCTTCGCCGTTCTTACGAAGCGAGTCGATCAGGCCGAACGTGCCAGCGGCGATGAGATCGTCGCGCAGCACGTTCGGGGGCAGCTTCCGGAGGAAGCGCGCCACGACCTGACGGACGAGGGGCATGTACGTCTGAATGTCCTCCACGGTCACCGGTCGGGTGGCAGGCGCGAGGTCGGGAGCAATTGCGGCGGAGGCTAAGGATCGGGCTGCTTTCATCGGACCGGCTCCTTGAAGGGGGGCACTTCGCCTCAATGCGCCATCCATGCCAGCGCGAGGCATGGCGAGAATTGCCTTCAAAACAAGCTATTCGCGCCGAAGGCGGTCTCCGAGATGGGTACGGTTGTACCCACGGGCCGCGGGGTTCGCCGTCAAACGATGGGGAATCTGCCGGAAGGGGCTTAATTCGACGCCGGGTCGACAATGACCAGCTCGCGAGCTGATGCGTCCCGCATATTGACCATTTCATCAATGATCTCAGGATACTCCCCTGCACGAGATTAGGGGGTCTTGGCTGACCCGCTGGGCGTATCGACGTGGGGCAGCCCTGCTGAATCGAGCGTCGATGCGCGTGTGGAAGGTGCGGGCTTCGGTGCTTGCGACGGCGTCGGGGGTATTTGTGGAAGCGGTGCGTCGTGGGGCCCGGTCGACTCTGGCGCGCGGGGCTCTTCCGAGACGTCGCTGGTCCCTTCGTCTGCGTCCACGTCGGCAGCGTTGTAGTGAGGCGGCTCGCCCGGCCGGGAAAAGTCGATCCAGAAAGCCGGCGAGCTTCTCACGTCGAGGTGCACGAACGTGCTGTTCGGATAGTACCCAACGCCGACGTTGCGCAGGGTACGGCAATAGTCTCGCAAGACCTCGTTCGGAACGCCGACGATTCGAAAGTCCATGGCACGACCAATGTTGTGGTTCGAATGCGCCGTGTACTGGGTTGGCGAGTACGGACGAAAGCCGCTAATGATCTCGAGGTGACGGCTGCCGAAATGATTCGAAACGGTTCCAAGCAGCTCTAGGAGTCGCGGGTCGGGCGGATGGGTGAGCCCGCCTCCGCTACGCATCATCCTCTCGAAGCCCGAAAGCGCGGTCGGCGATACATGCCCTCGCCGGCTCGAAACCCGGACCACGAAGGCTTCATTTGTGGCCAGCCGGGTGGCGTGAATGACACCCGGTGTCTTGGCGCGCAGGGCATAGGTTCCGCTGGCTCCGGGCTTGGCTGCGATCATCCCTTTCGTTCCAGGTTCCGGCCGTGTCTTCCCTGTGGGGGGTGAAACACCTGGAATCGTTAGGGTCTCTCCGATTTTGAGATGGCGTGGATCCTTCAGATGGTTTGCGTCGAGGATAGCTTTGACGGTCACGTGGTAACGGTGCGCGATCGCTTCGATCGTGTGCCCTCGACCGATTACGTGAGTCACGTCCGCCTCGGCAGGGGCAGCCGCGGTGCAGATCGCCGCCGCCGCTCCAAACAAGCAGCTGCGGGTGCGGAGCCGCCACAGCATGAACGAAAGCGCCAACATGCGACGGTGTCATACCCCATCGGCTCGTCATTGGTTAGGGGTGCGGCGCCGGCGCGCGGCCCCTCTTTTTTGACGTTGCACGAGTGCGGGTGCCACACTTCGTATCCAAAGTGGACGCGTCCGCTCCCGCCAACCCTCGGCGAGAACAAATGCGTCGACTCGTGGAGGAATCCGAATGGCCGAAGGGAAAAACCTGGTCGGCGTCGACATTGGAGCGAGCTCCGTTAAGGTGGTTCAGCTCAAGGAGAACCGAAAGCGTCTCGGCGTGATTCGCTATGGCTACGCGCCATTGCCCCCGCAGACGATCATCGACGGCCACGTGATGAACGCGAGCGCCATCACCGAAGCGCTTCTGAAGGTCTTTGCGGACAACAAGATCACTCAGAGGGACGTCGCGATCGGCGTCTACGGTCAGTCCGTGATCGTTCGCAAAATCACGGTGCCGATGATGACGGCAGCCGAGCTCGATGAGCAGATTAGCTGGGAGGCAGAGCAGCACATTCCGTTCGACATCAAGGTCATGTCCATCGACTACGAGATCCTCCGAAAGCGGCCGGAAGCCGGGCAGATGGATCTTCTCCTCGTCGCTGCCAAGAAGGACGAGATCAATGACTACGCAAGCATCGTTCGTGAGGCCAAACTCCGGCCTGCGATCGTCGACATCAATGCGTTCACTATCCAGAACATCTTCGAGCAGCAGTTCGGTCTGCCGGAAGACGGAACGATTGCCCTCTTGAACGTGGGCGCGGCCGTCTCGTCTCTCAATATCGTATCGCGTGGCGTGTCAGCGTTTACACGGGAGATCACGAACGCCGGCGCCGCGATCACGGAAGAGATCCGCAAGCAGTGCAATGTGTCTTACGAGCAGGCAGAGGCCTACAAGTGTGGCGGCGGACCGACGCAAATGGTGCCGCAAGAGGTTCATCAGATCATCATGCAGGCTTGCGATACGCTTGCCGGCGAGATTCAGCGGTCGCTCGACTTCTACCTGGCGACGAGCGGCGAGACGGAGATTGGCCGCATCTACGTTTCGGGAGGGAGCGCCTACCTTGCGCCGCTGGCAAAGGCGATCGAAAAGCGTGCGCGCGTTCCAGTGCAACTCTTTGATCCCCTCGCGAATCTGACGGTCGATACGAAGACGGTGAACGAAGCCGAGATGCGTGCGCGTGCAGCGCAACTCGTTGTTGCGCTAGGGCTCAGCCTGCGCTGCGACAAGGAGAAGCGCTCGTGATTCGTGTTAACCTGCTTCCGCAAAAGCGCGAAGGAAAACGCGGCCATGGCGGAGGCGAAGGTGGCCAAGCTTGGGTCGGCATCGTCGCTGGCGTCCTCTTGCTCGAGCTCATCCTGCTCATCGTCTTTCATCGTCGGAAAGAGGACGAGCTCGACGTCATTGCCAAGAAGAATGCGCAAATCCAGACGAACATTTCCCAGATCCAGCAACAGATGGCGAACCACGCCGACATTAAGGCCCAGCTCAAGGCGCTGCGTGATCGCGAAGAAGCGATCGCCAAGCTCGAGAGCGCCCGCACGGGTCCCACCGCCGTAATGCTCGAGCTGTCGCACGTTCTCACTCCCGGCCGCGGGCCGACGACCGATCGAGACAAGATGGAGCAGCTCAAGCGCGACGACCCCGGTGCAGTACCGAACGCCAACTGGGACCCTCGCCGCCTATGGCTTCTCACTTACAGCGAAGTTGATCGGACCGTGAAGCTCTCCGGCCTCGCCCGCGACGGCGAGGACGTATCGGAGTTTCTTCGTCGTCTCACTCTGAGCGACTATTTCTACGAGCTACGTTTGTTGCCCGCTGCGAAGACCGTCGACTCTGAAACGCACCTCGAGCTGGTCAAGTTCGAACTCAGTGCGAAGGTGAGGTACTGAGATGGCACCGCCCACCGCTGCTCAAGGGCTCTCACTCGCTCGTCTGCCTTTGCCTGCGAAGGTCGGGTTTGGCGGCGTCATGGTCGTACTCGCTGCTCTCGTATATTGGGTCGTCTTCTACACGGAGGTTTCGGCGAAGATTGAGCAGGCGAATCGCCAGTCCGCGGACCTTCAAACGGAGCTCGCCCGCCAACAGCAAGCCCAGGCCGGGTACCTCGTAGATCGCGACGAACTCGTGATGAGACAGCAGCGACAACGAGAACTAAACAAGGTTCTCCCGGCCGACACGGAAGCCGCGGCGTTTCTCTCCTCTCTTCAGCAAGTGTCCAACGTCAGCGGCGTGGATCTCAAAGGCTGGAAGCCGGAGGAGGAACAGGCGCAAGCCTTCTACGCCAAAGTGCCGATGCGGTTAGACCTAGGAGGCCGCTTCCACCAGATCGCGAAGTTCATGTACGAGGTTGGACGGCTAGACCGAATCATCAACATCGAGAACATCGAGCTCTCGGAGCCCAAGATCGTTGGCGATGACGTTGACCTCAAGGCGCATTGCCTCGCGACGACCTTTCATGCGTTGAAGGCCAAGCCACCGCCCAGCGCGAGCGCCGCCGCGCCGCCGCCACCTCCTCCTCCCGCCGCGGGAGGGACGAAGCCATGACGCGCCTGGCTCATTCGCTCTTTGTCGGGCTTGGAATAGCCACTTCGGTCCTCGCTTGCGGGAGCGACAAGGTGGGGACCTCCAGCAGCGTCCCTCCACCGCCGACGCGCGGTGCGGCGCAGGCCTCCGATGCAGGTCAGCCTGCAGTCCCCAAGGCGGCCGAGTTTACCGAGAACGACTTCGCCGAGAACGATCACAACCGCGATCCGTTCCGCTCGTACGTGTCGCTCTTCGTCGACAAGGGAAACCATGTCGTGAAAAACCAGCTCCCGGTGGTACTGCCCCAGTACGCGATCGACGAGCTGAAGCTGGTCGCTATCGTCATGGCCGGCGACTATCCACGGGCGATGCTCCTCGATCCGACGGGCAAGGGCTGGATCGTCCGACGGGGCGACTATCTGGGTCGCCCCGACACCGTACACACGGGCGGGTCAAACGGAACGGACTACCAGCTCAATTGGCGCGTCGATCGCGTGCGTGAAGGGGATCTGGTCCTGAGCCGCGAGGATCGCGCTCTCAACGCGCCTCCTGCTACGCGCGTCATCGCCCTCCATCCCGAGTCGGACAAGGGCGAAAATAACGAGCAACGTCTCTAGCGACGCGAAGCACTCGTCGAACGCCTTCGCCACAAATTGGTCCGGTCAGGGCCCGACGGATTACCGTTCGACTTCGCGAGCCTGTTTTGGGTCCCCCTCGGATCCTTCGCGCGAGGAGCAAGCATGAACGGGGCAACCAGGCGCCAACCATCCGCGCTTCGAACGAAAAGTCGCCTAGCTCGACGAGCCGCGCATCTTGTCGCCGCCTTGTCGGCGCTCACCGGCATCTTCGCAGAAAGGACCAGTCGCGCCGACACGGAGCCGAACCACGTTCGCGACGTTAAGGTCCATGCGGACGCGAAGGGAGGAGGTACGGAAATTGAAGTGATGGGGACGAGCGCCCCGCTCTACAATCTTCGCGTCGATGACGGCGGAAATAAGCTCGTCGTCGACCTCGCCAACGCCGATATCGTCGGTACGCCGCCAGCCGTCACGAGCGCCGTCGGGCTCGTCGGAGGCGTCCTCGCGCAGGCATTCAAAGCCGACGGCGCCAATACGGCGCGGGTCACCGTGAACCTGGTCAAGCACGCGACCTATCGGGTCGTCCGAGACGGAACGACTCTCCGGATCTCTCTTGCGCCAAGCGACAAGACCAAGGCCGACGATACACCGGTCAAGGTCGAGCGCGCGGACGCCCCGGAGGTCTCGATCGTTCCATCCGAGGCCGAGACGGTGAAGTTCGAGCGCGTTCCACCTTTGAGTCCGTCCGATCCCTCCGCGCCGACGAGCGGTGCGTCAAAGGTTCATGATCCCACGGGCTGCGTGGCGGGATGCGACCGGGTGGTTATCTCGCTTACTTCGATACCCTCGTACGTAATCACGACGACGCTCGTGGGCCATCTTCGGCTCGAGCTCAAGGACACGAAGCTCTCCGACGCGGCAGCGCGAACGCTCGATGTCTCGTCCTACCGAGGTTTCGTACATACGGTGGCCACGTTTCACGAGACGACCAACAACGCGACCGTGCTCGAAATCGATCGCGAGGGCGAATCGCAGGGGATGCTCGTCGTCGATGACAAGAAGCTCATCTGGGTATTCGACGTGCCACGCGGCACCCGATGGGCGACGAGCGGCAAGTACGTGAGTAAGTTCGATAACGTCCGCAAGGCTGTCACGGTAGCGCGGGACCCGGACTTTCCGGAGGTTCCGAAGGTCGAGACCTCGATCCATGGCGACGGTGCCGAGGTGGCCACCGCGGGAGGAGGGGAGGCTGGATTCGCTTCGACCGTTCAGGCGCAGAGCATCGGCACAGGGGGACGCTATACGGGGCGCCGCATCGAGCTCGATCTCAAGGACGCAGACATCCACAACATCTTGCGTCTTCTCGCGGACGTTGGACACGTTAACATCGTTACGGCCGACGACGTGTCGGGCACCGTCACCATTCGGATGCGGAACGTCCCCTGGGATGAGGCTCTCGACGTCGTGCTTCAGGCCAAGGGACTCGGTATGGTCCGCGCCGGCAACTTGATACGGGTTGCTCCTTTGGCGCAGCTCAACAAGGAACGCGAACTCCGCTTGGCGCAGCTCAAGCAGGAGTTGGAGCTGGCCCCGCTCGAAACGCGCCTCATCCCGGTGAGCTACGCGACGGCCGACGAACTACAAGCGCGCACGAAAGACCTCCTCTCGCCCCGTGGCTCGATCGCGGTCGACGAGCGCACGAACACGCTCATCACGCGTGATGTGCCTGGCAACATCGCTCACGTCGAGGAGCTCGTTCGCGCGCTCGACCTGCAAACCCCTCAGGTCCTCGTTGAAGCACGCATCGTCGAGGCGACCAGCGCCTATTCGCGCGATATCGGCATCCAGTGGGGGGGCGACGTAACTTTCAGTCCGGCGACCGGAAACGCTACTGGGCTCGCATTCCCCTCCGCCGTGAGCGCCACGGGCGGCAACTACGACAACAACACGCCCACCGCGGGATTGACTCCGTTCGAACGGACCGTCCCGAACCCGAACTTTGCGGTCAACTTGCCCGCGTCGACCGCCACGGACGCCGGTGGCGCCCTCGGCATCGCACTTGGATCGATCGACAATGCGATTAACCTGAACCTGCGACTCTCGGCCCTCGAGTCGAGCGGTCTCGTCCGGATCGTGTCCAACCCACGCGTGCTGACGCTCGACAACCGAGAAGCGCGGATCAACCAGGGCACGCTCATTCCCTATTCGCAGGTCAGCGCGCAGGGCGCTCAGACAACGTTTCAGGAGGCCAAGCTTCAGCTCCTCGTGAAGCCGCACGTCACCGCGGACGGCTCGGTCGCCATGCACGTGAAGCTCAACCGCGACGAGCCCGACTTCAACCAGACGGCTGCCAACGGCGCCCCCACCATCCTCAAGCGCGAGGCAGAGACGGACCTCCTCGTCATGGATGGGCACACCGCGGTCATCGGCGGTATCTTCACGCGGAACACCGGCCGCAACCTCGATCAGGTTCCGTTCTTCGGAGACATCCCGATCCTTGGCGTTCTTTTCCAGCGGAGGCGCGCGAGCGACGCCCGAGGCGAGCTCGTCATCTTCATCACGCCGCGAATCGTGAATCGGGCCGAGGCGCTCGGACGCTGAGGCAGGTGCCTGCGCGTGAAGGCGACCAAAGAGGAAAAAGGGGGGGGCATGATGTCCGAGTCTCTTGTGGGAAAGACTCTCTTCATCACAGGAGCGAGTCGAGGCATCGGAAAGGCGATCGGCCTCCGCGCGGCGAGAGACGGCGCGAACGTCGCCATTGCCGCCAAGACCACCGAGCCTCACCCGAAGCTGCCGGGTACCGTGTACACCGCAGCCAAAGAGATCGAGGAGGCAGGGGGCCGCGCTCTTGCTTGCGTTTGCGACATTCGACAGGAGGAGCAGATCGCCCTCGCCGTCGAAGCTACGGTCGCACGCTTCGGAGGGATCGACATCCTGGTCAACAACGCGAGCGCCATCAGCCTGACCGGAACGCTCGCCACGTCGATGAGGCGCTTCGATCTGATGCATCAGATCAACACGCGCGGCACGTATGCGTGCTCGCAAGCGTGCATCCCGCACCTCGCGAAGGCAGAGAATCCGCACATCCTGAACCTCTCCCCGCCGCTCAACATGCAGACTAGGTGGTTCGCGCCCCACGTGGCCTACACGATGGCCAAGTACGGCATGAGCATGTGCGTGCTCGGGATGTCGGAAGAGCTGAAGCCGCAGCGAATTGCGGTCAACGCTTTGTGGCCGCGCACCGTCATCGCCACCGCCGCCGTCCAGAATCTGCTCGGCGGCGATGCGGTCATCCGGGGAAGCCGCTCGCCGGACATCTTGGGAGATGCAGCACATTGGATCTTGACGGGTCCAAGCACGGAGCGAACTGGAAACTTCTATATCGACGACGAGGTTCTGGCGGCCGCGGGAGTCACCGATCTCTCGAGATACGCGACGGTATCGGGGGCAGAGCTCTTTCCAGACTTTTTCCTCTAGGGGAGCCTGCAACCCGCCGTCGACTGGAACGGAACGGCTGACAACGGAACGGCTGACACTTGCGCTCGGCCTCAGGTTGAGAAACAGTTGATTGTAGCTGCGTGGCCCGGCCCTTCTGGCCGGCCTCTCTCTCTCGTTCAACCTGTGGAGGTCAAGCGTGTCCCAGGCCAACCAGACGGGGATGGGCAGTCGCAGTCCGGAGCTCGCGGCAGCAGGCTTACCTTCGTTCGAGATGCCGTCGGTCGAAGAGTTGACCGACCCGGATATTACGCCGACTCGCTGGGACATCGATGCGCGTGCACTCGACCGCGCTCTCGGCGGGCCTCCGTCGAGCGAGGAGATCGAGCTCGAGGACATTCTCGAAGTGGCTCGAGTCGATTCACCTTCGACGCGTACCTCGAGCGGGCCCGTCTCGTCGCTTCCTCCGCTTCCGCCACCGCGCAGTCACGTGCCACCTGCACCGCGCGTGATGCTTGCGTCGATCGACGTAGTCCTAGAGGAGGCCGATTCGGAACCCGCGTCGGTCGCCACGTCCTTTGCGCCGGTTACCGTGGAGGAGCCTTCGCCATGGCTTGCGGAATCGACCTTCGGCGCCCGACCGCCTCCAGATTCCGGCCGCCGGAGGGGTACGCTCGCCTGGGCCATCGGGCTAGGACTGCTCGCAGGAGTGGTCGTGGTTGGCCTCGTGCTTCGCTCTGGCAGCGGAAAGGTCGTGGCTCAGGGCCCTCCCCCTTCGAGTCCTGAGAAGCCGACCGTCGCCGTGACTAGCTTGCAGCAGCCAAGCTCGCCACCGAGCGGCGGGCTGGGGTCGACGGCACCGACGTTCGACGTGGCGAGTCTTCCACAGGCGCCGGTTGGCACGGTCAGCTTGGCTGCGTCTGCGTCGGCACATCGACTGATCGTCGACGGCGTCGTGGCCCCCTCGGGCTCGGTCGTCGTGAAATGCGGCAAGC
>Ga0182024_10014390_pt1 | contig 15299 bp, 10 predicted proteins | sample P32metaG_FD_120480 | JGI IMG/M metagenome (GOLD analysis project Ga0182024, IMG submission 120480) | Permafrost microbial communities from Stordalen Mire, Sweden - P3-2 metaG (Illumina Assembly) | ecosystem: Environmental > Terrestrial > Soil > Wetlands > Permafrost | place: Sweden: Stordalen... | reverse complement strand
TCCAGCCGGCTTGCTCTTTGAGCAGTTTTACGCCGCGCTCGCTGATTTTGTCGGCAACAATTACTTTCATTCGGCTCTTCTCCGCAGATGACTGCAAATTTTAAGGTCCATTAACGGTAGCGAGCCCTCACCGTAGTGTCAATGCAACGCGCCAACATTCTGTGGTAGTTTTCCAATCTGGAAATGGTTTCAGCAGCCGTGTTGGGAAATTAAGGAGTGGCGATGAGTTTGTCGGAACGAATTCAGAAAGACCTGGTGGAGGCCATGCGTGCCAAGGACGAGCTGCGGTTGAGCGTCTTGCGCGGCATCAAAGCCGCCATCAAGCACAAAGAAGTGGAAAAAATCCGCACGCTCGACGACGCCGAGTCCATCCAGATTTTGCAAACGCTGGTGAAGCAGCGCAAAGAATCGATCGACCAATTTTCCAAAGGCAATCGCCCAGAGCTGGCCGAGAAAGAAACGAAGGAGTTGGCGATTCTTGAGACGTATCTGCCGGCCGGAGCGAGCAAGGAAGAAATGAACGCGGCTATCGATAAAGCCATCGCGGAAACCGGCGCAAATTCGATGAAGCAAATGGGCGCGGTGGTAAAAGCGGCGAAAGCCTCGCTGGAAGGCAAGTCCGTCGATGGGAAGGCGCTCAGTGATCTGGTACGGGAGAGATTAGGGAAATTGGGGTGATTAATTGCTTTGCGCGCCTGGGTGCGCTGCGTCAGCGGCCACGGGCTTGAGCACGGCGGTGTTGCGCTCGTCGTCGGCGATGACGCGGTAAAAGGTCTTCAGTTCCTCGGCTTTGTCGACCGGCACGCTCAGTTCCTTGATTTCGAACGTGCGCGTGTACTTCAACGTTTTGCCGGTCACTTCCGCTTTGCTGTGGTAGCTGGCAAAGCTGTAGTCCGCGCTGACCGGGGGTGGCAAATCGTCCACCTCGTAACCGGCGGGCAGACCGATTTCAAATGTATCCGTGTCACGCCACGGGCCGGCAAATTCAACGGGGTATTTGCGTGGTTCCTTGGTTTCAAGAATGTCTCGCGATTCGTAGCCCATCACCCGCGGCCGCACGAGGAGCAAATCTCCCGCCGATTTCGCATAATTTTCAGCGATGAAGGAGTAGTCGTAGACGAAGGGCAGATTGGTCTGCGCGAGGTTTCCGATGCTGGCTTTGGTGATCTGAAAAGTTCCCAACGAGTGCGCCAGCACCGTCTCTATGGGCTTGATTTTGTCGGTGTTCCGGGAAACGGCTTGCAGCACATACCGTTGGTACACTGCGGGATCGCCGCGCCGGACTTCCCGGATGTCGCCTGTCAGGGTGCCGTTGCTGTCCAACTTGAGTTTGGCGATGCGCTCGGTGCTGTTGAGACTGGATGGCAACTGCGGCAATTCCACCAAGTCTCCGCCCGTGGGAGTAACCAGCAATCCATAATTAGCCTGCAAAGCGCCGCGCAATTGGCCGAACGGAGTCATCTCATCGGTCGGATCGAACACCAGCAGCTTGCCAAGCTTCGGATGATTGATGAAGGCCACCAGCGACGGGTCTGAAACTCCATCCGGCAATTTGATGGCTAAGATCGCATGATTGAAAATTCCCATTTGTGGCGGCATTCCCGGCGTGACCGCGCCACGCTCGGAATTAATGATGATGTAGTAGGACTCCACGCCTATTTCGGAGAGCATGGCGCTGACCAGCGTAGCTTTGTCCTTACAATCGCCATAACGATGAGCGAAAACGTCCCGCGCGGAGTGCGGCTGATATCCGCCGATACCTAACTCAATCGCAACATAACGAATCTCACGTTGCGTGAAAGCCGCAATAGCGCGCATCTTGTCCAGGGGTGTCTGCGCCGAAGCGCTAAGCTCGGCAACTTTCTGCTTTATTTCCGGCGAAACATCACGCCGGCCGCGAACCAGGCCCGCCTGCCAATTACCCATGTCATCCCAGTTTTGAAAACCCCTGTTCTGCGACGCGCCTCCCGCCGGAATGATCGAGAGCACCATCTGCTCCGCAAGACCTCGCCATGGCGGCATCTGGCTTTCCGTTTTTACCGCGGGGACGTTTTTCACTACCCATTGCCACTGATTATTTCCGGTGGATGCCGGCACAATTTCGGCGTGATTGAACCACGCGGCTTTGTATTCCCAACCCGGCGGCTGTTGCAGGGTATATCGCGCTTCGACAGTGGGAATGGGCTGCTGGAATAACCATTCGTCCTGCAAGACGTACGGGCGCAACTCTTGTTCGACCTCGTAGCCCACAATGTTTCCGGGCTCGGAGGCCGGAATCTGCAAGACCTTGCTGCGCACATCGCTGACCAGTTCTCCATTCGAAACGGCCAGAGATGTTTCGATGGCATCTTTGTCTTTGACTTCATAATCGCGGCCCTGCGCGGGAATGCACCAGCCGTGAAACGCGGAAATACGGGTGTCGGCGTCGAAGTTGGCGACCACCGTCCCAAATTTCTTTCCGCCTATCCGCAGAATCTTGTAAGCGGCTCGCTCCGTGCCTTTAATCTTTCCGTTGGGCTGTACCGCAAGGGTGTATTCCGAATACAACAGCACCGCGTCGGTCTTTTCATCATGCTCGGGCAAAGGAACGCTCACGAGGGCATGCATCCAGGCCGGCGCGTCATTCGCTGATGCAGCAGGCCCGCTTGCTAGAACGCTTAAGGCCAGTACACTGACGAAAAATGCGATTCGGAGAACCGCGCCAGCTTCGCGCACGTCAGTTAGCCGCCGCTGCGGAACCAGGTAACAGCACGATCTGCTGCTCGTCGCCAGTTCTCACGTTCTGAAAGAACTTTCTCAGCGCACCATAATATTTTGTGTCGAGCGAAAGCGTATCGATATTCAAAATGCGCGTGAGATGCAGTGTGCCCTGGTTGTTTTCCACTTTGGTGTTGTAGGCGCAGACTTTACCTTGATCTACGTGCGCTGGCGGAAGGCTACTTACTTTCCAATCGAGCGGCAGCTCAATGGTCACATCATCGTTTCGCGCTGAAGGAAAGTTGAAATAAATGGGATACACGCGCGCGGTGTGTTCGAAGACATGCTTTTCCGGCGAGCCAAAAAGGCCCACGGGAACGAGCGCGCGACGTCCAGCCGCCGAAGCCCAGCCTGGCACCTTGACGTCGAATTCTCCCACCAGCGTAGTTGTTGAGCCGGTCCAGTCGGGCTTATTGGTCAGGTCCACTTCTATGCCCACCGGAATGGATTCGCGAACCTGATCCTCGATGAATTTGGTGCGCGTGGTGTCGTCCTGCTTGAGCATTTCCAGGCGCATCAAAAGCGCTTCCAGTCCAGAAAACGTGAAGGTTACTTTGCCTTCCAGACTTCCCTGGTCGGTGAGTTTCAAGTTGGCCTTGCGTTCGATGAAAGAAGCGGTGCTGTCGGGAACGTCGGTATTTATCCATGTGCCGCCATCCTTATCCAGCAGCCGCCCGGCGACAGCGGTCTCCTGCCATGGCAACATTCCGAAGGGCGTGAATGGCGTTCCTGGGTCGTAGTAAGAATTTTTCCCACTTAATTTGACCATCACCACGTTATCGTCCAGCCGGTGGGGATCCATGGAATTGGGATTAAAGAAATATTCGTCGCGGCGGGAGACCAGCACGGGATAAGCGTCCAACCCCGCGGCGCGGGCCAGCGCCAGAAAAACCCAGGTAATCTCCGATCCCGTGCCGGAGCCAATCTTCCAGACATCTTCGACATTCTTCACGGTCTTCACGTTACTGCGCTTCTTTTCCTGCTCGGTCATTTCGTCTTCCACGCCGGTGTTACGCAGCTGCTGTACGCGTGCGTAAATCTTTTGCAGCTTTACTTCCGGAGTGTCGCCGGGCGACACGATTTGCGCCACCGCTTGCTCCATGGCTTTGCGCTTGCCGACGAACCCCTCAACCTGGTCGTATTCCTTTTTGCCTTCTTTTTTCCAGAATTTGTCGGCTTGCCGTTCGTCATCTTCGCTGTAAACAAAGTCCACGCGCGATTTCAGCTCATTCTGCGGGGGCATGTAGTCTTCGGTGTGAAACGCCGGCACATTGCTGGTTTCCAGGCGAACAATGCCGCCCTCGTTTTTCGGAGTGGCAGTCCCGGTCGGGAGACCTTGCCAAGACCAACGGACTGGAAAATAGTTGCTGACTTTCAATGAAAACTTGGCGTGCTGGGTGAAAAGTTCCTCGCTCAAAATCCAATGTGAGTCAAAAACGTAATGCTCTTTCAATTGCGTCATGTAGTGGAATTCGATGATGCTGCCCACCTGCACGTCCGGAAGCACGATGACCTTGGCCATATATTTAATGCCTTTAGCTTTGACGATCATCTTGTCGATGGGCTTGCCTTCAAAATTCGCTACCGTGCCATCCGGACGAACGGTGCGCGCTTTCAGGCTGTGCACGTCTTCATTGCCGTTGAAAAAGGGGATTTCGACGTTGGCATACTTGCGGCCCTCTTCCGTCAGAATTTTGATACGCAGATAGTTGTATTCGCGGTTGGTAATGTCATCGCGGTCGACCTGGCGATATAGATAGATCGCGGGCGCACCGGGAGCTTCCGGAACGCTGGTCATGCTGAGCTCAGCGGGAGAGATTGGCTGCCACTCTTCGGCGCTGACTTCAGGCGCAGCGCATACGAATGCGCACACGCAGAAAATGAAGACAATCAGGAATGCACGGCGATACGGCATGTCACCTCCAGGGACGAAGATCTGGAGGCAGGGCTCCACAGTGGCGAGGATAGTGGGCTTGCCTCACTTCTGCAGGGCATCGCCAGCGGACAGTCGGAGTTGATGACCTGTGACAGTATTGAGGCGGACAATATAGGCGTGGAAAGGCGTTGTCAAGGGACCGCCAGCGTTGCGGTTTCGCAACTTTCACCCTGTTTATTCTTTTTCTGTGGCCAAGATTCGCTTCCCCGTTCGCCGCTCGTGCGGCATAATCCCGCACGCAGCCAATTTGGCAGGGGCTGGGAGGCTTTCCTTGAGTGAACGTCCGTGGAGTTCCACTGCACCGCCAGACGAATTCCGGCCGTTTGTTCCCAGTGAAGAAAGTCTGAAGGAATTCACGCTCCGGGCGGTCATCCTGGGCGCGTTGTTCGGGCTTTTGTTTGGCGCCATCACGGTTTACGTAGGATTGCGCGCCGGTCTTACCGTTTCTGCTTCCATCCCCATTTCGGTTTTGTCCATCAGCATACTGCGGGCCTTCGGCCGCTCCACGATTCTCGAAAACAACATCGTGCAAACCACCGGGTCGGCTGGCGAATCGCTCGCCGCCGGCGTGATGTTCACGATTCCGGCATTGATTTTTCTGGGCTTTGGCGCGGAGTTTACGTTCTGGCGAATTTTTCCTCTAGCGTTGCTGGGGGGATGGCTCGGGGTGCTCTTCATGGTGCCGCTGCGCCGGCAACTGATCGTCAAGGAGCACGGCAATCTCGTCTTTCCCGAGGGCACGGCGTGCGCTGACGTTCTGATTGCGGGCGAGCGCGGTGGCTCATTCGCCGGCCGCGTTTTCTGGGGCCTGGGTCTGGGCGGTGTGTATACCTTCCTGATGAACACAGCGCAGGCCTGGACTTCGCAGCCAGAAGCTCGGCCCGGCTGGTTTTCCGGCGCATCGTTCCGCATGACCATCACGTCGGAATATCTCGGTGTCGGCTACATTATTGGTTCGCGGGTGTCGGGCATACTTTTCGCCGGAGGCATTATTTCCTGGCTGGTCATCATGCCGGCCATTCGTTTCTACGGGCAGCTCGCCAACGGTGTCCCGATCTATCCATCCACCATTCCGATTCCGTTGATGACCCCGGACCAAATCTGGGGCACGTATATTCGCCCGATGGGCGCGGGTGCCGTGGCCGCTGCGGGACTGATCACGCTTCTACGCACGCTCCCAACAATATTTTCGGCGCTGAAAGCCGGCCTCAAAGACGTTCGCGCTGAAGGAGCCGGTCAGGCCGCGGTGGCGAGCCGTGTCGATCGCGACATGCCGCTGCGCTGGGTGGTGGTCGGTTCCATCCTGATTATCGTCATGATGTGGATGCTTCTGACCTTTCACCCGATTCAAGGGGCCGAAACGCGCTGGTATCACAATCTTTTTGCGGGCATCTTCGTGACCGTTTTTGGATTTCTGTTCGTGACCGTGGCGGCGCGCATCAGCGGATTGCTGGGCAACTCGTCGAATCCCATCAGCGGGATGAGCATCGCTACGTTGATGGCCACGTGCGCGATCTTTTTTGTGGCGGGATGGACCGCGCCAAATTACCAGGTGCTGGCCTTAATGATCGGTGGCGTAGTGTGCATTGCGGCGGCCATTGCGGGAGCCACCTCACAGGATTTGAAGACCGGATTTCTGGTGGGCGCTACACCGTTCTGGCAGCAGATGGGCCTGTTGATTGGCGTCACCGTTTCGACCATGGCCATCGGTACGACGCTCAACCTGATGAACAAAGGGCTGGAAAAATATATTCCCACGCAGATTCCGGTGACCATCCAGTCGCTTCCCGTCGGCGTGAAAGTGGAACGCGACAGCTTCACCTATCAAGGCAAGAATTATGAACTCATCAATTCGCTGGGCTCGCATGAAATTCCCGACGGCGAATATTTGTATAGTCCGGCTAGGCAGCAGATTGAGTATCAGTGGGCACAGGGGATCGGGAGCGACAAAGCTCCCGCGCCGCAGGCGCGTTTGATGGCGACGGTCATCAGCGGCATCCTGAATCAGCGGCTGCCGTGGCGCCTGGTGTTGATGGGCGTCGCTTTGGTCATTGCGGTGGAAATTCTGGGCGTCAGATCGTTGGCGTTCGCCACCGGCTCGTATCTTCCTCTCGGTACCACCGCGGCGATGTTTGCCGGGGGACTGATTCGCTCGCTGGTCGACGCCACCACGAAGAAAAAGGACGAAAGCGAAGCCAGCCCAGGGGCGCTCTATTCCAGCGGACTGATCGCCGCCGGTGGCGTTTTTGGACTGCTCGGCATCATCATCACGCTGTTGCAGGATCCAGAAATTTCCAATCGGGTGCCACACTGGGTCACTTCGGTGTTTCACCTGCCGTGGCCAGAAAAATTCTTTGCCATCGGGCCGAGGTTGTGGCCGGCGCTGGCACAAAACGACAAGCTGCCAATGCCTGCTTCGGCGCAATCGATATTCGGTATGGTGATGTTTGGCTTGCTGGCCGCTTCGTTATTCTACTTCGCGCGAAAAAAACTGGATTGACCTTTTTGAGCAGTCCAAATTCAGCGGGGTACACTACACTTTCGCACGTAAGCGACTACCTTTGAAGGAACGGCGGGACATGACAGGTCAATTTCTGGAGCTTCGTTAAACGTGAAAGCGAGCTTTTCAACTTCATATTCACCGCCTCCATAATTTTTGCCTTCATGCGTTTCCCCCGGTAGGAAGACTATGTCTCCGGGCCTCGGAAAGGACGCGACTCTTTCCAGAGGAACTAGATTGATTCCAGTTTTATTCGCATTGAACTCGAGACAGTCTTGACTTAGGTTTTTTACCGCTCGACTCTAGCCGATAGCAGTCCGTAACGTTCAACTACGGTTGTGTTCAGCATGGGTATCCCAGTGCTGACGGTCACGACTCCCAATTTTCTTCGTCGGTGGGCGACGCGCCAAAAGCCGCGTATCTTTCTTTCACTTGAATGATGAATAGAAAATCATCGAGCCATACGACTGCATCGGCAAATTCAAGCTCGGTTCTTCGGTTCGGCTTAAATAAATTTGTTGAGAATGTAAATTCTCGAAAAAAATAGGACTCATTTAGCTTTCCGAGAGCGTCTTCAAACTTCATGCAAATGACCTCAATGATAAATCACGTTGCGACGAAGAGCCAGTTATTGGCCGACCTTGTGGGTTGGAGATACTATGCCAGGAGAGGGCAGCCGCTCCGCCATTCTCGATCTTCTCCTGCATTCCTTGCCGCTCCAACGCTCTGCCCAAATTCCCAGCCCCTGCCGCATTTTCTAACGTCCATCCGTATCACTCTCAAGCGCCTCGCGGCAGAGGTTGCACTCTTTGCTGTTTTTTTTTGCCGCCCTTTTGTTTCAACATTTTCTAGCATCTTCTTGCAAAAAGGGGGTATCCCCCCGCCGCAAATTTAATGCCGGCACTCAAGGTCGGAAAAAACGGGTTCCGTCGCCCCGCATCTCCTATCGTGGAAACCGGACTTTGACGCGGTCACGCCGGGGCCGTACACTGCGATTATGCCTCCGGCTTTCAGCTCGCGGCGCTACAACTTCGATTGGCGGGGCTTTATTACGCCGGGCGTCAAGCTGCTGGTGCTTATCTGCTCCGGCGTTTTTCTGGCGCAAACCCTTGCGGACATTCTGCTGGGTCCGGAGCGCACCTATCACCTGATCATTCAGACATTCGGGCTGATCCCCGACGCGGTGATTCATGGCCTGCGCATCTGGCAACCGTTTACATATATTTTTCTTCACGGCGGCTTGTTCCACCTGTTGATCAACATGCTGATGCTGTGGATGTTTGGCCGCGAACTGGAACAGATGTGGGGCAAGCGGCGCTTTCTGAACTATTTCTTCCTGTGCGGGGTGGGCGCGGGACTGATTGAAGTGGCGATCAAGGCGCTGCCTATATTAATGGGCCGCAGTTCTTCGTTGACGCCCACTATAGGAGCATCGGGCGCCATCTTCGGCATACTCATAGCCAATGCGGTGCTATTCCCCGACCGGCGTATCTGGCTGATCCCGCTGCCGGTGACCATTCCCATGCGGCCGTACGTAGCGGTGATGGCGGCTATCGAATTTTTCAGCACGTTAAGCTCCGGCGGAGACGGCGTGAGCCATCTGTGCCATCTCGGCGGCATGCTGGTGGGCTACATTTATTTGCGGCGCGGATCGTTCCTTTACAACGTGCGCAACAGCGTGACCGACTGGAAGGTGCAGCGGAACAAGAAGAAATTCGAAGTGTATATGAACAAGCAGAAGGACCCGCCTTCACGCCCGGACCGCTGGATCAACTGAGCTAGCTAAGCTCGCCGCTGCTAGGTTTCCTCGCCAATTACGTGGAACTTCATGAAGTTGGTGGTGCCGCGAATGCCCATGGGTGTGCCCGCCACAATGCCAATCACGTCGCCTTTGCGAACCAGCCGCTCTTCCAGCAGCCGCTTTTCGGAGATGGCCGCGAGGCTGTCTATATTGTGAATATTTTTTATATCCGCAGGCATCACACCCCAGATAAGCGCCATGCGGCGGCGCGTTCCGGCCTCGGGAGAAAACGCAATGATGGGCACCAGCGGCCGGTAACGGGAAACCAGCCGGGCGGTAAAACCGCTGTGCGTAAACACGGCGATCAGCTTCATGTGCAGCCCGCGCGAGGCGTGACAAACCAGCTCGGCCACGGTTTCCGCCACCTTGAGTTGCTCCTGCATGGAAGGGCGCGGAAATTCGCGGATGCTTTTCTCCGCTTCCTCGATGATGCGCGCCATCATCTGCACCGATTCCACGGGGTATTTTCCTGAAGCCGTCTCAGCCGAGAGCATTACCGCGTCGGAACCGTCGAAAATCGCGTTGGCCACGTCCGAAGCTTCCGCTCGCGTGGGTCGGGGATTGCCGGTCATGGATTCCAGCATCTGCGTAGCGGTGATTACCGGACGGCGAAACTCGCGCGCACGCGCAATGATGGTTTTTTGCACCACCGGGACGCGCTCGGGACGCATCTCCACACCGAGATCGCCACGCGCTACCATCACACCATCCGCGGCGCGTAAAATCGCATCCAGATTTTCGATAGCCTCCGGTTTTTCCAGCTTGGCGATCACCGGAGTATCTTTGCCAGCTTTGCGAATCAAGGCTTTGGCCTGGAGTACGTCCTCTGCGCGCCGGACAAAACTCACGGCGATATAATCCGCGTCGTGCTTCAGGGCGAAGATCAAATCTTTCTTGTCCTTAGGCGTCAACGCGGGCACGCGCAACTGCACTCCGGGCAAATTTATGCCCTTGTTTTCCCCCAGCGCGCCGCCATTGATCACTTTGCAGATTACTTCGCGCCCGCGCACCTGCATGACGCGCAGTTCGATCAGTCCATCGGATAAAAGGATGCGGTCGCCTTTGTGTACCTCGCGCGGCAACGGGGTAAACGAGGTGTTCACGCGGGTGGAATCGCCGAGGATTCGTGCCGTGGTGATTACAAATTGTTGCCCGGCGTTCAAGAATACCGGCTCACCGCCGGCCAAAACCCCGGTACGGATTTTTGGCCCCTGGAGATCGGCCAGGATCGATATGGTCTTGCCTTGTTCCAGTGCGGCGGCTCGCAACAAGGCAATATTCGCGGCGTGATCTTCATGCTTGCCGTGCGAAAAATTGAGTCGCGCCACATCCATGCCCGCGCGCAGAAGTTTTTCCACGACACCCCGCGATTTGCTAGCGGGTCCGATGGTGCACACGATTTTCGAGTGGCGAAACGTCATGTTTTGCTTAGCGTGCGGCGGCGAACTCCGCGACGATGCGCGCCAACACATCGACACCTTTGTTGAACGAAGCGATGGGCAGTCGTTCATCGTCACCGTGCATGCGCTGGTAATCCTGTTCGGCGAGTGGGAACGGCAACAGGCCGTAAGCCTGCACGCTGTGCAGCCTGAGCTGCGCCGAATCCGTTGCCCCGGTGGATTGAAAGGGCACCACCGGAGCATTTCCAAATTGCGCGGCAGCCACTTTGGAAATGGTGGCGTAAAAATCCGATTCCAATGAAGACGGAGGCGCCGCTAACCCGGCATCCGGCTGAACTTCAAACTTGATCTGCGGGTCGTTCACTAGCTTCGTCAAATCGGCGAGCAAGACATCGATGGTGTCGCCCGGGAGCAGGCGGATATTCAAATTGGCGCGCGCTTCGGCGGGGATTACGTTGTTGCGCACGCCGGCGGACAGCATTGTGGGTGAGATGGAGTCACGCATCATGGAGTTCCACAGCGGGCTGGCGTCGGAAACCACTTTTTGCGCGTGTTCGCCGCGATCTTCGGTATCCAGAGCGCGCATCCATTTGGCCAACTCGTCCGGCTCAAGCGGTGCAAGCTGTTCGAAATAGCGGCGCACGATGCTGGTGAAGTGCACCGGCGCCGAATAGGTTCCGATTTTAGCCACGGCTTGCGCCAGATGCACTACGGCGTTGTCTTTGGTCGGCCGGGAGGCGTGCGCCGATGTTCCACGCGCGATCACCGCGACGTTGATCGCCACTTTCTCGCTGGCTTGCACGGCGACGTATTGCACTTTGCCGTCATTTACAAAAACTTCTCCGCCCTCGTTAATCGCGTAGCCCGCCGCGAATTTGTCCCAATACTTGGAGATCAATATTTTGATGCTGGCGTCGCCCCCCTGCTCTTCATCACAGGTGGCCAGGAAAATTACGTCGCGATCCAGGCGAGCATTGGAATGCTTCAGGGCGATAAATGCGGCGAGATTGGCGGCCAGCATGCCTTTGTCATCGATGGATCCGCGGCCGTAAAGAACGCCATCCTTAATAACAGCGGCAAAGGGGTCCACTGTCCACCTGGTGCGATCCACTCCCACCACATCCATGTGCGCGACCAGCAATAGTGCCTTGGAGGGATCAGCCATTGCGGAACTCCGTAAACGCGCCACCAGCGCGCTGCGATTCGGAGCCACTTCCAGAAGTTCCGACGGGATACCCTCTTTCTGCAAAACATTGGCGATGTATTTCGCGGCCACCACCTCGTTACCCGGTGGATTCGTGGTGTTGATGCGAATTAAATCGATCAACCATCCCTGGGCCTCTCTGGCCAGCGCGGTGGTATCGCCGATGGGCGACGGACTGGACATTCCCGCGGTCATGCCCTGAGCACTCGCGGGCGATGGCGGTTGAGCGTTGGATTGCGGCGAAGCCTGCGCGATGGAAGGAAAACGCGCGCCCAGGAGCAGGGCCACGAAACTGAGAACCAACTGCACCTTGCGTTTCCCGATCACGAAGCTCCTCCGTCCCAAAGTCCGGTCCGCGAAATTCAGCGCTGCAACACTTTCCCGCGATTGCGCTTCATACTAACATGCAGGTGTGGGCGCTCCGGTCGTGGTGTAGACCGGCGTTGCGTAGAGTCAACCGCAGCCTCTTGCGTAGTTAAATAAATTTTCGATGTGAAGACGAAGAATGAGGGTTCCGCATGAACGAAATTGTTAGCAGGGTGATTTATGTCAGCGTCGGGACGCTGTTGGCTTGTTTCTTAGCGGCATCCGGCTCGTTCGCGCAAGCGCCGCCGGGCCCGCAAGGCGGACAACCGCAGCAGGCCGCGCCGCAGCCCGCTCCTGCCCCGCCCCCCGCTGCAAAACCGCCTGCCCAGGCGCCCCCAGAAGCCGGCGTCACCATCGCGGTGGACGTTCCGGTGGTTACGCTCGACGTAATCGCTACCACCAAAAATGGCGACATTCTTACCGGTTTGAAGAAAGAGAATTTCCGCGTTCTCGATGAAGGGACACCGCAAACCATCACGAACTTTGCCCCCACGGATGCTCCCATCACTATGGTGATCGTGATGGAGTTCAGCGGCCGCGCGTACGGCTGGTTTGCGGCATACGCCAAATACTGGGCCGACGCGCTGTTCCCCAATTTGCAGCAGAAGGATTGGGTGGCGCTGGAAACGTTCGATATGCGGACGCGCCTGGAGGTGGACTTTACACAGGACAAGAACGAAGTGCGCGCGGCGATCAACCGGCTGTATTTCCCGGGATTCAGCGAATCGAACGTCTTTGACGCGCTACTGGAAACCAATGAGCGGCTGAAGGACGTGAAGGGCAAAAAATCCATCCTGCTGCTGGCCAGCGGCGTGGACACATTTTCTAAGCATACGCTGGACCAGACCATGAAGCAGTTGCGCCAGAGCGACGTCACCATTTTCGTGGTGGGGTTGGACAAAACGTTCACGAATTATCTGGAGACTCACGGGTCGCTCGGCGCTCACATGGATTATCTGCAAGCCGAAAATCAGTTGAAGACGTTTGCCAATGAAACCGGCGGCTACGCCTGGTTTCCGCAATTTGACGGGGAAATTCCGGGCATCTTCCAGCAAGTCGCGGCCTTTCTGCGGCACCAGTACAGCATCTCGTACACACCGGGAAATGGCGCAAAGGATGGAAAGTTTCACAAAGTTAAGGTGGAACTGGTCGCGCCCGATGGTGGTCCTCTGACAGTGCTGGACCAGAAAGGAAAAAAACAAAAATACGTGGTGTACGCCCGCGAAGGCTACCAGGCGCCTAAAGGTGGCGTTGGCGATTGAAACTTCAATAGCCCTGGGCTAAATCAACGAGATTGAAAAGTTCGCGGCCGTCGAACCAGCGTTCCAGCAGATCGACCAGCAATTCTGTTTCGCGCGGCCACAACCGGTCGCTTACCGCGCTGGTGTGCGGGGTAATAAATAAGTTCGGCGCGTGCCACAGCGGACTGGTGGGCGGCAACGGCTCAGTCTCAGTCACGTCCAATGCCGCGCCTCCCAGTGCCCCGCTTTGCAACGCAGCGATCAGTGCGGTTTCATCCAGCAACGATCCACGGCCTACATTAAGGATTCGCGCGCCGCGCTTCATCACAGCGAGTTGATCGGCGCCAATCAAATGTTTGGTCTCGGTGGTCTCCGGAGCGCACAGCAAAACGTAATCAGCCTCAGGCAGTGCTTTGTTCAATTCGGATATGGCGATAATTTTTTCCGCGTGGGTGGCATCCCCACGACCGGACCGGGTCACACCCCACACGCGCATTCCCAGGGCTTTTGCGCGCTGAGCCACTCCCCTGCCGATCGATCCGTACCCAACGATGAGCAACAGCTTGCCGTTCAGCTCGGTAAGGTGCTGCGGCATGTCCCACAAGTGTTGCTGCGACCACACCGCTTTTTCCTGCTGACGCAACGACTCTGGGAAATTGCGCGCCAAGGCAAGCAACAAGCCAATGGTATGTTCGGCCATGGGGACGGAAAAAACTCCGCTGGCATTGGTCACCTGCACGCCGGAGTTCATCAGTTCCGGGTACATGAGCTGCGTTACACCGGCCGATGTGCAGTGAATCCACTTGAGTTTCTTGGCCGCTACGAATTGCTGAGCGCGCAATGTGCTGCCCACAAAAATGTCGGCATCCGGCAATTCCGCAGGCAGCCCGTCGAAGTTCGACAAATGCACCACATTCATTTCCGGCCAACGCTTGCGGATGGTGTCGGGCAGCACCGGTGCGGCGTTCCAATGCGTGAACATACTCACCACGCAGATGATGAGTTTGGTGTTTGCGGGTTCGGTCCTGTGGCTCACATGGGCCTCTGAATCGTCGCGTTATCGTTGAATTACCGTTGCGTCCAGGGATGATCAGGGTTTCTCGCGCAGATCCTTGCCGGTCATCTCGGCGGGTTGGCGTTGCCCGAGCACGCCCAGCATGGTCGGAGCAATGTCCCGCAGTGCGCCGCCTGCGCGTAAACGCAGGTGCTCATCTTCATTCACCAGGATGAAGGGCACCGGGTTGGTAGTGTGATAGGTGTGCGCGCCGCCGGTCACGGGATCCACCATCGTTTCGGCGTTGCCATGATCGGCGGTGATGATCCAGGTGCCGCCGCGGGCCTTCAGCGTCTGATAAATTTTTGCCAGTCCCGCGTCCACGGCTTCCACAGCCTGAATAGCGGCCTCCAGCTTTCCTGAATGACCAACCATGTCGGCATTCGCGTAGTTCATGATGATGGCGTCGAATTCGCCTTTCTCGATAGCGTTCACCACGGTCTCGGTAATTCCAGCAGCGGACATTTCCGGCTTCAAATCGTACGTGGCCACTTTGGGCGAAGGAACCAGAATGCGCTCTTCGCCGGCAAAAGGCTTTTCTACACCGCCGTTGAAGAAATACGTAACGTGCGCGTATTTTTCCGTTTCGGCGCACCGCAAATTTTTGTAGTCCAGCTCAGCAAACACTTGCGCCAGGATCTGCTCGAGCTTTTCCGGCGCAATAACATAGTTCAGCCATGGCCAGTTCTTGTCGTAGCGCGTCATCGCTACGTAGAAGAGGTTTTTGGGCCTTTTCGCGTCGGGGAACTTGTCGAAATCCGGCGCAGCCAGCGCATAGGTCATCTGCCTGGCGCGGTCGGCGCGAAAATTAAAGAAAATCACGGCGTCATCGTCGCGAATCAAGCCCACGGGCTTAGCGGCGTCGCCGGTGCCTTTGGTGACTACAATTGGTTTGATGAATTCATCGGTGACGTCCTGTTCGTAACTTCGCTGCAGCGCCGCAACGGGATCATCGGTGCGGGTGTCCGCTTCGCCATGCACCAGCGCGCGATACGCCAGCTCCACGCGCTCCCAGCGATTGTCGCGATCCATGGCATAGT
>Ga0182024_10014389_pt1 | contig 15299 bp, 14 predicted proteins | sample P32metaG_FD_120480 | JGI IMG/M metagenome (GOLD analysis project Ga0182024, IMG submission 120480) | Permafrost microbial communities from Stordalen Mire, Sweden - P3-2 metaG (Illumina Assembly) | ecosystem: Environmental > Terrestrial > Soil > Wetlands > Permafrost | place: Sweden: Stordalen... | reverse complement strand
GTCACGGTCGCGGTGAGCGAGATCTCGGTGACGCCCGCGGCGGCGAACCCGACGAACACGATGTTTCCGGTCATGTTGACGACGAAGACGTGACCGAGCGCGAGGAAGCTGACCGCATCGACCGCGCCGGCCACGACGGTCAGCAGCAGCAGCAGATACGGCAGAACACGGCTGTGGTCGCGCACCGGCGCTAGGCGGCCGGCGGCGCCGACGCGTCCGGCGTGTGAACGTGCTCGGGACGAAACCCGATTCCGACGAAGCGCGCCGGAAGCCGGCGCAGGAAAGGAAACATGCGCAACAGCCGGATCGGGAACGGCACACCGGTCGTCGTCGTTTGCGCGCTTTGAAGAACGCGGCTGATCACGCGGTCCTGGATGAAGACCTGCAATCCTTGGGTCGCCTTGGTGGGAAACATCCGTCGCCGTTGCACGCGCGCGAGCTCGCTCAGGTTCGGACGCCCCATGCGTAGCGGGGGATACAAGATGTTCGCTGTGGCGACCGCATCCTGGATCGCGAGATTGATCCCGACGCCGCCGATTGGCGACATTGCATGCGCGGCATCGCCGATGCACAACAGCCCGGGCTCGTACCACTGTCGCAGCCGGTCGATGGTCACGGTCAGCAGCTTGACCTGGTCCCAGTCCTGTAGCGCGTCGACGCGACCGCCCATGATCGGCGCAACCGCGACGATATCGTCGCGCAACGCCTGCAAGCCGCGTTCCTTCACCGCCTCGAAACCGCCCTTGCGGATGACGTAGGCGCACTGCCAGTAGTCGCCGCGGTCGAGTGCGACCAAGATCCGGCCCGCGTTGAAGTTGCCCAGCGCCGCATCCGGATCGTCGGGATGTTTCGGTAACTTCATCCACAACACGTCGATCGGTGCGCCGAAGTCGTCGACGACCAAGCCGGCGCGTTCGCGCACGATCGAGTGCCGCCCGTCGGCGCCGACGACGAGATCGGCGTGGATTTCGACCGGACCGTCGGGACCGGTCGCCCGCACGCCGGCGACGGTGCGGTCGTTCTCGATGAGATCGGTGACCTTCGTGCGCATCCGCACGCGGAATGTCGGATAACGCCGGCCGGTCTCGGCCAGGAAGTTGAGGAAATCCCACTGCGGCATGAGCACGATGAATTTGCAGGTGCTGTGCAAGTACCGAAAATCGGCGACCGTCACCGTCGTGCCGCCGATGTTCCCGCTGAGCCGGTCGAACTTCGTGTGCGGGCGTTTGAGGAATTCGTCGAGCAGTCCCAGCTCGTGCATCACTTCGAGCGTCGACGGATGGACGGTGTCACCGCGAAAGTCGCGCAAGAAATCCGCGTGTTTCTCGAGCACGATTACGTCGATCCCCGCGCGGGCTAGAAGAAAGCCCAGCATCATCCCGGCCGGTCCGCCGCCCGCGATGCAACAGCGCGTCTGCAGCGGCGTCATCTCAGGCCTGCTGCGGCGCGACGATCGTAGGTTCGATGTACGGGGTGGGATCGTCGCCGCCGCCGGGGGGCGCGTACCGCGCGCGCAGTCGCAACACAGTCCGGATCCCCGCGAGATCGAGGGTACCGTCATTGCAGAAGCCGTCGCTGCGTTTGAATGCCGCGTCGTAGCTGGCTGCGGCGACCGCCGGCGAGACGTTGAGCGCGCCGGCCAGCAGTGGAATCGAACCGGTCTTGTCGCTCGCCGCGTGCTCGAGCGCCACCCGGTAGGCGTGCATGTAGCGGGTGGCGACGCTCGCATTTTCGTGGAGCCAGGCGCGGCGCGCGACGACCGCGATTCCCTGATACGCGCCGAGCACGTCGGTGACGTGCGCGAGCGTCGTGCAGCCGGCGGCACGAAGCGACAAATCGAAGGGCGGCGTGAGCAGCGTCGCGTCGAATTTGCGCGCGGCCAAACCACTTGCCCGTTGTTGCGCGGTGTCGCGCGCAACCAGCCGGTATTCGTCGTCCGCAAGTCCTTCGGCGGCCAGCAACGCGCGCAGCGCGTTCGCGTTTCCCATCGTGAGCGAGTCGGCCGCCACGGTCTTGCCCCGCAGTTGCGCGATGCGGGTGATCCCGCGGCGGGCGACGAGCCGAAGCTGACCGTGATCGACACCGAGGATCGCGACGAAGTCGCGGTTCGTTACCGCAGCCGGGCCCGCTCCCACGTCGCAAGCGATCGCATCGTCGATCGCGGTATGCGCGAGGTGGAGTACGCCGTCGTCGAGCTGGCTGAAAAATGTGCTCGATTTTGCCGGCTCGGCGTCGACGGCCAAACCGTCGGAAGCGAACATCCCTAAGTACACCCCGGTCAAGAGCGGCAACGCCGAAAGTCCCGGAGCGTAGCCGACTTGGATCGGAACGAGGTCTTGCGCTTGCGCCCGCCGAGCGCCCGCCGCGACCGTAAGCGCCGCGCATCCGGTGAGGAATGCGCGTCGTGACACAGCCATTGGTTGGGATAATACGCGACCCGGCAGGCGAATAACTTTTCCGGGTCGGCCGAGCAAGCGGGGAGACGCTTTTCGAGCGCGCGAATGGGTCGCGGCTCATGGCTCAGGCAGTAATCGTCGATGCTCTTCGCACCCCGATGGGGCGCTATGCCGGTGCGTTCGCTTCCGTGCGGCCGGACGACCTCGGCTCGTACGCGATTCGCGCGTTGGTCGAGCGGACCGGAATCGATTCCGCGACGATCGACGACGTTTTCTGGGGCGCCGCGAATCAAGCCGGCGAAGACTGCCGCAACGCGGCACGGATGGCGCTGCTCCTGGCCGGTCTGCCGACGAGCGTCCCCGGAACGACCCTCAACCGGCTGTGCGGCAGCGGGCTGCAAGCCCTCAACTCCGCCTTCCACGCGATTCGCGCCGATATCATCGATGTCGCGATTGCCGGCGGCGCCGAGTCGATGACGCGCGCGCCGTTCGTCATCCTCAAAGCCGAAAAGGCCTACGACCGCGCGCCCGACATTCACGACACCACGCTCGGCAATCGCATGGTCAACCCGCTGCTGGCCGCGATGTATCCCCCGATCTCGCTGGGCGAGACGGCCGAGAACGTCGCCGAGCAGTTCAACGTCACGCGCGAAGAACAGGACGTCTTCGCCTACCAGAGCCAGATGAAGTGCAAGGCGGCGATGGAAGCGGGGCGCTTCGACGCCGAACTGATCCCGGTGCACGTCGAGCGAGGAAAGAAGAGCTACGACGTAACGCAGGACGAGCCGCCGCGTCCCGACACGACGCTCGAAGCGCTGGCCAAGCTCAAGCCGGCATTCAAAGCCGGCGGGACGGTGACGGCGGGGAACTCCTCACCGCTCAACGACGGTGCAGCGGCGCTGCTGATCTGCAGCGAGGACGCCGCGAAACGCTATGGCTGGCAGCCGATGGCGCGCGTCGTGACGTCGGCGACGTTCGGCGTCGATCCGAGCATCATGGGAATCGGCCCGATCGGCGCAACGCGCAAGGCGCTCGAACGCGCGCAGCTCTCCGTTCGCGATCTCGACCTGGTCGAATTGAACGAAGCGTTCGCCGCGCAGAGCGTGGCGTGCGTGAAAGAGCTGGGGATCGATCCGGCGATCGTCAACGTGAACGGTGGCGCGATCGCGCTCGGTCACCCGCTCGGCTGCAGCGGCGCGCGCATCGCGACCACGCTGCTGCACGAGCTCAAACGCCGCAATGGTCGCTACGGCCTGGCCACGATGTGCATCGGCATGGGCCAAGGCATCTCGACGATCTTCGAGTCAATGTCACGCTGAGCGTAGTCGAAGCGCGAACGATCGTGGCGAAGCAACGACCAAGGCTGATCGAGCCGCGATCGTGCCGTCGGCCTGAGCGGAGTCGAAGGTCGACCGCCGCCAAAGGATGAGCCTCGCTCGAAGAGCGAGGCTCTTTCATTTTAGACCCAACTTCACGCTGAAGGGGTAGTCGTGCTTCGACTGGCTCAGCACGACGGCGCGAGATCGACGTGGCGCGTCGCGTTGTCGACACGGCCCCATCGTTCGCGCTTCGACTTCGCTCAGCGTGACAGCGGCCTGCTCAGCGTGAAATCGCGTACGCGCAGCGTGAGGCGCGCCGTTAGTGCCCCTTGAACTGCGGGGGGCGCTTGGCGGTGAAGGCGGCGAGACCTTCGGCGAAGTCGGCGGTTGCGCCGGCGATTGTTTGCAGGTGCGCTTCGTAGTCGAGCGCGGCTTTGATGTCGCCCAGCCCGTTGCGGACCAGCTCGCGTTTGATCAACCCGAGCGATTGCGGACCGCGCGCGAGCGTTGCGGCGAGCTGTTGCGCCTCTTCGAGGCAGCGTTCGGTGGGAACGACGCGCGTGCACAGGCCCATCGCGTCCGCCCGCGCGGCGTCGATCTTCTCGGACAGCATGCACAGCTCGACCGCGGCCGCATATCCGACGATCCGCTCCAGCGTGAACGACAACCCGCTGTCCGGAACCAGGCCGATCTTCACGAACGCGGTGGTGAACGACGCCGTTTCCGCGACGATGCGGAAGTCGCAGGCGCAGGCGATCCCCATGCCGGCGCCGGCGGCGACGCCGTTCACCGCCGCGACCACCGGTTTCTCGATGGTGACCAGCTTGAGGATCAGCGGGTTATAGCGTTTCTCCACGGTGTTGGCGAGATCGGCGGCGCCGCCCGGCGGTAACGTCTTTACGTCGTCGAGTGCCTGCCCCGAACAGAATGCTTTGCCCTCGCCGGTGAGGACGATCGCGCGCACCGACGCGTCGCGTTCGAGCGCTTTGAACGTGCCGAGCAGCGATTCGAGCAGGTCGGCGGTCAGCGCGTTGTACGCTTGCGGTCGGGCGAAGGTGACCGCCGCGACGCCGCCGGCGATGCCGACGCGGTGGTCGACCGGTTCGCTCATCGTCCGCTCCATGTGGGTTTGCGTTTGCCGAGAAATGCATCGACGCCCTCGCGCGCATCCTCGGTCTTGAGCAGCGTATAAAAGGCTTGGCGCTCGTCGAGCAGCGCCGCGTGCATCGAACCTTCGTAGGCCCGGGCGATCGCGCGCTTTGCCGTGCGCACCGCCTGCGGCGCTTGGCCGGCGATCGCGCGTGCCAGCGCGAGCGCGACCGGCAGCACGCGTTCGGGGGGCACCGAACGATTGGCCAGACCGTGCAGCTCCGCTTCCCGGCCGCTCAGCTCGCGGCCGAGCAGCACCATCTCGGTTGCAATGGTCTTGCCGACCGCGCGCGTCAAACGTTGCGTCCCGCCGGCACCGGGCATCACGCCCAGGCTGATCTCCGGCTGACCGAGGCGGGCGTCGTCGGCAACGATCAGCAGGTCGCACGACATTGCCAACTCGAGCCCGCCACCGAGCGCGACACCGTTGACCGCCCCGACCAGCGGTAGCTCGACGGCCCACAACCGATCCCAGATCTCGAGCCGCGGACCTCGAGCGGCGAACTCGCCGATGTCGGCACCCGCCGCGAACGCGCGCTCGTTACCGGTGATGACCACGGCGCGGGTGACGCCGTCGGCATCGAGCATCTCCAAGGTGCTCGCGAGCTGTTCGACCAGCTCGTTGGAGAGCGCGTTGAACACCTTGGGGCGGTTCAAGCGCACGAGCGCGACGTGCTCGTGCGGGCGCTCGGTCAGGACCACGGCCTGTCCTGAGCCGGTTGAAGGGTCGCTCATGAGGTTGTCCTTCGATCGTACACGCGCTTTGCTTTCCCCGCTTCGATCCGTTCGATCGTGCCCGGCGGTACGATGCGCGCGTCGAGCGAGATGAGCAGCGTCTCGGCCAGCCGCCGGGTCACCGAGCGGGTGAAGACGTCAATATCGTCGATCGCCGCGTCGGGACGGTACTCGACCTCGACGAGCATCACGTCGAGCCCGTTCGGCGGACGGTCGACGAAGATGCGATAGTTCGGCGAAAGCTCGCCGAAGCGCAGCAGTACCTCTTCGATCGCCGACGGGAAGACGTTGACGCCGCGAATCAACAGCATGTCGTCGACGCGGCCGGTGAACCAGTCGATCCGCGCGGTCGTGCGGCCGCACGCGCACCGCTCGCGCACCATCGAGGTGAGATCGCGCGTGCGATACCGCAAGACCGGCATCGCCTCGCGGGTCAGCGTCGTGATCACCAGCTCACCGCGCTCGCCGTCGGCGAGCGGCGTGCCCGTCTCCGGATCGATGATCTCGACCAAGAAGTGATCCTCTTGGACGTGCATGCCCTGTTTCTCGAGGCATTCTTGCGCCACGCCCGGGCCGATGATCTCGGTCAAGCCGTAGATGTTGGTGGCGGTGACGCCGAGCATTTCTTCGAGCTCGGCCCGCATCTCGCGCGTCCACGCTTCGGCACCGCAGATCGCGTAGCGCAGCGCTTTGGGGATGCGGTTCTCGGCGCGCATGCGTTCCGCCACGACCAGCGCGTATGACGGGGTACAGCCGATGCCGACCACCGGCAGGTCGCACAGCAACTGCATTTGGCGCGCCGTGTTTCCGCTCGAAGCGGGGATCGCGCACGCGCCGAGTGTCTCGCATCCGCCGTGACCGCCCAGGCCGCCGGTGAAAAGCCCGTAGCCCCACGCCACCTGGAACATGTCGCCGGGCGAGATCCCGCCGGCCGCCAGACTCCGCGCGACGACCTCTCCAAAGATCCGCAGGTCGCCCCTGGTGTACGCGCCGATGGTCGGGTTACCGGTCGTGCCCGACGACGCGTGGATGCGCGCGAGTTGATCCTCGGGTACGGCCAGCAGTCCCAGCGGATAGGCGTCGCGCATGTCGGCCTTGGTGCTGAACGGCAACCCGGCCAGATCGTTGAGCGAACGCGGCGCGGGCGCCCCGGCCACGCGCTCCCGATAGATCGCGTTGGCGTGCCGCAGACGCTCGACCTGAGCTTGCAGCCGCTCGAGTTGAAGGGCCTCGAGCGCGTGGCGTTCGAGCGTCTCGAACTCCGGCTGAAAGATCATGCCGGAAGAGTACGCCGACGAAACGAACGGCCCCCCGCCATGGGGCCCCTTGAGTTCTGGTTCGAGTTCGCTTCAACGTATTCGTATATCGCGGCGATGCGCATCGGGGCGTTGTGCCGTGATGCCGGCGTCGAAATGGTATGGAAGCCGTTCTTGCTCGGACCGATCTTCGCGCTCCAAGGTTGGGAGACGTCGCACTTCAACTTGAACGAGCGCCGCGGCGCGTATATGTGGCGCGACATGGAGCGGCTCACGGCGAAGTTCGGACTGCCGTGGCGCAAGCCGTCGGAGTTTCCACGTAACACGATCGTCCCGGCACGCGTCGCCTGCGCGATCGCGGGCGAGGCGTGGTGCGATGACTTCGTGCGCCGCGTCTACGTGGCGAACTTCGGTGAGGATCGCGCGATCGAGCGCCCCGGAGTCATCGTGGAGATCCTCAGCGAGCTGGATCAACCTGCCGCCGACATTCTCGCGCGCGCCGAGTCGCCGCGGTTTCGTCCGCGTCTGCGCGAAAATACGCAGCGCGCAACCGAGCTCGGGATCTTCGGTTCGCCGAACTGTATCGTCAATGGTGAGCTGTTCTGGGGCGAAGAAGCGCTGGAAGATGCGATCGACTGGTCACGGCGACCGGCGTAGCCGTGCCACGGGCTTGCGCGACGATTCCGATTGGTGTAGAGTGGGCATGCCTATCGGTACGGTCTCGGAACGAGGCAGCCACTCATGCTACGTATCGGTGGAACAGTGCGACGAGGGGGTCGGCGCTGCACCAAGGAGAGCGAGGTAGCGACAAGTCGCCGCCTCGTTTTTTCTATGCGAGCTCTCCACGCTCGCAACAGCCGTGCGGACACCGACCAAACGGGTCGTCATACCCAACGTAGACCAGCTCGCCAAGGCGGAACTTCTTCGCGTCTTTGGGCTCGAAGGGAATGAGATTGAAGACGACGCCGTCGTGCTCGCTTACGATAATTGCGACGTTATGAATCGTAGGATGCGCGGTCGCGAAGAGATAGTAGAGATGCGACTCGAGGTGTCCATCCTCGCCGGGTCGATAGCCGCGCCATACTTCGATTGGCGTCCGTAGAGCGGCCTCGACCCACGCAAGGTACGGTGCCCGCTGGGGTTCGCCGCGAATGTGGTCCACGACGCGATCGTTGAAGTGTATCGGGCGCGACGCATAATCGTCGATGTTCATCCCTGTCCGGGCGCCATGTTCAAGCCCCGCGACTCCACGCATCCATCGATACCGTTCTTCTGGCTCGACGGAAACGATCGCACGCTTCAACTTGCTTGGCCGATCACCGGCGTAACGTTCGACGATCATCCGCCAAGGATGAAGGCCGAGTCGCTTGGACGTGATGGCGGCGACATCGTGCTGCACGGTCTCGTGATTTCGACATCAATGCAGTGCTTCCGGTATTCGCCATGCTTACGGCGCGCAAACGGCCCGCGCACGCGCGGAATCCTCCGGTGCGTTAGCCGCGCGCGCGGATCTTGAACACGGCAAACAAGTAGATGAGGGAGGGCACGAGCACGACCGCCCCGCCCGCGACCGCGACGAGAAACGCGGCCAGCGTCGCCGGCGGCGCGGCGGCGGACGCCAGCGTCCAGCGCCCCGGAACGAGCTCCGGAGCTTGCGCGCCGAACCATCCGGCCAACACGGCGACGACCTCGGCGGCAACCGCGATGCGCGCGCCTCGCGCGTTGCGCAGCGCAACCATCAGCATGACCGCGAGGCCGAGCAGCACGGCGAGCACGATTGCGGTGCGCGCCGTCGGTCCGAGTAACGCGGCGAAGAGCCGCGGCTCGGCCTCGCGTGCCAACAGAACGGGAACGAGCCCAACGATCCACACGGCCGCGGTCGCGGAGATTGCGCTACGCCGGAAGTCGTCGCGAAGCGCCGAGTCCCGCGCCTCGGCGATCAGAAAGACGGCGGCGACCTGTGCGCACAGCGTCACGTTGAACAGGCCGACCGCAAGCGCGAAGGGTGACGTCCACGCATAGCGGCCGGTCGCGAGCGCACCGATCGTGTCGCCGAGAAAGAACGGCGCGATGAGCGATGCGGCGCCGAACACGACCGACCACGTCCGGGCGAGCATCGCGTTGTCCGAGGTGTAGTTGCGAAAGACGAACGCGGCACCGCGCAGCACGATTCCGAGCAGCGCGAGGGTGAGCGGTGCGTTCAGATACGTGCAGACGTCGGCGTAGGCCGGCGGAAAGCACGTGAAGAGCGCGACCCACGCGAAGATGAGCCACACATGGTTCGCCTCCCACACCGGACCGATCGCGTTGGTAATCGCATCGCGCTGTCGTGCGCGGCGCGGTCCGCTCGCGAGCAGGTCCCAGACGCCGCCGCCGAAATCGGCGCCGCCGAAGACGGCGTACAAGGTCAACGCCGCGACGGCGACGCCCGCGGCAAGGGCAAGCGCGCTCACGGCAACGATTCCGGCACGAACGGTTGCCGCTCGGCGGCGCGGGGCGCCGTGCCGACGCGTCGCAACAACCACCAGCACGTCGCCGCGAGAATGACGTACAGGGCGGAGAAGCCGTAGAACTGCACGGCGATCCCCGGTGCCGAGGTCACGGCATCGCTGGTGCGCAGGAGGCCGTGCGCGATCCACGGCTGCCGGCCGAATTCGGTAACGAACCAGCCCGCTTCGAGCGCGATCAGCGCAAGCGGACCGGAAAGGGCGATTCCGGCGACGAGCCGGCGCCCGAGCGCGCGCTTTCTCAGCACCACGATCGACCAAGCCAGCGCGATCAGCAACAGCAGCGACGCGCTGCCGACCATCGTATCGAACGAATAGTGCACCAGGGCAACGGGCGGGCGATCGTCGCGGGCGACGCGATCGAGCCCGCGCACCTCGGCGTTCGGATCGAAGGCGACCAGCAGGCTGAGCGCGCTCGGGATCTCGATCCCGTACCGCGTCTGCCCGTCACCGACGATTCCGCCGATCGTGATCGGTGCATGACGCTGCGTCGTCCACACCGCTTCGAGCGCGGCAAACTTCGCCGGTTCCTGTTGGGCATCGAACCGGGCGATCACGTCGCCCACGATCCATTGCAGCGGGATCGCGACGGTCGCGACGACCATCGCGATCGTCAGGCCGGCGCGGACCTGTTCGACGCGATCTTGTGCCTGGCCGCGCAGCAAGGCGAACGCGCACACGGCAGCCGCGCCGAAGCCCGTCATCACGTATGCGGCGAGGGTCGCGTGGAGGTCTTCGACCAGCCACGGCGCGCTGAACATGGCGGCGACCGGATCGACGTCGACCACCTTGCCGTGGTCGAGCCGGAAGCCGGCCGGCATGTTCATCCACGCGTTCGCCAGCGTGACGAACGCGGCCGAGATCGCACCGCTGACGATGATCGGCAATGCGCTCAGCCAGTGCGCGCGCGGGCTGAGCCGGTCCCAGCCGTAGAGGTAGATGCCGATGAAGATCGCTTCGACGAAGAAGGCGAACCCCTCGAGCGAAAACGGCAGGCCGATGATGCCGCCGGCATAGCGCATGAAGACCGGCCAGAGCAATCCGAGCTCGAAAGCGAGAACGGTTCCGCTGATCGCGCCGACCGCAAACAGGATCGCCATGCCCTTCGCCCATGTGCGGGCCAGATCGTAATAGGCGCGCCGTTTGGTGCGCAGCCACAACCCTTCGGCGACGAACACGAGCAGCGGCAGCCCGACGCCCAGCGCCGCGAAGACGATGTGGAACGCCAGCGACGTGCCCATCTGCGCGCGAGCCGCAAGCACCTGATCCATGCCGTCAGACCGTGCGGCGCGCGGTGGAGGAGAAGATCTCGGCGAGGCGGCCGTCGCGGTCGAGGTCATGCTCGGCACCGATCGCGACCGCGCGCGCGATGTACTCATCGCAGGCGTCGTCGGCCGCGCCGTGCGCGCCCAAACGTTCGAGCGCCGCGATCACCTCGTCGGCACGCGCGTCGGCGAGCTCGCCGATCGAAGCGTACGCGTCGACGACGATCGTGCGATCGGGCGACGCCGGTAACGCGAAGGCCCACGCGACCGGGAACGACCACTTGCGGCGGCGGATGTCGGCGCCGGCGGGCTTGCCGGTTTCGGCCGGCGTTCCCCACGTGCCGAGCACGTCGTCGCGGATCTGGAACGCGAGCCCGTACGCGCGGCCCATCAGTCCGTATGCGGCGGCGCGCTCCGGCGAGACGCCGGCGCACAGCGCACCGAGCTCGCACGACGCGGCGAACAGCGCGGCCGTCTTCCCTTCGATCATGCGCACGTACTCGTCGAACGTTACCGCCGGAGAGGTTTCGAAGCCGATGTCGGCACCTTGTCCGCCGCAGAGCGCGAAATGCGTGCGGTGCAGGCAGGTGGTCATCGCGACGACGCGCTGCGCGTCGAAGTGTTCCGGCTGATCGAGCAAGGTGACATAGCACAGCGCGCACATCGCGTCGCCGGCCGTGATCGCGGCCGGCACGCCGTGCTGCACCCACAGCGTCGGGCGGCCGTGACGCAGCTCGTCGCGGTCTTCAATGTCGTCGTGCACCAGCGAGAAGTTGTGCAACAGCTCGACCGCGGCGGCGGCGGCAAAGGCGTCCTCGCCGTTGGCGCCTTCGGTTTCGGCGGCGGCGACCAGGATGCGCGGGCGCAGGCGTTTTCCGCGTTTGGCGCGCGGGTCGTCGAAGGCAAAATGGTCGCGCACCATCGCGCGGACCGGTGAGGACTCGTCGAGCCGTTCGACCGCGCGCTCGAGGTACGTCTCGAACGCCTCGAACGACGCTGTGGTTAGCACACTACTTGACGAGAACCGACCGAATCGAGCCCAGGACGTTGACCGGGCGCATCATATCGGCGGCCGCCGACGCTTCGAAACCGGAGTGGACCATGCAGTCCTTGCATTTCGGATTGCCGCTGGCGTGACCGTAGTCTTCCCACTTCGTTTCTTCGAGCAACTGCTTGTACGAGGTCGCGTAGCCCTCGCCGAGCAGATAACACGGCTTCTGCCAGCCGAACAGACTGTAGCTGGGCATGCCCCAGGGCGTGCAGTCGTAGTCCTTTTCGCCGGTCAAGAAGTCGAGGAAGAACGGGCTGGCGTTGAACTCCCAGTGCTTCTTACCGCTCTTCATCGGCGCGAAGATCTCGCGGAACAGTTGGCGCGTCTGATCTTGGGCGAGGAAGTGTTCCTGGTCGGGCGCTTTCTCGTACCGGTAGCCCGGCGAGATCATCATTCCGTCCACCTTGAGGTCGTCGGTGAGGAAGTCGAAGAAGTCTTGGAACGTCTTCGGATCCGCGCCGTCGAAGATCGTCGTATTGGTGGTGACGCGGAATCCGCGCGCCTTGGCGGCTTTGATCGCCTTGACGGCAACGTCGAAGATGCCATCGCGCGCGACCGCATGATCGTGCACCTCGCGCGGTCCGTCGAGATGGACGCTGAACGTGAGATACGACGACGGCGTGAACTTGTCGAGGCTCGCTTCGAGCCGAATCGCGTTGGTGCAGAGGTAGACGAACTTCTTGCGCGCGACCAAGCCGCGGACGATCTCGTCGATCTGGGGGTGCAGCAGCGGCTCGCCGCCCGGAATCGAGACCACCGGTGCGCCACACTCCTCGGCCGCGGCGAAACACTGTTCGGGGCTGAGGTGACGCCGCAAGACCTCGACCGGATGTTGGATCTTGCCGCACCCGCCGCAGGCCAAGTTGCAGCGGAACAGCGGCTCGAGCATCAGCACCAGCGGATACTGCTTGCGCCCGGCAAGCCGCTGCCGGATCACGTACGATCCGACTTTTACGGCTTGCTTGAAAGAGATCGCCATTCATCCTCCGCCCGGTGCCGGCCGACGGTAACGTATCCGTGGCCGCGAAACCAGGAGACCGCATCTGCCAGCGCCGTGGTTACCGGGCTGCGCGGGACTCCGAGCTCCGTTGCAGCCTTCTCCGTGGCATAGAACATTCGCTGCTTGGCCATCCGAACGCCGTCGAGCGCGACGTCGGGCGGGATGCCCAGCCGAGCCAGCACGAGCTCGCCGAACGCGGCATACACGAGCGGTACCGCATGCGGAAGTCGCAGGCGGGGTGCCGGGAGCCCGGTCACCTCTGCGAGCCGGTCGAGCAGCGCGCGCAGCGTGAGGTTCTGATTGCCCAAGATGTAGCGTTCGCCGGTTCGCCCCCGCTCGTACGCCAACACGTGCCCCTCGGCGACGTCGCGCACGTCGACGACGTTGAGCCCGGTCTCGACGTATGCCGGCATCCGCTGGTTCAAGAAGCGCACGACGATCTCGCCGGTCGGTGTGGGCTTTGCATCCCACGGACCGACCGGCGTGGTCGGGTTGACGATCACGACGTCCTGTCCCGCCGCGACGGCGTCGTGGGCTTCGCGCTCGGCGAGATACTTCGAGCGCTTGTAAGCCCCGATCAACGATTCCAGCGGACTCTGATACGTCTCGTCGGCCGGCACGAGGTCCGATCGCACGCCGATTGCCGCAACCGAGCTGGTGTGAATGCTGCGCGGAACGCCGGCCGTGCGCGCCGCGGCGAGCACATTGCGCGTGCCGTCGACGTTGGCGCGCATCACGTCGGCCTGGTCGCGACGCCACAAGCTGTAGGTCGCGGCGAGGTGAAAGAGCGCATCGCAGCCGCGCATCGCGTCGGCCAGGCCCGGCGCGAACAGATCGCCGTGCACGCGTTCGACGTCGAGCTCGGCCAGCGAGGGCGCTTCGCCGCGAACCAACGCGCGCACGCTCCAGCCGCGCGACAACAGCACGCGCACCAGGTTCGCACCGACGAAGCCCGATGCGCCGGTGACGAAGGCGATCGGCACGATGCTTCCGGCTAGCCGGTGAGGGTGAACTGACGCTTGCGCACGCGCTCGGCCAGCCAGCGCAAGGTGCGATTCGTCAAGGTCGACGTGGAGCCGGCGATGACCAGCGCGCGCACTTCGGGACGGCCGATCTTTACCGCGCTGCCGGGAACGAGCATCTCGTCGGAGCGCTCGAGCTCGCGCATCGTCGCGATGGCGAACAACAGCGGCAACGCGCAAAAAAGGCGAATGCGCATCGCGGCGGCAGGTATCGCTTCGATGTACCGCAGGCCGCGCTCGATATCGGCGTTCGCCAGATCCATCAACGGCGTGAGCGCCGCGCGGTTCACGGCGCGGCGGTCCTCGCGCAGCAGCGCGTCGTGCCCGCTGCCCTTCGCTTCCAAGAGATCCGACGGTACGAAGATCGCGTTCTCGTGCTCGGCGTCCCACGCAATGTCTTTGAGGATGTTGACCGTTTGCAGCGCTTCGCCGAACGCCTCGCAGTCCTCGAGCAGCCGTTCGTACGTCGCTTGACCGACGAATGCGGAATGTTCGCGCCAGAGCTCGGTGAGCAGATGCCCGACCGTTCCCGCGACGTAGTAGCAGTACTCGCGAAACGCATCGACGCTGCCCAGGCGAATTCCGGCAGGATGATCGAGCACGATGCGGCGCATTCCGGCGACCATCTCGCTGACCCAATGCCGCAGGATCGCACGCGTCGGGGCGTCGAGCGTGCGGTAGCCCTGGAAGACCTGTCCGGTCTGCGCGACCAGCTCGATGTAGTCGTCATTCGCACGCAGTTCGGCGACGCAGTCGCTGAACGCGTCGGCGCACCCTTCGTCGTCGAAGCAGGTCAGGAACGCGTCGAGCAATTGCGCCTTGCGTTCGGGCGCCATCGCGAGCTCGTCCTCGATCGTGTCCGCGATGCGGCACAGCAGGTAACCCAAGCGGACCGGCGGCTCGAGCCGGGCCGGCAGCAGCTTGATTCCGAGCGCGAACGTTCGGGAGACACGCGGCAGCAGCAGGCGTGATATACGCTCGGCGTCCGATGGCGTCGCTTCGTGGGCCCGCATGCCCGGTCGCGCTACCTGCACCGCCTCGATCTTCCGTCGAGAGGGTGCTCGCGCCTCTCCCAGCGGGCAGGAAGCAGCTTGGCTGAGCGGCGATATTGGCGCGGATGCAAGTAGGGACGCCACAACACCGGGAGTTGTTCTGCCGGACCTTTGTCGAGACGCACGTCGCGTTCGAGCCGGAAGAGCTGCCGTGGCCGCACCTCGAGGGCGTCGACCTCGCGCGCTTGCGCGCATTCCCATTCTGGCGGTACGCGCGTTCGATCGAACAGCGTGCGGGCCGCATGGTGACGGCGTTCGCGAAAACGGTCGATGACCCGCTCATTCGAGCCGCGGTTGCGCTACAAGGCCAAGAAGAAACGCGCCACGGGCGTCTGATGGAGCACGCTATCGAGCGCTACGGGATCGATGCGCCGCCGCTGACGATTGCCGACGCGCCCGTCTCGCCCGAAGAGTTCGCGATCTTCGGATTCGGTGAGTGCACCGATTCGTTCGTCGGATTCGGTGCGATCGCGATGGCGCGCAAGAAGAAGATCCTGCCGGACGCGCTGCTCGACGTCTTCGACGGCGTGATGTACGAAGAAGCGCG
>Ga0182024_10014388_pt1 | contig 15300 bp, 14 predicted proteins | sample P32metaG_FD_120480 | JGI IMG/M metagenome (GOLD analysis project Ga0182024, IMG submission 120480) | Permafrost microbial communities from Stordalen Mire, Sweden - P3-2 metaG (Illumina Assembly) | ecosystem: Environmental > Terrestrial > Soil > Wetlands > Permafrost | place: Sweden: Stordalen... | reverse complement strand
TACGTTGGAAGGAAACAATCATGCCGATCTCGGGGGCGCGAATCGTGCACTCATGACGGCTCTGCAGCGTGCACGGATTGCGACCGACGGCTTTATCGAATGGCTGAACGCCCAGGCACCGGCCAAGACGGGCCCGTCGGGAGTCGGCAAGGAGAATTACAACTGGTACCTGCAGAAAGTACACTTGGTTCCGTACGACTGGGACCAGCAAGAGACGCTGCTGCGGCGGGAGTTGGAGCGCGCCCAGGCAGGGCTTCGCGAGGAGGAGTACCGCAACCGCGACCTACCGCCCCTGGAGCCGGCGAATACACCCGAGGCGTTTCGCACCTTAAGCGTCGGGCGCATGCAAAAGCTCACCGATTTCCTGATCCAATCCGGCATCGTGCCCGATAAGGAGTATTACCGCGACGCCATGGCGAAGCAGGCGCTCGAGTTCGTGCCGCCGGAGAAGCGCAATTTCTTTCTGCAGGGCGCAGCCCGTGAGCCGCTGGCCTTGTATTCGCACGATTACCATTGGATCGAACTGGCGCGGATGAAATACGAGCCGAACGCAAGCCCGATCCGCCGCCTGCCCGCCTTGTCCAACATGTTCGATGCGCGTTCGGAGGGCCTGGCCACCGCCATGGAGGAGACACTCATGCACACCGGGCTGTATGACGACAATCCTCGCGGGCGAGAAGTTGTCTGGATCATGCTGGCAAATCGAGCCGCGCGCGGTCTGGCATCCCTATATGTACAGGCCAACGAACTGACCCTGCAGCAAGCCGGACATTTTCACGCGCAGTGGACGCCGCGCGGATGGTCGGATCCGAACAGCGACTTGGTGGCGTTCGAGCAGCTGCTGTACTTGCGCCAGCCAGGGTACGGAACCAGCTACATTGTCGGCAAACTGCAATTCGAACGGTTGATGAGCGAGTATGCGCACAACCAAGAAGCAACCGGTACACATTTTAGCCTGGCGGATTTCTTCGCCCATATGAATCGCTCGGGCACCATTCCGTTCGCGCTGATCGAGTTGGAGATGATCGACGCGGATGCGCGCCTGGATCTCAGGACGGATCGATGAGATCGTCAGATTCGCTCAAGTCCGCGTGCTCCTGATCCCGTGTCGGCAACATCAATACGAAGCCGTCGCTCTCGTAGGCATAGAAGCGCCACTTCCTGATGGTTTTGGGTGTGCCTAGGATCAACAGCTGTTGACGAAGGGTGGCGAAGTCGTTGAACACGTCCGAACCGCTCATGACTTTCTCATACCGGTTCAATAGCGCGTCGGTTTCTACGCCCTCGGCCGCGTACGTGATCAGCACTTTAAGCGGCACATTGAAAGATTGCAGCTTGCTGATGGTTTCGTGTCCCTTCGAACCGTTGTTCTCGTGTTCGATTGCGACGGAGATCCATTTCGCATAGGCGGTGTAGTTGCCGAAATTATCCGTCCCTCGTTCCTCATAGAACATGCCGTTGAGCGTGTGATACTCCTTGTTCCACGACAGCAGATTGAGGTGCTTGGCGATCTTCGGATAAATAGTGGTGCGCATGAAATAGTTATAGGATTTCGTCTCGAAACGGAGCGCCGTGCGAAAGCTCTCATGTTCCGATTTCATGACGGCTACGAAGGCGTTGCGGAAATCTCGGGGGCTAATCTTATTCATATATAACAGTAACTTATACACTATATCTATGAGGTCTTGGAAGCGCGATCGCGCCGCGCAACCTCGAGGATCAGGCAAGGTGCTCGATCAAGCCGATCGCCGCGGCGGGATTGCTGACCTTGTGGCCGCTGATCACGTAAAGATACACATCTCGCGGCGCGTCCTTCGCCTGCTGCGCAGAGACGTAGTCGAGCCCGGGCGGTTTTTTACCCGACGCCCAAGCCTTGACGCGTGCCGCCCAGAGCTCGAGCGCCGCGTTCGAATAGCCCAGTTTTTCCGTCGCCTGCGTCCCCATGATGCGGGCGTAGACGAAGGGCGCGGTGGCATCGGCGATCTGCGGGTGAGGGGAGTCGGCGGCGATCACGGCCGCAACGCCGTATTCGCGCAGCAGCGCCACGAAATCCGCCGTGCGGAAACTCTCGTGGCGAACTTCGACCACGTGACGCAATCTGCGGCCCTCCGCCTGCTGCGGCAGCATCTCGAGAAATGCCTTGAAGTCGTCGGGCTCGAACTTCTTGCCCGGGAGGAATTGCCAATTTATCGGGCCCAGCTTTTCTCCTAGCTCCGTGACGCCGCCGGACAGAAAACGCGCAATGCTCGGTCCCGCCGAAGCCAGCACTTTGCGATTCATCGCGAAGCGCGGAGCCTTTACCGAGAATACGAAATCGTCGGGCGTTTCGTCGCGCCATTTGGCAAAGGTGGCCGGCTTTTGCGATCCGTAATAGGTGCCGTTGATCTCGATCGAGGTGAGCCGGCGGCTGGCATACTCGAGCTCCCGTGACTGTGCGAGTCCGGCCGGGTAGAAGCTTCCGCGCCAGGGCTCGTAGGTCCAACCACCGACGCCAATTCGAATCGTGCCTTTTACAGCTTCGTGCATTGCAGGTCCCCGTTATTACGATTAGATTTGCGGCATGAGAATCAGCCTGTCGCTGTGGGCATACCTGGTTCCAATCATATCTTTTGCGCTGGTGCCGTAAGTGGCGAAAAAGACCCGGCCGCAATCATCAGGTTCGATGTCACGACGCACGTTCGTCACGGGAGCCGGCTTGTCGGGGCTGATCGCCGCGGCCTCGTCTCATGCGATGAGCGAAAGGGATCCGGGTGCGATACCCGCCGCGGGAACGCCCGAACAAATTCACCTCACTTGGGGCGATGATCCTGCCAGCAGCGTGTGCGTCTCCTGGGTCTCGGCAGCGCAAGCGGTCAATCCGCGGGTTCATCTTCATACATCTTCCAAGATGCGCGTGATCCACGCCGTGCAACGCACCTACACCGACGGCCTCAATGGCCAGACGGTCTTCACGTATCACACAACGATAACCGGGCTGGAGGCCGACTCCGAGTTTGCCTATGCCGTGACGGCGGATGACGATCGCAATCGCGAGCGGCCCTTTAGATCCACGTTTAGAACAGCCCCACGGGGGCGGGCACGCTTTCGCTGGACCAGCTATGGCGATTTGGCGACTCCCGTCGTTTCATGGGTACTTTCCTCGCCCCAGAGCGCGTTTGCAGTCGAGGCGGTCGAGCGCTTTCGGCCTTTATTTCATTTGCTCAATGGCGATCTTTGCTACGCCAACTTGAATCCACATGCGCAGCCCGCCGTATGGGCCGACTTCGGGAAAAATGTTCAGACCTCCGCGGCGAATCGACCCTGGATGCCATGTCCCGGTAATCATGAGGTCGAATTCGGCAACGGCGCGGACGGCTTCAACGCCTACCTGACGCGTTATCGTTTGCCGGACAACGGCACGCCGTTCCCGGGCCGGTGGTATAAATTCCAGATCGGTTCCGCACTGTTCATATCGCTCTCGGGCGATGACGTCGTCCATCAAGATAGTGGGGCGTTCGTGGCGGGACCGGACGCTTTGCAACCCGCGCCCAGTACGGGAAATCCGCCGATCATGCCGGGCTCCTCTTTATACATTCGCGGCTACAGCGGCGGCGCCCAGACCCGATGGCTGGAAAGCACCTTGCTCGCCGCGTCCCAAAATAGCGCCATCGACTGGATCATTGTGCAAATGCACCAGGACGCGCTGAGTTCATCCAAGAACGGCAATGGTTCGGATAAAGGCATTCGTGAGGCGTGGCTACCGTTGTTCGACCGCTACGGCGTCGATCTGGTGCTCTGCGGCCATGACCATGATTATGAGCGAAGCTGGCCGGTGCGCGGCTGCAACCACAATGTTGGCCGCGATGCGCTCACAGGCGCGACGGTCGATACGCTGCAGCCGAATCCGGTGATCATGGCAAATCCGACGAATGGCCAGTTCGATACGAGCCGCGGCACGATCCATTTCATTTTAGGCGGCGGGGGAACCAGTGCGCCGGTGGATGCGTACGGGACGCATCCCGAGAATGGATCTCCGCAGGCCAAGGTCATTACGAAGGCGAATCGGCCCGTGCCCGGCGCCGCCGCGGGCACCTATACCAAGCCCGGCGCCGATGCGCTCGAGCCCGCCATCTGGTCCGCTCGCCGCGACACGGATACTGGCTATGGGATCGCCGTGTTCGATCTGGATCCGGGCGCGGACGGCGCGAAGACTTCGATTTCCATCTCGTATTATCACGCGGTCGGTGCCGACAAGGCGGCCACCCCTAAATACGACCTGTTCGAAACCGTGGTTCTGGCCAAGAGCCGCCGCGACGATGCTTGACAGCCCGCGGAGGGAAAGGGACTCTCGCAGCGCGTTGGCATGCGAGGTCGGTAAAGGAGAAGCCTATGACGTTGAGCGAGGATCTGAACAAGCTGGCTGAGCTTCGGGCAAGCGGTGCGTTGACGGAGGAGGAATTCGCCAGTGCCAAGGCCCGGTTGTTGAATGCGCAGGGCGCGCGAGACAACGAGCCTGTGACGGCGGCGGTCAACGCGTTCCGGCGCAGCCGTAGCGATCGAGTGCTCGGCGGCGTTTGCGGGGGGTTGGCCCGGGCGACCGGAGTGGAGTCGTGGGTATGGCGCCTGCTGTTCGCGGTATTGTTCATCTTCGCAGGTGCCGGTTTGCTGGCCTATGTGCTGCTTTGGATTTTCGTGCCGAGCGAGTAGGGTCGCGATATGCCATCGCCGATTCGAGTAGGGATCTTGAACGACATGTCGGCGGGGCCAACCGGCGCGTCGGAGACTGAACAGTGGCTCCGACTCGCCGTGGACGAACTGACGGGCAAGGGGCGCATCGCCCGTCAAGTCGATTTCGTACACGCCTGGGGTCTTGGTCTCCCCAGCGGTACAGCCGCGGCCGTCGAGCGGGCGTATGCGGAATTGGTTGCACAGGATGTACTGCTCGTGGTCGGTCCTGCCATTGGCGACAATGCACTCGTTGCCACACCGCTTGCCGAGCGGCATCGCCTGCCGACTCTTCACTGGGCAGGAGCGGAGCGGGCTCGCGGCGAGTATATGTTCCACTTGCAGGTGGGTTCACATGAAGATGAGTCCATCGTGCTGGCGCGCTATTTCGCATCCCTTAGGCATGGCCGTGTGGGAGTCGTCTACGATCTTTCTCCGATTGGCGAACAACATCTGCTGTTTCTGGAGGCGGAAGCCTCTGTTCTCGGGATCCAGATCGCTGCCGCCGTTTCCATAGCGCCGCTCGCCGAGGACGCCTCGCAGCAGATCGGCGGCATAATGAGTGCGCGCCCCGATGCAGTCGTGTACCTAGGCTTGGGACTCGCCGCGGCGCCCGTGGCGCGCGCCCTCACGGCTTGCGGCTGGCTGGGTACCAAGGCAATGAACACCGCCGGAATTCGCGGCTACGATCCTAAGTTCGCGCAAATCATCGACGGCTGGGTATACGTCGATATGTATTCCGACAGCAACGCGACGCTCGCTGCGCTGCGCCAACGGCTTGGCATCTCCACCACAGGCAGCTTTCGCTGCGCGACGCGCTACGATCTGGCGCGCCTGGTTGCGGAAGGTTTGGCTCGGGCCCCGGAGGCAACACGCGACGGGGTCAAGGAAGGCCTCGAACGGGTGAAGTGGCTGCCCGCCGCCGAAGGCCATGAGGGAACTTTGCTGGGCTTTGGCAGGTACGATCGCGGTGCCCTCCACGGGCGCTACCTCGTGCTTCGCCGCTGGTTCAACGGCGAGTCCCTCGAAGTAGCGTGAGTTTGTTGACGGATCAATCGAGGGAGGGTTCTCTCACGCGCTGGCGGTAGTCTCGCGGCGCCTCGCCCATCTCGAGACGAAAGGCCTTTGCGAATCCGGACGGACTCTCGAACCCGCATTGCGCGGCAATCTCGCTGATCGGCTGGTCCGTTTCGCTCAACAGGGAAATGGACTGCAGGAGTTGGCTTCGATGGCGATATTCTTCCCAGGTCATGCCGATTTCAGCCTTGAGATGCCGGCGCAGCGAGCGCACGGACATACCGGTGTGGCGGCACACGTCAGACAAGCTCGAATCCATCCGCAGATTCGTGTAGTCGAGTGCACGCTTCATGCGCGGATCCTTGCTCGTTGGCAAGAACAGGTTTGCCTCACGCGTGATCCATTCCCCACATAACGTGGCCATGGCCTCGAAGAATATCTTGCGAACGGAATTCTGCGGTGAGTCGACCGGCCAACGCATCGCTTCCCGCATCATCTCGCGCATCAGGCCCGAAACCATGAGCGTGCGCACCCGCTGCTCAGGATCGTTCAGCATCTTGATCGGGAAGAACACCGACACCCAGCGGATGCCATGAATGCTGGTGCAATGCGGGACGCCGGCGGGAATCCACGCCGCGAGCTGTCTGGGAACGAGATGGCGGCCGTGGCTGCTTTCCACTTCGATGGCACCCTCGAATGCACATAGGAGTTTATGCATATCGTGGAAGTGCCACTGCAAATCGACATGCATCCCATCGCGGTACACCGAACCGGCCTGCAGTGGGGTACCAGCATCGCAAATGGGCATCAGACCGGCGTCTTCCTGCGAGTTGGCCGGTGCCAGTTTGGTGGTATCCGGCCTCAGCCTGTCTGTTAGATTTGGAACGTCCACGGCTTAATTAATAGGTTAAGTTCGACGTGCTCGCGTCCGACCGACTGCCCGGCGCCAATGATGACATGGCGGCCGGATGCATGTCGAAAAAGCCGGCTGGACGCACCTTGAGCCGCCGATGCCCCCGGTTGGCCCCTCAGGACGCGACATTGGCCCTATCTCGCGCGAGAGTAGAAGATGGATACGGCACTCTAGCCCTCTGTCCGACATTGACATTGATGAGCAAGCAAACCCACAAGGTTCCGTTGAGCCCGGCGAGCGAGCTGGCGCAGCTGCGCTCGCGGACACCGTGGCAAACCGTAAGCGACGCCGCAGGTCGTGAGCCGCTCAAGTGCGCATTGGTTGCCGCCGACGATGCGTGCGGCATCCAACGGCTCACCTATGCACGTCTGGTCGAGCGGGCCGGCAATCTTTCCGCCGGCCTCGCCAGCGTTGGCGTGAGGCGCGGCGACCGCGTCGTACTGTGGATGACCAACACGCTGGAATGGGTCTTGAGTTCCTTGGCCATCATGCGCCTCGGTGCCGCCGTGGTGCCCATCAACACCTTCCTCAAACCCGCCGAGGTGGAATATGTCATTGCGCAGTCGGGCGCCCGGCATCTTCTGATGCTCGACGTGTTCCGCAAGCTGCGCCTGCCCGAGATGCTCGGCGAAATCTGTCCCGAATTCAGTTGCGCCAAGGAACCGGGCTTTCTGAAGAGCAATACTCTGCCCGACCTGCGCAACGTGGTGGTGTTCGGGCGCAGCGGGATCAGGCACGAGGGCGCTTTCGATTTTGCAGCACTGGAAGCCCTCGGCGCATGCGACGAGCACGCACGAGCATTCGCCGAACGCATGGGGCACGAAACATGCGGCAGCGACCTCGGCATGGTCAAGTACACCTCGGGCAGCACCGGTTTCCCCAAAGGCGTGATGCTCGAACAGGGTGGCATCGTCGCCAACGGCACGCTGCACTCGCGCCGCATCGGCGTGGGCAGTTCGGATGTGTATTTCAGCATGATGCCGTTCTTCCATGCCGGCGGCAGCATCTGGGGCCTCATGACCATGATGACCAATGGTGGAACGCTGGTGTTCACCGAAGCATTCAATCCGCAGCTGGCCATCGACCTGATCGAATCTGAACAAGCCACCGTGTGGGTCAGCGTACTCAGTAAAGAGGTGTGCGAGGTGGCGTCGCAGCAGGGGCGTCAGCTGCGATCCGTGCGCATCGGCGATATTTCCAGCGAGATCGCGCGCCAGGTGCTGCCCAATGCGACGTTTTCCTTTCGTCCGTTCGGCTTGACCGAAACATATGGACCCGCCGCCGTAACCAGCCCGACAGATTCGCTCGAGCGCCGAAACACGACGTGCGGCCGCATGCTGGAGGGAAATGAACTGCGGGTGGTCGATCCGGATACCGGCTTGGATGTCCTCCCGGGCGAGACCGGCGAGGCCTGGGTGCGGGGCAACATCATGCGCGGCTACTGGAACAATCCGGAACAAACAGCTCGCGCACTGACCGCAGATGGCTGGCTGCGCAGCGAAGATTTGGTCTGCATCGATGACGACGGCTACGTCAGCTATGTCGGCCGGCTGAAGCTGATGCTCAAGGTCGGCGGCGAAAACGTCTCGATCGAGGAAGTAGAACGCGTGATCTGCAGCCACGAGGCGGTGGCTGCCTGCGCGACGGTCGGCGTTGCGGATGAGCGCAAGGGCGAAGCGGTGCGTGCCTACGTGACGCTTCGACCGCGGCAGACCCTGCAACAGCAGATGCTGCGCGCCTGGCTGGAGCCGAGGTTGGCGCGGTTCAAGATGCCTCGCGAGATCATCTTCGTGGACAGCTTGCCGCGCCTCGCCAACGGCAAGCTCGATCGCGTTGGCTTGAGCCAATGGGCGCGGCAGGAGATGGCCTCGTGACGGCGGGCGAAATCAGTGACGACGCGGTGTTCAGCGCATTTCCAGCCGTTCTGGTCGATCGCGACAACATTGCCCACTATCGCGGCATCCTTGCCGGCAAACTGCTGATCAACCGCTGCGCGGCCTGCGGATACTGGGTCTATCCGCATCGGCCCCTTTGCCCAAAGTGCCTGTCGTGGGATGTGCATCCTGCGAAGATCAGCGGGCGAGGTAAGGTGTTCCTGTTCACGCTGATTCACCAGGTGCGCGAACCCGGCGGTCGCCTGCGCGAGCCGATCGTCGCGGCGGCCGTGGAACTCGTGGAGCAGAGCGGGCTGCGCTACCTCGCGCGAATCGTCAATTGTCCGAGCGAACGGATCATCCCCGACATGCCGGTGCGGCTGACGTGGATCGAGAGTGAAAACTCTGTACGCATGCCGGCCTTCGAACCCCAACCTGTGCGGGAGGGCTGAAACGGTGGCCCGCAATCCGCTCCGGGATCAACCCGCGGTGGTCGGCGTAGGCTCAACGCCCCACGGCCGCGACCTGCAGCGGACGGCACTCTCGCTGGGACTCGAGGCTGCGCTGAAAGCGATCGAGGATGCCGGGATCGACAGGCAGGAAATCGACGGGTTGTGCGGCTCCGGAATGGATACTCTGGCGATGGGCGGCGCCGGCTTTCTTTCCTTGCAAGGTGCTCTTGGCATCGAGAAGACCACTTGGGTGAAGAACGGCTGGCTGGGGTCGTGCTTCGTGTATGCTGCTGAAGCCGTCTTTTCCGGCCTTTGCGATATGGCGCTGGTGGTGCAGAGCTACACGCGCGACGTGCTGATGTCGCGTTCCGCCGCCAGCGATCCTTTTCGTCTGCGCGCCGCCCAAAAGAAAATGGGAGACGGCCTGTTCGCGCAAGACGATTTCGCTCGCCGCTGGCTGCATTCGGGCGAGCCCTACGCCGGATGGATGGGCCGCTACATGCACGATTTCGGCGCCGGTAAGGACGTATTCGGCCTCATGGCGGTGAACAACCGCAGCCACGGTGTGCGCAATTCCAATGCGTGCCAGCGCACGCCGATCACGCTCGAGGACTATCATGCGTCGCGTATGATCTGGGCGCCGATGCAAATGCTCGACATGGACGTGCCGGTCGATTGCGCCGAGGCCTTCATCATCACGACCAGCGAGCGCGCGCGAGATTTGCGCCGCAAGCCGGTTTTGGTCGATGCCATGTCGCTGGGCGGTACGCGCGTTGGCGAATTCTACGAGAACACCCTGGGCTGGACCGAGAACGCCTTCTGGGTCTGTCTGGAGGGACTGTGGGCGCGCAGCCAGTTCAAAGTCGAGGATGTCGACCTGTTCTATCCCTACGACGGGTACACCATCGATGCCATTGCCACCACCGAAGCAGCCGGCTTCTGCAAGCCCGGCGAGGCGGAAGATCTGTTCAAATCTTCATGGGACGCGCGCAGCAACATTCTGCGGCTCAACGGCGGCCGCACGCTGGTCACCACGCATGGCGGCGGCCTCTCGCAGGGCCGCGCAGGCGGCGCCAACTTCTATTCCGAGGCCGTACGTCAACTGCGCGGCAACGAGGGCGATCGGCAGATCGCCGGCGCAAAAACCGCCCTCGTCTGCATCGGCAGCTTCTTCCACGACCCTTCCGCCGTGATGCTGCGCGCGGCATGAGGTCTTTCTCAATAACTCATTGCACAGGAAAATGACATGAACATGCCGGTATTGAATCCAGCCGCCTTCGGCGGCCGCAAAGTGATCGACGTCGACACGCATCTGACCGAGCCGCATGACTTGTGGACCAAGCATGCTCCGGCGCGGTTCAAGGACCGCGTGCCGCAGGTCAAGGTGCACGACGGCGTCCGCTCCTGGGTGATCGATGGCGATAAGGTGCTCTTGAAGGGAGCGATCCCCTCGAGCACGGTCAAGCGGGACGGTTCGAAATGGCCGGGACTGGAATTCATCGAGCACCAGTTCGAGGAAGTGCATCCTTCGTCGTATGAGCCCCGCGCGCGCGTGCAGATGATGGATGCGACCGGAGTCACCGCTCAAGTGCTTTATCCGAACATTCTGGGGTTCGGCGGCCAACTCGCGGTGAGGGTCGATGATGAATTGCGTCTCGCGAGCGTCGAGATCTTCAACGATGCAATGGCAGAATTCCAATCCGACAGCGGCCAGCGCATCTTTCCGATGGCGCTGATCCCTTGGTGGGATGTGAATCTTGCCGTCAAGGAGATCGAGCGGGCCCAGAAGATGGGCCTGCGCGGCATCAACATCAATTCCGATCCGCACTTCTTCAAGACTGCCTCCGGCGACAACCTGCCGGATCTCGGCCAGGAGCACTGGTACCCCATGTGGGAAGTCTGCGAGGCCCTCGACATGCCGGTCAATTTCCACATCGGTGCCTCGGAGCAATCGATGGATTGGGTCGGCATGCAAGGCTGGCCCGGACTGCACCGCGATCTGCGCTCAGGGTTGGGCGGCGCCATGTTGTTCATCAACAACGGGCGCGTCATGGGCAACCTGATTCTCTCCGGGCTGCTCGACCGCTACACCAAGGTGAGATTCGTTTCGGTTGAAAGCGGTATCGGCTGGTTGCCGTTCCTGCTGGAGGCCATCGATTACGAATACCAGGAAGTCGGCGCCAACCAAGCCAAGCTGAAGCGCAAGCCCAGCGAGTACTTCAGTTCGAACTTCTCGGCTTGCTTCTGGTTCGAGCGGCGCGATCTGTCCCATCAGATCAAGAACGTCGGTGTCGACAACGTTCTCTTCGAAACCGACTTTCCTCACCCGGTCTGTCTATTTCCGATCGATGACATGGACAAGGCGTTGGCGGGCCTTACCGAAGTCGAGAAGGTCAAGGTACTTTCCGGCAACGCCGCCAAACTCTACAACATCCGCCTGTGACAACAATTAAAACCGAGGACGAAGGCTTATGCGTATCTGCCGCTATACATTGAAGTCGGGCCCCGAGGCCGAACGGCCGCGCCTCGGACTGTTGGAGGAGGGCGGCATACGCGATGTCACCGAAGTCGCGGATCGGCTGCCGGCGCAGCGCTGGCCGCTACCACCGGGAGATCTGCTGATCGGCAGTCTTGATTCACTGCGTGCGCAGATCGAGAGTCTGGCCCGTACCGCGCCGCTCATCCCACGATCGTCCGTGCGGCTGCTCTCGCCGGTTGCCAACCCAGGCAAATTCATCTGCGGCGTCGGCAACTGGTCGCATCACAAGGCACCGCTTGGAATGCTCGGCTTTCTTTTCAAGGCATCGAGCGCGCTGGCCGGCGAAGGGGAAGGGGTGCAAGTGCGCTGGCCGAATCGCACCACGCTGCACGAGCCCGAACTCGCCACCATCATCGGACGAAAGTGCACCAACGTGACGGAGGCGCAGGCGCTCGAGAACGTCGCGGGCTACGCGTGCGCGCTGGATATGACCATGAAGGAAGTGAAGGAATTCTATTGCTTCTGCAAATCCTTCGACAGTTACGGGGTGTTGGGGCCGTGCATGGTGACCGCGGACGAGATCCCCAATCCCTCCGAGCTCGGCTATCAGTTCTTCGTCAACGGAGAGCTCAGGGGCGAAAGAAAGTTCAGCGATCTGACCGGCAGCCCGGCGCAACTGGTCGCTTACGCATCCAGAGCAATGACTCTCTATCCCGGGGACGTCATACTGTCAGGCGCTGCAGATGTTGGACCGGTTAGGATCGGAGACGTAATGACGCTGGAGATTCCGCGCGTTGGGCGCATGGATGTGCCTGTGTCCCTCTCCCCGCAAGCCGAGGGCGTTTAAAAACTACATGGCCCAACATGAGGCAATATCCAGGCCGCCCCGAAGTTCCGCGGGCGCGGCTCCCGTGCGGGTGGCCGACTCCGCACGACGAACCTCCAGTATCGATGTTTCCTGGCCGGATGGGCGCGCGGGGAATATGCGCATGGTGGGCCGGGCGCGCGACATCGTTACACCGAGGGTCGGTGGGCATCCAATTACCTGTGCGGAGGACCGATTCGAGGCGCTGCTCTCGCCGGAACGCAGTATCGTGACGATCCAGGCTGAACCGCCGCGGCCGGCCTTATCGCGGCTCGTAGGCGAACGCGGTGGCGGTGGTTTGCGTCGGGTGCTGGCGGAAATCGTTCCCGAGGAACGGCGCGATGCCACCCCTCTGTACCTGATTCTCGACGATATTTCCGGCGCGAGCTTGGTGGCCGGCTGGGCATGGTCACAGTGGGACCCCAATTGGCTAACCAACGCGAGGTCCGCGCTGAAGGGATTCGATTTGGAAAAGGCTTTTCGCAGCCGCGAGGGAATCTGCACCGGATTCGCTCCCGGATCGAGCGCCTTCGACCCCGCCACGAATCGATCGGGCACCCCGACGCCGGATCTGCGTAACGCTGAAGATCCGGAAGGGTGGCACGACTTTACCGTCCAGGACGGCAGCGTCGGCCTGCGGCGAGCGCGCCGCATCGATGTGCGGCTGGAGGAGGCAATCGTCATCGATTCGGCATTCCAGGACAGCGCTACGACCCCTGGGGGCGGACGCGCGGTGGTGCATGAATACCGTCTGATGGCGACCGCGGATCCGGTCTCGTTGCGGCTGCGCTCGATTGAGGCCGAGCCTCGCGTGCTGCCTTTCGTGGAATGCCCGTTGGCGGCGGACAACCTCGCGCGTCTGCTCGACACGCCGCTGCCCGAGCTGCGCGAGAAAGTGCTCGCCGAGCTCAAGGGAACGGCCGGCTGCACCCATTTGAACGATGCCCTGCGGGCGCTTGCCGAGGTGCCTGTGCTCGTGAATCACTTGCGCGCATCGCGATGAACGGAACGCTGTCGGAATTTCTCAACATGTTGGATCTGCGGGGCCAGACCTGGTGTTTCGTGGATATCAGATCGTCCGGCGGATTCAGCATGCCGCCCAACGACGCCGTTCTGTTCTACGCCGTGGTGCAAGGATCCGTGCAAATTGCGGGCGTCAGCGGCGGCAACATCGACCTCAAGCCGGGGAATGTCGCCATGATTTTGTCCGGTGAATCGCATGCGCTGCGCACGGCCGGGGACAGCCCTACGCGCAGGATGGAATTCCTGTGCGATGAGCACACCGTCGATATCCCGCCGACGATCACGATCGGGCGCAATGGGCCCATCACTGCGCGTGTGCTCAGCGCCAAGCTCAAGGTAAGTTGGCCGGCCGGCTTGCGCCGCATGTCGATGCCCCCGGCGGTCACGTTGGGTACCAACAGTACCAATTATTCGAGTCTCTCCGCCGTCAGAACCGAGACGCTGCAAGTTTCGGCGGCGGGGGCGGGCGCCGCCGCGCTGCTGACGCGCTTGGCGGCGCTCATGTTCACGATGTCATTGCGCAATCATCCTCAATGCCTGTTGCTGTTCAAATCCTCCGAATGGAGCGATCCAATCGCACATGCACTGCACCTCATCGGTTCGGATCCGTCCGCCGACTGGTCCGTCGCCCGGCTGGCGCGCAAGGTCGGCATGGGGCGTTCCAGTTTCGCGGCAAGATTCACCACGCATGTTGGCCGCACGCCGATGGAAGTCATCACGGAGAGGCGCATGCAATATGCCGCTGAGCTTCTACAACAGGGCGAGTTGAAGATCGTCGAGATCAGCGCCCGCGCCGGCTACCGCTCGGAGGCGGCATTCAGCCGACGCTTCACCAAGTATTTCGGCGTATCCCCCGGCAGCATGCGCCGCAGCGCGCATATGAGCGATCGATCGGCAGCGGTTCCATTAACGCTCCATGCGGGCGAATACCGGCAATTTGAACGGTCCGGCCGAGTCCTCACAATCGACAAACGCCACGTGGACCGCCATGTCGAGACTGATGTCCTTCCAGGTGAAGTCCGCCGGATTGCTGATGAAGAGCGCTCCCTCCTCTAATTCCACCAAGATGGTTTCCCAGGGGATCGGCAGCCTGCCGCCGTAGTAATCGCGCTCGAAGGTACACCAGCTGACAACCTTGGCGCGGCCCGACATGCGCGCCCAGCTAAGTTCAGCATGGCCGCAGTGCTCGCATGCTTTCACCACGGGCCAGGAAACCTTGCCGCAGTTCGCGCAGCGTTGCAGGCGCAACTCGCCCTTGTTGCACCATGCCCAAAATTCGTCATGACCAAACCCAAGCACGCGGTCAGGGCGTCTTTGGCTCACCGCCGATCTCCGCGCACAAAGACAATGGGATGAGCCTGGTCGGTCTGCGCCAGCGAGAACATCGAGACCTCGACGCCTTCGATCTGCCGTGGGCCGGCGTCGTGCCTTAACTGATGCGTGATTTCCGCCACATGATTCCAGCCGTGCATGTATGACGCGGACAGCATGCCGCCGCCGGCGTTGACGGGAAGTTCGCCGCCGACCGCCATTTCCCCCTGTTTGCAAAACTCCAAGCCGCCGCCGGGCTCGACGAAGCCGTAGCCTTCCAATTGGCTGATGAGATGAATCGTCGAGGCGTCGTAACCTTCGAAGTGCTGAACATCCGATAACTGCATGCCGGCCATACCTAAAGCTTGTGCACCCGCATCCTGCATTTGCGGCCGCAGCCCCTCGCGCACCAAGTAGTGCATCTTGTCGCTCTTGATTTTCGATTCGCCCCAGCCGGCGACCAGCACCGGTGCATGCACCAGGTCGCGGGCCAGGTCGGCGCGACGCACGATCAAGCAAACGCCGCCGTCATTGACCAGGCACATGTCGAACAGATGCAGCGGACGCACGATGTAGCGCGATGCGAGGTAGTCTTGAATGGACAGCGGCGTCTGCATCACGGCGTTGGGATTGACCATTGCGTTCTTGCGCAATTGCACCGC
>Ga0182024_10014387_pt1 | contig 15300 bp, 11 predicted proteins | sample P32metaG_FD_120480 | JGI IMG/M metagenome (GOLD analysis project Ga0182024, IMG submission 120480) | Permafrost microbial communities from Stordalen Mire, Sweden - P3-2 metaG (Illumina Assembly) | ecosystem: Environmental > Terrestrial > Soil > Wetlands > Permafrost | place: Sweden: Stordalen... | reverse complement strand
CGAACCAATCGCCGACCGCGCCCTGCCAGTAAATCTCATCCGCCCGGCCCTGCCGGCCCAGCAGCAGAACCGCCCCCGCCGCGGCCATCAGCAGGTGCGACCGCCTGCTCATCCGCCGTCGAAGGCGCTTGGTGGAACCCTCTCGACTGGCGGCACCGCTGGCGCATTGTGTGCAGGAACTCATTTCCTCTCTCCTTCCGAACGTTACCGGCTGAATGGTGATGCCCTCGCGCACCATTCTTATCAAATGACGCAGGGAATTGCCACACAATTAATCGCCATCCCCGCATGATGCGCTCTGAGCACGCCTGTTGCTGGCCGCGGCGGTTCGGCCGCATTGTAACCCATTGTCTATAAGGCGCTTGCAATTATTCAACGATGCCGTGATACGGTCACTTCTGTCCATTTCTCGATCGGATTCGATTCCCCCGGCCCGTCCACCGGCGGCGGCCCGCACAGCTTGCGCTCCACGAATTCGTCGATCACCACGTCCGCCTTCTCGCGCTGGGCAATCGCCAGATCGTTGCTGTCGCCCCAACGGAAATACGCATGGCTGAAACTTGCCGCCAGGTACGGAATCAGCGCGGCGGCGAATGAATCGCTGTACATCACCATCCGCGGCGCTGCCCGATCCGGGCCGTCGGCGTAGTCGCGCTCCTTCTTGTCGACCATCGCCGTGAAATACGTGAACCCTCCCCGCGGCGTCAGCATCGTCGCCTGCTCCTGATACTCGTAGTACAAGTCCAGATCCTTCGCCAGATCGCCGACATAAGTCACCGTCGCGGCCGAGAATTGATCCAGCCCAGGGACGGGAATTTCTCGTCCCGGCAAAACCTTTTGAACCTCCGCGATCAACGCGCGATACCCCACGTACGCCCCAAAATTATTCCAGTGCGAATCGGTCGTGTAGTAAATCTGCCGCTCGCGCTTGGCTGAAAACAGAGCCCGGCGAAGATCAACCAGGTCCACCGGCGAATTCTGCTTTTGCAGATACCCAATCAGTTGATCGAGCCGCGATTCACCAAACCGCCTGGCGAACTGATCCGGCAAGTGCTCCGGATAGATCGTCTGTTTGTCCGGCGGAATCACCACCACGAATTGAATCCCCCGGCTCCGGCACCATCCCCGCCGGCTCTCCAGAAGCCGCCGCCACTGCTCCAGTTCGCCTTCCGACATCGGATTCAATCCGCGAAACGCCAGAAAATTTTCGTCGCCCAGCGGCAAATACAGCCACCCCTGTTTGCCGATCAGCACATTGGCGTTGTTTTGCAATCCCACGCCTCCGTGATATTCGCCCAGCGCCACCGCACGGATCATCGTGTTGCGGAATCCAAAATTGTCGCGGTAATAGCTCATGAAGCGGTCCGCGAAAACCCTGGCCTCCGCAAACCCGTGCGGCCAGCCCGGCATCAACGCCATGGCGCGGTTTTCATACGAAGGCGCCGGATCCCAGTGAAAAATCGTTCCCAGCATCGGCAACGCCAGCGCCGCCGCGAACGCAGCGCCCAGCATCATGCGCATCCGTTTTCGCAGCGGACGCGTTTCGGTTTGCGAGGATGGTTCGGGCGCGGTGGTCATCAGAATCGAAAATAGATGAACGGATTGTAAGTTCCCGCCGCCGACAGCGCCGCCGACGCCACGAAGATGCCGCTCATCACCGCCAGCTCCGCCGCGCTCGCCGCCAAGTCCAGCCCCCACGCCGCCCCGCCGCGCGCCGAGCGAACCAGCCGGTCGATCCATTCATCCGCCCACGGCGCGACCGGCATACTTCCGATCGCCGCCGCCGCCAGCGCCACGCCCACTGTGAAATTGAAGCTCGACGCCAGCGTGTAAACCACCGGCGCCGAACTGGTCAGAAACGCCATGCGCCCAAGATACACCAGCGCGCCGCCAAACGTGTCGGAGTTGAAAAACACCCATCCTACCCCGACGACAAGAAGCACGTAGACGTGCCGCAGGATGGCGCGCCTCTCCAGCCACTGCTTCAGCCCCACGCGCTCCAGGATCAGGAACAGCCCGTGATAAAGTCCCCAGATCACAAACGTCCACTGCGCCCCGTGCCACAGGCCGCACAGGAAGAAGACCGTCAGCAGATTGAGATACAACCGCCCCCGACCCACGCGGTTCCCGCCCATCGGAATGTACAGATAATCCCGCAGCCAGCTCGTCAGCGTCATGTGCCAGCGGCGCCAGAAATCCGTGATGCTGCCCGCGATGTACGGATAATCGAAATTCTCCGGGAACTGGAATCCGAACATCCTCCCCAGCCCGATCGCCATGTCGGTATACCCCGAAAAATCAAAGTAAATCTGCGCCATGTAACAGACCGCCCCCAGCCACGCCGCCCCTGGCGACAACACGCGCGGATTGCTTTCGAAGATCGTCTTCGCTGTCTGCGCCACGGTGTTGGCGATCAGCATTTTCTTCCCAAAGCCCACGATGAACCGCATCACCCCCTGGGCGAAGATCTCCCAATTCACGCGCCTTCCCCCCTCGTCGATCTGATCGCGGATGAACTTGAACCGAATGATCGGCCCGGCGATCAGTTGCGGGAAAAGGATGATGTACAGCGCGAAATCGCGCAGCCGCTTCATCGGCCGAACTTCCTGCCGCCACACGTCGATCAGGTACGACAGCGTGTGAAACGTGAAAAATGAAATCCCCAGCGGCAGGTGAATCCGCGGCGGCGGCAGCAGACGCACTCCCGCGTGCGCCAGCACCGCGTCCAGGCTCAGCACGATGAAGCGCAGATATTTGAACGTGATCAACAGCGCCAGATTGACGATCACGCCCACGATCAGCGGCTTCCTCCCCGCCTCGCGCCCGCCCGCGCCCTCGATCCACCGCCCGATCACAAAATTGAATCCGATGGAGAACAGCACAATCAGCGTTAAAAACCCCTCCCCCAGCGCGTAAAAAAGCACGCTCCCCGCCACCAGCACCGCGTTCCTCCCGCCGCGCGGCGTCAGCGCATAGATCGCCAGCATCAGCGGCAGAAACAAGAATAGAAAGCACGGATCGGTGAAGAGCATGCGCGACGTAATAATATGGCCGCCCGGTCAAAACACAATTTTGACCCGCCGCCCCGCGGCACGGTTGGCCGCATCGCTTGCGACGCGCGTTTTTCGGTCGTAAAATTCCGCGCCGATGCGTCACTGGCCGCAACGTCGCCCTCAAAATGAAACTTGCTTTCGTCGACATCGGAAACAACTGGGACTACGACGCGGGCACTCCCCATGAACGCCCGATCGGCGGTTCGCAATCCGCCCTTTGCTATCTCGCTGTCGCCCTCGCCGCCCGCGGTCACTCGGTGATGATGTACACCGCGGCCACAAAACCGCGCGTCTTTCAGGGCGTCCAGTGCTTTCCCAGAACCTCGATCCCGCCCGCCGAGTTTGCCGCGTGTGATGCCGTCATCGTCTGCAACGGGCCGGCGGACAGATCTCTTTACCTGCGGCCCCATCTCCCCGCCCGATGCCGCCTGATCCTCTGGACGCAGCACGCCTCCGACCAGCCGGCCATGTCCGCGTTGCAACAGCCGGAAGTTCGAGCCGCGTGGGATGTCATTGTCTGCGTCTCGCAATGGCACGCCGCCGCGACGCAGCGGGAATTCGGCCTCGAAGCGGGTCGCGTCGCCGTCCTGCGCAACGCCGTCAGCCCCGCGTTTGCCAACCTGTTTCCCGATGCCGCCGCCCTCGCCGCCGCGAAATCATCCGCGCCCGTTCTCGCCTACACCAGCACGCCCTTTCGCGGGCTGGATGTCCTTCTGTCGCTCTTTCCCAACCTGCATGGCCGCGACCAGCGCGTGCGCCTGCGCGTCTACTCCAGCATGAAAGTCTACGGCAACGATGAAGCGACCGATCCCTACGCGAAGCTTTACGAACAATGCCGCTCGACTCCCGGCGTGGAATACGTCGGATCGATTGCGCAGCCGCGTCTGGCCGAAGCCCTTAAATCCGCCCTCATTCTCTCGTATCCCAACACGTTCGCCGAGACCAGTTGCATCGCCGTCATGGAGGCGATGGCCGCCGGAATGCTGGTCGTCACCAGCGACCTCGCCGCGCTGCCGGAGACGACGATGGGCATGGCCGTGCTTGTTCCCGGCCCGCGAAGCGCGCACGATCTTCCGGCGTTCGCCCGCGCTTACACTGAACGCCTCAACACCGCTCTCGCGGACATCAGCCGCGATCCCGCTCAGTTCTGGGCCGCGAGATGGGAGCAGGTTCGCACCGTGACAAGCCGGTGCGCCTGGCCCGTTCGCGCCGCCGAATGGGAGCAGTTTCTTCACGGCCGGCTCACGCAATAAACTCGCCCTCGCCAACATTCCACGTCCGGCGGCGTAAAATGGATATGCGACTTATTCGCGGCGCGTTCGTCGTCTGTATTCTGTCGGCGTCGGGATCGGCTCTCGCCGCCGGTGATGTCCGGCTTCAGGACGGCGGCAACTTTGTCACGCTCTCCAACGGCATCGTCTCCTTCGTCGTCAACAAATCCGACGCCACGATTTCCCGCTTGACTCTCGGCGACGGCCCCAATCTCGCCGGCCGCGGCGCGTACTTCGCCGTCGCCAACAGTGCCGGTCACGATGGCTGGGACATCCACAATGCCAACTTTCAGGTCGTCCGAAACACCCCGGACCTCGTCGAACTTTCCATCGCCGCCCCCGTCGGCGGAATCTATTTCGATCAGCACTACGTCCTGCGCCGCGGCGACCGGGGATTTTACGTCTTTGTCATCTGCCAACATCGCCCCGGCGACCCGCCCGAAGGAACCGGCCAGATTCGCTGGTCCTTCTATCTCAATCCCAATCTCTTCAATTACCAATTGGCCAGCGACGCCGAGCAGGGCAGAATCCCCGACATGCTCGGCGCCACGCCCGTGCAGGACGCCACATTCCGCCTCCGCGATGGAAGTGTTTATACAAAATACAACTACTGCACCTACATGGAGGAGGACGACGTTCACGGCGAATGCGGATCGGCTGCCGGAAGTTACGGCGTTTTCATCGTCAACGGCAGCCACGAATATCTTCAAGCGCCGACGAAGCAGGAGATCACACTCCACCAAGGCCCGATCATTCACCGCATCCTCGCCTCCGGCCACTTCGAGCCGCGCGAGCTTTCCAGCCCGCAGCCCCCCGTCGGCTGGGTCAAATGCTGCGGACCCTGGATGGTCTACCTCAACCGCGGCCCTTCGCCCAAAGCGATCTGGGCCGACGCCAAGGCCGAATCCAACACGTTGAAAAGCCAGTGGCCGTACCAGTGGATGCAGAACGACAACTATCCGCTCCAGCGAGGCACGGTCAACGGCACGCTTCGCCTCTACGACGGCAGCCGGCCCGCCGCCTATGCCCTGCTGGTCCTCACCGCCCCGCAGCCCGATTGGCAACTTCAGGTGCTCAACTACATCTTCAGCGTCCGCGCCGACGCCGCCGGACATTTCACTCTTCCCCACGTCCGCCCCGGAACCTACACGCTCTTCGCCTCCATTCCCGGCGTTACTGACCAATTCCGCCAGGACAACATCACCGTCGCCGCCGACCAAACCGTCGATCTCGGCACGATCAATTTTGTCCCCGCCTATTACTCCGCCAGGCTCTGGGAGATCGGCTACCCCGATCTGCGGACCACCGGCTTTTTCCTCAGCGACCGGCCGCGCCAATACGGACTCGACAAGCAGGTTCCCGCCAACCTCAACTTCATGGTCGGCAAGAGCGACCCGGCCAGGGATTTCTACTACGCCCAGGCCAAACCCGGCGACTGGAAGATCAACTTCAACATGGATCGAACTTACAGCGGCGACGCCGTGCTGACCGTCGCCATCGCCGGACAGACCAGCAATCCGCATTTGCAGTTCCTGGTCAACGGACATCGCCTCGACACCGGCTACTCCGGCGGCAACTCCAGCGCCCTCTACCGCTCCGCCATTCTCGGCAGCAGCTACGAACAGACCAGCGTCATCCGCTTTCCCGCGTCGCTGCTGAACAAGAGGCTCAACACGCTCACGCTGCACCTGACCAGCGGCTCGGTGATGTACGACGCCATCAAGCTGGAGATCGACGATCCGGCGTTGCCGAAAGTCATCCCCCCGACGCTGCCGCCGCCCAGGGCCGATCTCGTCTCCTGGCACGTGATAAATCCGGCCTGAAGTCCCGTTTTCGGCACATCCGTCCTTGATTCGCCGTCTTCGGTAGGTATCTTTGTTTGCAGCCTATCTGTCTACTCAGGGAGAGAAATGCCATGCGTGCAAAACATACAGTCTGGCTGGCGGCGTTGATTTTCGTCCTTCCGCGCATCGCCGCCGCGGCGCCGATGATCACGATCAATGTTGATTTCAGCAACACGTCGATGCTGACGACCTCCGACGGCCAGAAAATCACCGCCGCCGCGTCTGGGCTGACCCTTCAGTTCAAAAGCATCGTCCTTTCGCAGATTAAGGCGAAATATGAGGCTGTCTACGGCGTGGGGAACGTGAAGGTCCAAATGAAGGCCGTCGGCACGGGAACCGGCGGCGCTGATCTTTCCGTTGTCGTGACCAACACTGAATCCCCCGGCGGCGAGGCCTACGGCGACGCCGGCGCCAAAGGCGGGCCGGCCATCGTCTATCTCAAGAGCTTTACAGCCAACGGATTCGACGCGGTGGACGCTGCCACCGCCGCTGGCGAAACCGCCGCCCACGAACTCGGCCATCAACTCGGCCTCGGTCACAACGATCAGGCCAACACCCTCATGTCCGACGGCCGCAACGTCCTGCGCGAGCAACGCGCTCTCGACGGCCGATCCTTCACCGACGCCGAGGCCAAAAAGATTCTCGAAAACAGCAACGCCAACGGCGGAATCAAAAAGGACATTCCCAGAGCCGTCGAAAAACCGACCAAGGACGCCGCCCCGGGCCTCGGATGGAACACCGGCCGCAACCCCAATCCCCCTCCCGTCGATCCCGCCCCCAATCCTCCCGTTCCCGGCATCACCGGCTCCGGCTTCAATTACGATGACGACGAGTTATGGGATTCCGTCGTCGGCTTCGGCAACCCCGGCCTGCTCACCGCCGCGCTCGATCCGACGATCGGCTACATCAACACCGACGGCGAATTCTTCGAAGTGGCCGATCCCTATGACACCTTCGCCGACGGCTCGACCGCCAATACCTGGGACATGGACACTTTCGGCTCGCCAACCGCCGCCGCCGACATGGCCATCGACGTCAACGGCACGATCTTTGACTACTCCACCTACGGCGACAACATCTCCTATTCGGATCTCAACCCCTACAATTCCGCCCTGTATTTGCAGGCCGACGTCGGCTTCAATCTGCCGGGCTACGGATTTGTCGATGTCAATCTCGACGCCGACAGCGACGTCACCGGCGAACCCACCACCGGCGGCTTCTTCGCCCTCCCCGTCCCCGCGCCCTCTCCACTTCTCGGCGCCGCCCTGCTGATGCTGGGAGCATTCGCGCTCTCCAGACGAAGCGCGCATGCGAACTGATTGAAGAACAATCATGGCACATTCGCCGCGATGTCGTCCCCCTTGCCGCCGTCGTCCGTCATGTCCGGGCCGACGCTGTAGAGCAGATACCCCTTGTCATTTGGTGCGTAAATCAACGGCCGATCGACGTAAAGATCGTTGGAATCAACCGGCAACCCGCCCAGGTTCACAGGGTAATTGCCGTGCCCGGCCTTATACTCCGCCAACGCCAGCGCGATCAGCGTCAGCCGCCGTTCCATGCGCGTTTCATCGAAGTGATTTTCGCATTTCACCGGCGACAGCATCAGCGCCGACACGGCCAGATCCGGGGATACGACGGAAAAAATCCAATTCCGCCCGTGGAGTTTGACGAGGTCCTCGTTCCAGAGATTCAATGCGGCGATCCGCCGCGGATAAGTCGGCTCCCTGGCGGCGGCGATCATGCCGTCATAGTAGTCATTCAGCAGCCGCATCGAGTCTTCGCACGGAATCGGCCAGAAGCGGACCGCCAGATCGGGAATGCCCTTTGGGATATCGAGATTGCCGTGGCACATCACGTTCGCCGCCAGGTCACGCCGCTCCGGCGATCCATGCGCGATGGTTTGCATGATGTCGAGCGTGAGGAATCGCTCTCCCTCGTCGATGCACGCGGCATAAGGCGGCATCTCCCCCAGCGCGGCGAGTTGATCGCGCAGCTGGCGCAATTGTTCCGCGGAAAGTTTGCCGCTCGCCGCGGCCAGACGATCCACCCGGCACGCCGCCGATTCCAGCGGCCCCCACGCCGCCAGTTGTTCGATCAACGTCGGCGCCTGCGCCAACAGCCGCGCCAGCCGGTGGACAGCCAGCACATTGTCCTCAAATCCCGCCACGTCGCCGTCTTCAAGACGAAGCATCGCCCGCGTCAGCAGCGCGCGCCCGGCATCCTGGATCGCGTTCAAATGCGGAAGCAGTATTTCCACCAGCAACTCCGGCCGGGCGCCTGCGTACCACGGTATAAAAAATCGCGTGCGTCGCGAGCTTTCCACAATCAAATCCAACGGTTTTTCGTTCTCCTTCACCCACTGCGCCGCGATCGGCGCAATGCTCGGCGGCCACCGAAGCTGCGGCGACGTGAACAGCGGATCGCCTCCCCCGTCGGCGGAGTGTTTGCGGCAATACGGCTCGTACCCCACAAAATAATCCCCCTTGTCCGCCAGATGAGGCATTCCAAGCCGGTCGGTCATCCCATCGGTCGGCTGATTCGACGGCAGCGCGTCCCGGCCGACGGCGCTCAGCAGCAACACCGCCGCGTTGTTCTCGGGCGTCACGCCCTGGCCGTACACATTGTCGTGCGCCATGAGATAATCGACCGACCCGTCCGGCAGCACTGGCGCGACGATTCGCGTGGTCCCGAACCCCGGCCGAACGTCGCGGCGGATCTGCACCCAAATCAAATCCGCCGCGTCCAGCACCAGACTCAGGCAGACGAGATAAATCACAGCGCGCAAAACCCGACGGCGGGGCAGATGCAACGGCATAACGTCTCCTTCTATTTCCAGGTTTCGATGTCGCCGGTTCCGGCAAAGGCTTGAAGATCGCCGCCGAGCCGCGGAACCTGCCCAGTGACGGCGATGGTTGGGGACACCTGCGCTGGGCCGGCCGACTGGCTCAATAGCAGCGAAACGATCACGCACGCCGCCGCCGCGCCCATGCACATCGCGCCGATCAATCTGCGATCGGCCCGCCGCTCGGCCGCCAGCGCCGCCGCGAGCCGCTGCGACCATTCCGTTCCCGCCGCGCGCGGCCGCATCCGGGCCAGCTCCGCCTCGAATTCGTCCAGCCGGTCACTCACGGGCTTTCTCCTCGGATAATTCACCCTCCAGCCGCGCCAGCGCATATCGGTAGCGCGACGCCGCCGTGTTCGCCGGCACGCCCAGCGCCTCGCCGATCTGCGCCAGCGTCAACCCGCCCCAGATTTTCATCACCACCACTTCCCGCTGATCGCCGGGCAACTGATTTAGCGCCGCCTCGATCGCCGCCTGCCGTTCCGCTCGTTCGAGCGGCATCTCGAACGCGGATTGCTCGCATTGGGCGGCCGCGATCTGCCGTTTGCCGCGCCGCCGATCGCCGCGCCCGATATCCATCGCCGCCCCGCGGACGCAGGCATACAGATACGCCGTTTCATCCCGTGCCCGCGATCGGGTTTTCCAGAACCGGAGGAACCCGCTTTGCGCCGCGTCTTCCGCGTCCGCCTGCGACGCCGACCATTGCCGCGCGAACAGCACCAGCGCCGGTCCATGCCGCTCCAGCCACTGCCGCCATCGCTCCGCTTCATTGGCCAACGCACGCTCTCCATCATCCAGACGCCGCCGCGGCGCCGATTTGTCTACGGATGCCTGTTGAATTGTATGCGGAGCAGCCGGCCGTCACGGCAGCATCGCTTCGATGCGCGCGATCGCGTTATACAGCCGATGCCGCCGCCGCGCGTTGAGTTGGGCACGCCCGTAGCGCACGCGATAAAACAACCGCGTCAGCCGGCGCACGTCGTGATAGGCCTGGTGCGGAAGAAATGCCAGCCCGTCGCTGAATTCCATCGGCGTCCAGTTCGGCCGGCGCGACAGGCCGTGCCGCTCGAGCAGACGCACCATGTCGTCGTAAAAGCCCAGCTCCTTCGCAAGCTGCTGACGCTGCCGATTGGGCAGATCCCACAGCCCGATCCGCCACGCCCGCCGCCGCAGACGCAGTTTCTCCCATGCGTAACACCCCACGCCGCCCGCCATCGTGATGACCATCAGCGTCGCCAGCACGCTGATCGGCGTCGGGTTGTCGATCATGTCCGACAGCTTGTCCAGCAGATTGTCGAACATCGTCGGAACCTGCGCCAGACGCTGCGTGGAGCGTTCGGCCGTGTTCGTCAGCGACACATTGAACGCCTGCATGATGTCCCGCTGGTTCTCCTGCCCGTACGCCACCACCGACGCGCTCCATTCGTACTGAAGATAATTAATCAGGCTCTTGATGCGCCCAAACCATCCGACCGCGTCTGAACTTGTCGCCGCGTCGGCAGCCGCCGTGGGATCGAACGTCTCCCATCCCTTATTTGTCCGCGCCTCCACCCACGCATGTGCCTCACTCTGCTTGACGATGTAAATCTGCCCCACGCTGTTGAACGTGTCGCACCGGTACCCCAGCACCATTCTCGATTCGATCCCCAGGCTCTGGCACAGCAGCGTCATCGCCCCGGCGAAATATTCGCAGTGCCCCCGCTTCACGCGATACAGAAATACGACGATCGGATCGTCGCTCTCCATTTCCTCGCGCACGCCCGTCAGGTCCAGCGTGTACTGAAACGGCGAACTTCGCAGATGCCGCTCAATGGCGACGGCGATCAGGCGATCAACGTCCGGCGGCGCGTCCGCTGTCCCGCGCAGCAGCGCCAGCGACCGGCCGGTCGCATCGGTTCCGCTCACGTCGGGACGCATCGCATACGCCCGGACGCGCGGATCGATGTTCGACTGCGACGTCCATCCCTCGCGGAAGGCCACGCCTTCCTCGCCCAATGCGATCGGCAGGCGATCGGTCGAGCTGACCCAGTAGTGCACCGAACCCATCATGTCGTTGGACGCCCCCTGGATCGCCGACGCACGGCGCAGGTACGACACGTGCATCCCATGATCCGTCTTCACCGCCTGCGCTCCCGCCATTGCCGGCATGAAGTTCGACCCCGTCGGCTGCAAATCAATCTCCTGCACGAACGTGTCGCTTGTGTCCGTGCTCAACCCGCGGTCCAGCGCTGTGAACGCGCCGCTGTTGGCATACGCCTCGCGCGTGTCCCCCTCGTCGCTGATGCGCTCCCATTGAAACGGCGGCGGCGACCGCGGCGTCCTCTCGATGTTGCCCGTGTACACATCCAGCGCCACACCCCGCAGCAGCAGCGGCCTGTCGCCCTGCCAGGGCTTGTCGTGCTGCGTCACCCGCACCGCCGCGATCGTCTGATCGCTCTGATTGATCACCGCCACCTGATCCATCGACACGTGGTCGTTGAACCCCGTCAGCGTCTGCGGCTGCGGAAAGCGATGCCCAAACAGATCGCCGGGCGCTCCGCGCGGAAAAAACAAAAACACCGCCACGCCCATCCCCAGCGACACCGTTGAGATCATCCCCGTCAGCAGCCGCATCGACGACGCCAGACGCCGCTGATCCTGCCGCAGAACCGCCGGGTTGATTGCCTCCGGCGGCGTGCCGGCCTGCGGCATCGCCCTCGCCGCCGCCGCCGCCGCCGCGTCCGACTCCACCTTCAGATGGAACAACAGGCTGCAATACAGCGACGCCAGCAGGTAGATCACCATCAGAATCCCGAACAGCAGGCTCGCCGTGCCGATCGCCGCCGACGACATCAGCAGCAGGCTCAGCACCAGCAGCTGCGCGTAGTCCCGATTCGCACGCTGCTCGTACAGCTTCACCAGATGCAGCATCACCAGAAATTCCCCCACGTAGATGATCGTCGTCTCCCCCAGGCGATACTGACGCACGACGTACAGCACCGCCAGCAGCGTCAGCAGCGTCGCCGTCACCCGCGACAGCGGCGCAAATCGATTGGTTTTGATCAGCCAGGCGTTGGCGATCAGTCCGCCCATCGACAGAACCCACAGCCCCGTCGTCTGCGTCGCCAGCGCGAAGCCCGTCAGCCCCATCGCCAGAAGGAAATAGAGCGCCGTGCGAAATTGACGAACCTCCATCATCGCCGAATCTCCAACATGCCGCTCTCCTCAATTCACCGCCAACTCCGCCGCCCCCCGCTCCGCCTGGCGCGACTCCGACCCCGGCGTTCCGCCTTCCTCCTGCGTCTTCGTCGCCGAATCCAGCGGCACGCACCGCGAAAAATCAATCGCCGGATCAAACGTGAACCACGCCCCCGTCCACGGCGCCGTCGCCGGCACCACCACCAGCGACCCGCTCAGCCGATCCGCCAGGCTCACTGCCGTCTGCCGCGGCGTGAACAGCACCGCCGTCGTGTCACCCTTCACCATCCGCGACGCGCTATCCAGCAGCGCCGCTGATTCCACCGTCGTGTTCCGCGGCAGGCACGCGATCGCCGCCAGCAAATCCCGCCGCTGACGCTTGCCCTGCTGAATCCCCACCGCCGTCCAGTCGCCCCCGCCCCACGCGCACAGGCCCACCGACAATCCCTGATCCAGTGCCTCCGCACCCAGCGTCGCCGCCATCGCCAGCGTCTTCTCCACCGCCGCCTGCTCGGCCAGATCGTCCTGACGCAAGAATGTATCCACCAGCAGCAGCAGCCGCGGCGGCGCCACCTGCGTCATCTCCTTGCTCACCATCACCCCCGGCGTCCGGGCGCTGCGACGCCAGTAAATCCACCGCGGATTATTCCCCGGCCGATGCTCCTTCACCCCGTAAAACTCATCCTCTCCTCCGCGCCGCGGCCGCACCGGCGCGTCGGCCCGGTTGTCGCAGCGGCACAACCCGAGGAGTTTTTTGCTCGCCCGTCCCAGCGCCGGACAGATCAGCACCACGTCCGCCTCGCTCCGCCGGATCGCCCGCTTCACAAACCCGAACGGAAAACTCGTCGCCATCTGATACGCCCCCAGCCCGTATCTTCCCCGCCGCTTGGGCATCAGCGTCACCGGAACCGTCGCCGTCATCCCCGCCGCCGCGTGCAGCATGTACGCCGTCGGCTGCGCTTCAAACGCCTCGTTCCCCTCCAGTTCCGTCAGCGTCACCGACAAACTCGGCCAGATTCGCTTGCGGTTTTTGATCTGATAAACGATCGTCGCCGGTCTGCCGACGAAGCACTGTTCGGGAATCCGCCGCGTCGCCGTCAGTCGCGCCAGCACCATCCGGCAGATCAGGATGCTCACCAGCAGAGTTCCGCACATCAGCCCGAAGATGCCGAACAGCAGATTCACCTGCCCGTTGATCGCCGCCACCCCCATCAGCATCATCGTGGCGCAGTAGATCAGGCCCGTGACTGAAAAATCAAACGCCGGCTGCCGCCGCACCGGTGTGCGGACAACGCCCGAACTTTTCGTGCCGCTGGCGGGATTCATGGCTTGCTCACTTCGGCGCACACTCACTTCGGCGCCGCCACACGGTCGAGAATCGCCTGCAATATCCGCTCCGTCGCCGCCGCGTCGCCGTTGTGCAGATACGTCTTGCTCACCACCCGATGCGCGCAGCACGCCAGGAACAAACTCTTCACGTCGTCCGGAACCGCATACTCCCTCCCGCGCAGCAGCGCCGAAGCCTGCGCCGCCTGCGCCAGCGCCAGCGACCCGCGCGGCGATATCCCCAGATGCAACTGCTCGTCATTGCGCGTCGCCGTGACCAGATCCAGAATATATTCCAGCAGCGTCTCATCCAGCCGCACCTGCGGCACCGCGTCCTGCAAGCCGATCACCTCGTCGGCCGACATCACCGGCCGCAATTCCGCCAGCGCCGTCCGCCCCGGCTGCGTCGTGAGAATCTTGTGCTCGCTCACCCGCTGCGGATACCCGACGGATATCTTCAGCATAAACCGGTCCAGTTGGTTCTCCGGCAGATAATAGGTTCCCTCGAACTCAAACGGATTCTGCGTGGCCACCAGCATAAACGGCCGCCGCAGCGGCAGCGTCTGATTCTCGACGCTCACCTGCTCCTCGCTCATCGCCTCCAAAAGCGCCGACTGCGTCCGCGGCGTCGTGCGATTGATCTCGTCGGCCAGGACAATATTGGCAAAAATCGGCCCCGGCTTGAAATCAAACGTCTGCGTCTGCGCATTATAAATGCTGACCCCCAGCACATCCGAAGGCAGCAGATCGGGCGTCAGTTGAATGCGCGAAAACTTACAATCAATGCTCTTCGCCAGCGACCGGGCAAGGACAGTCTTCCCCACCCCCGGCACATCTTCAATGAGCACATGCCCCCGCGCCAGCAGCCCCGTCAGCAGCAAATCCACAGCCCTTGTCGGGCCGAGGAATACGCTTTGAATATTGGCCCGCAGGCGCTCGATCTGTTGTTTATGCACCCGGTCATTTTATGGCGGCTTGGGGAGTTTGGACAGAGCGGCCGATGCCGGCCGCGGAGGATGCGCGCCGCACGGGTTATTGTGCCTGTCCATCCGGGTATCGCGCGCCCATCGCGGCGTGGGAGACTTGCGCGCGCCTTCCTGGTGGCGGCAGCCCTGGAGTGTGTTCGAGCACTCTTAGCCGCCCTGTGAGAATCTTATTCTCTGGCCGTAGAGGGCATACGATCCGATCACAACAACGAACCGGCGCAAGACGGTAAAACGAGCGCCGTGCCGCCATCCTCGGCACGCCGAGACATTGCCGGCGGGGCGGGATGGGCGGGGTGGGATTATCCACCATCGATCGAATCGTCCACGATCTGTCCGAGTTCCTCCCGCATCAATCACCCTGCGATTGATGGAATCGGCATTCCTGCCGATTGGGAGGGGACAAACCCAGCGCAAATGAGACCAGACCATTCGGATTTCCCGTTGGGGCGGCAGGGAAATCGTGTACACCCTGTTGGCGATGGAATCATTCGGGACACCGCCAACGCTTTATCGCAGGTGTTCTGGCGTTCGCCGAATCATTGGGTTGTGAAACAACCACTGGATCGGACGGGTTTGCCAGCTTCGCGCGCCGGCCACGATCCCGCGCAAGGCGGGACGGCTGGGGACATTAACAGCCTGTTTGGCCGAATCCTACCCTTCGACACTTCGGCTTGCTCAGTGCAGGCAAGCTCAGGGCGGGTCGGCCGAGGGAGGGCGAACAAAAAAACCATCACCCTCTATAATACGGGCAAAAATTATTCCATCGACGGGCGATGGATATTGGAGTTAAGATTCTGAATT
>Ga0182024_10014386_pt1 | contig 15301 bp, 14 predicted proteins | sample P32metaG_FD_120480 | JGI IMG/M metagenome (GOLD analysis project Ga0182024, IMG submission 120480) | Permafrost microbial communities from Stordalen Mire, Sweden - P3-2 metaG (Illumina Assembly) | ecosystem: Environmental > Terrestrial > Soil > Wetlands > Permafrost | place: Sweden: Stordalen... | reverse complement strand
TAGTCGACCTGGGCGAAGCCGGCGTAGGTCCAGCCGTGGCCGATCGCCAGGTCGTCCTGCAGCGGGGCCCCCGGGGACAGGATCGGCAGGTCGAAGTGCTGGGCTGCGTCGTACCGCTGGGTGAAGAAGTAGCCGCCGGCCACCCACTGCAGCGGCCCGTTGTTGTTCGACGAGAAGCGGATTTCCTGCGAGAACTGCCACTGGTGGAGCTGGAAGCTGGTCTGCAGGAACGGCAGGGCGGTGTCGTCGTAGTCGTTATAGCTGAAGTTGTTGGCGTAGATGTAGCCGGTGACTGACGCGACATCGAACCATGGGGTCCTGTATCGGGTGTTCAGCGTCACCTGGTGGCTGTCCTGATAGTCGCCGCTCGGAAAGTCGCGCTGGATCAGATACGGATTGGTGGGCCCGCCGGGTGAGCCGAACCCGGGCTGGCCGAAGGCGAAGGAGAGCAGGTCAGTCGGCACCGAGCCGTTCTGGCCGCCCACCGAGGGGCTGCGGTCATGGATGTAGGTGTAGGAGAGGTCGAAGGTCAGCGGGGCGATGGGCTGCCAATGGAACGACGGGCGGATGGTCTTGACGTCGAAGCCGCCCAGCCGGTTGTCGGACCGCGGGGCCGGTCCGCCAGGCAGGTTCACGATCGGGCCGGTGTAGGTGTTGGTGTAGGGGCCGTCCTCATACTGGCTGCGCGCGGCGATCCTGAACGCGAAGGTGTCGGAGACGGGGACGTTCAGCATGGCGCCGTAGTCGAGCCGGCCGAGGTTGCCGACCCGGACGTTGGCCTGCGCCTCCCACGCCTCGGTCGAGGCCTTGTTTGTGGTGATGTTGACAACGCCGCCGATGGTGTTGCGGCCGAACAGCGTGCCCTGCGGCCCGCGCAGGATTTCGACCTGGGCGACGTCCATGAAGTCGGCCAGGGCCCCGATGTTGCGGGCGTAGAACACGCCGTCCACCGACACGCCGACCGCCGGGTCCTGGCCCTGGTCGACGTTGGCGTAGCCGATGCCGCGGGAGAAGATCACTGCGGCGTTGCGGTGGATGGCCCCGACGCCCTCGATCTGCACGTTGGGCGCCTGGTGATTGAGGTCGGTGAGGTCGTAGACGAACAGCTTCTGGATCATTTCGGCGCTGACCGCCGTGACCGCGACCGGCGCGCTCTGGATCGACTCCGAGCGGCGCCGGGCGTTGACGATGACTTGCTCGACTTCGGTGCCCTGGGGCGCGGTCTCGCCGACCTTCACCGGTGGGCTCCCGGCGGACGCGGCCTGCGCGAGGGCGCTCGACCCGTGCGCCGCCAGGGCGCACGCGGCAGCGCCGCAAAGGAACCATGGCCGAATGCGCATAAGCTGCCTCCCCTCTCGACTCGCCCCGACGAACGCCGGGCGGTGAATTATTAGTTCGAAAGCTAATCGACTTGACCGAACCGCACAACCCGTTAGGCGAGGCGGCGAAACGGGACTTCAGACCATGACCCATGACGTGTCGCTGATCGCTCTGTCCGGCTCCACCCGGGCCGGCTCGCACAACCGGATGCTGCTGAAGATCGCGGCGGCGGCGGCGGAGCGGGCCGGCGCGCAGGTGTCGTTCGTGGAGTTGCGGGACCTGGCCCTGCCGCTCTACGACGCCGACCTCGAGGCCGAGCACGGGCTGCCGCCGGCGGTGGTCACCTTCAAGGCGGCGTGCGTGGCCGCCGACGGCTATCTGATCGCGGGGCCCGAGTACAACGGCAGCCTGTCGGCCGTGCTCAAGAACGCCATCGACTGGCTCTCACGGCCCGGGCCTCAGCCCGGCGAGACGCCGTTCACCCTCGCCGCCTTCCGCGGCAAGGTCGCCGGAGTGATGTCCGCCTCGCCCGGCGCCTGGGGCGGCGTCCGCAGCCTGATGCACCTGCGGGAAATCATCTCGGGCATGGGCGTGCTGGTGGCGGCCGAGCAGTTCGCCCTCCCCGCCGCCCACGCCGCCTTCACGGAGGATGGCCAGCTTCAGAACGAGGTCTATCGAGCCCTGGTCGAGGCCATCGGCACGCGCGCCGTGCAACTGGCCCGGGCCCTCAAGACTCCCGTCTCTCCCCCTCTGGGGGGAGTACAGCCGAAGGCCGGGAGGGGGGCTGACTAGGCGAGACCTGCGAGACCTACACAGCGGCGGCCCCCTCCACCCCTTCGGGGTCCCCCTCCCCCTGTGGGGGAGGAGAAATCGATCCCTCACGCCGCGGTCGCGGCCGGTGAGTCCGGGCGCTCCGCGGCGTCTTCGCGATTGAGGTTCTCGGCGAGCTGGACGAGGACGCGGCGGAGGACGGCCATGTCGGCCTCGGCGATGCCCTGGGTGGCGATGTCGTTGACCTCGGCGACGCAGACCATCAGTTCCGCCCGCAGCTGCCGCGCCTTGGGGGTGAGGAAGACGTGCACCTTGCGGCGGTCCTCGGTGCTGGGTTCGCGGCGGACGAGGTCGGCCTTCACCAGGGAGTTGAGCGCGGTCACCGTCGTCGGCTCCTGCATGCCCACCCGGCGTGACAGCTCGCGCTGGGTCATGCCCTCCTCGTTCCACAGGACACGCAGAAACGGCCATTGGCCGGAGGACACGCCCTTGGGCAGTGTGCGGCGCTCGAGCTGGCGCGTGAAAGACCGGAAGGCGATCCGGGTCAGGTAGCCGATGCTGTTGTGCGGATTCTCGTAGAACCCGGGAGGGGGACGGCCTTGGTGACTGGGCGACATGTCTGTCCGAAAACCGAGGGTTGATCCTCCACCTTAACCAGATTTCGGCGCCTAGAGCAAACCGCGTTCACATGGAATCATGTGAACGTGGATAATTTGCTCTAGAATCAAATATGTAGAGCACGATTCAGACTTTAGACAGGTCCGTCTAAAGTCATCGTGCTCTAGCGTAACTGAGACCGATTAGCCCTCTATTCCGCCGGGACCATGGCCGGCGCGCCGCGTCCGGTGATCAGGCCGACGACCTTCTCGCCATTGGCGTCCACCGGGTCATGGGCGAGGTCGGACTCGTCGAAAACCTTGGTCCAGCAGGCGAACTCCAGGCAAACGCCATCGGGGTCGAAGAAATACACCGAGCGAACGAACACGTCGTCGGTGAGCGTGGGGCTCACCTGGTTGGGTGAATTGTCGTGATTCATCACCGGCGAGAGTGCGACGCCCTTGGCGGTCAGGCGCTCGAGATACTCGTCGAACTTCTCGGCCGGCACATCGAAGGCGATGTGGTTCATCGAGCCGTGCGCGGTGACCAGCGAGCCGAGTCCCGGCAGGGCGGCCGGGCTCGACACCCCGGGATGAGCCTCCGGCGCGCCCTGGAACCAGAAGAAGGCGAGGGAATCGCCGTTGCCGATGTCGAAGAAGAAGTGCTGGCCGCGTCCGCCCGGCAGGTCGATGGTCTTGGTCAGCGGCATGCCGAGCACATCGCGGTAGAACGCGACCGTCTTGGCCATGTCCTTGCAGACGAGCGCCAGATGGTTGACGCCGCGGATCTCGAATTCGGTGTTCTTCGGCCTGGCCATGATCGGTCTCCTTGTCGGCTGGAAGGGTGGAATGGGAGTCGCTAGGCGGCTTTCACGGGCGCCCGCAGCTGTTCGACGCGGGCGGAGTCGAAATACTCGTCGAGGCGAACGATCTGGCCGTTCTCGACCTTGCAGACGATGCAGGCGGGCAGGGTCAGCTCCACGCCGTCGGGGCGGACGATCCTGAGTTCATGCTGCTGGACGAAGCCGCCCGGAAAGACCTGCACGCGGCGGTTCTCGTAGTGGCGGCTTCTGGTGCGCTTGACCAGGCCCGAAAGCACGACGAGGTTTTCGTCCCGGGTGTTCTCCAGCTCGTCGGTGTTGTGCCAGATGGCGACGCCCGGGGCGTAGCTGGCGCGAACGGCGTCGATGTCGCCGTTCTCGATGGCGTCGAAGAAGGCCTTCACGAACGCCGCCATATCCTTTTCGCCCGGCATGATCCTCGTCGTCTCCCTTATTCCTTAGAACTCGAAATTTACCGGAAAGGCGCGATGGGGTCCAGGCCGAAACTTAGGGTTCTAAGCTCTTGCCTTCGGACCCACGCGGTGGTCCATCGTTCCGGACCGTCGCGGCTAGTGAGCGGAATGGGAGAAGGCGGGTGAGCGCGCCGGTGGTCCGGATAGGCGTCTGCGGACTGGGTCGCGGCTTCCTGCTGACGGCCCCCGCACTCCTGTCCGACCCGCGTGTCAGGCTGGTCGCGGCCGCCGAGCCGCGCGGCGAGGCCCGCGTCCGCTTCGAAACGGAGTTCGGGGGCCGGACTTATCCGGACATCATCGGGCTCTGCGAAGACCCCCAGGTCGACCTGATCTACATCGCCTCCCCTCACGGCCTGCACGCGGAACAGGCGATCGCGGCGGCCCGGGCGGGTAAGCATGTCCTCGTGGAGAAACCGATGGCCCTGGACCTCGCGGACGCGGCGCGGATGATCGCGGTGGCGCAGGCGGCGGGCGTGCGGCTGATCGTGGGTCCCAGCCACGGCTTCGATGCGCCTGTCCTGCTGGCCCGCCGGCTGATCGCCGGCGGCGAATACGGATCGCCGCGGATGATCACCGCCCTGAACTATACCGACTTCGTCTATCGGCCCCGGCGCCCCGACGAACTCGATCCGCGGCTCGGCGGCGGGGCGGTGTTCAACCAGGCGCCGCACCAGGTCGATATCGTCCGTACCCTGATGGGCGAGGCGATCCGCGGCGTGCGGGCGGTGGCGGGCGACTGGGACGCCGGGCGGCCGACAGAGGGGGCCTACAGCGCCTTCCTCACCTTCGCGGACGGCGGCGTCGCGAGCCTCGCCTACAGCGGCTACGGCCGGTTCGACAGCGACGAATTCTGCGGCTGGGTCGGCGAGACCGGTGCGCCGAAGGACCCCCTCGGCCCTCGCCGATCGCGTCAGACCCTTCGGGAGCCGGGCACGTCGGAAGCCGCTCAGAGGGGCGCCCGCGCCTACGGCGAGGCGGGCGTCGAGGCGCGTCCCGTCGCCCCCGGCGTCAACGAGCACTTCGGCCTGACAGTCGTCAGCTGCGAGCGTGGCGACCTGCGGATCACGCCCGAGGGCGTGCTGGTCTATGGCGACGGGGCGCCGCGCCTGCATCGGCCCGAGCCGTCCGGCCACCCCCGCTCGACGGTCGTCGACGAGATCTGGGGCGCGATCGTCGAGGGCCGCGAACCGCTGCATTCCGGCGCATGGGGAATGGCGACGCTGGAGGCCTGCCTGGCGATCCGGGAGTCGAGCCGCCTGGGCCGGGAAGTCATCATGGAGGGGCGACATGGCGAAGCTTAGGTTGAGCGTGGCCTGCTGGAACTACGACCGGGTGCGCGCCATCGCCGACGGCCGGGTCTCGCCCGAGGGCATCGATCTCAACCTGATGACCCTGCCGGTGGAGGAGACCTTCTTCCGCATGCTTCGCCACCGCGAATTCGACGCGGCGGAGATGTCGCTGTCTTCCTACGCCGTCTCGCTCACGCGCGCGGATCCGGCCTTCGTCGCCCTGCCGGTGTTTCCCTCTCGGTTCTTCCGCCATTCCTGCATCTTCGTTTCGGCCAAGAGCGACATCCAGTCCCCGGCGGACCTGGCCGGCGCGCGCATCGGCGTGCCCGAGTTCCAGATGACGGCGCCGGTATGGATCCGCGGCATCCTGCAGGACGACTACGGCGTCGATCCGGCGTCCCCGCGCTACTTCACCGGTGGCGAGGAGGAGCCGGGCCGCGAGGAGAAGCTGGCCCTGAACCTGCCGCCGCGTTTCTCGGTGACGCCCATCGGCCCCACGCAGACGCTCTCGGCCATGCTCGCGGAGGGGGAGATCGACGCCCTCCACACGGCGCGCGCGCCCAGCACCTTCTATTCGCGGCCCGACGCGGTGCGGCGGCTGTTTCCGGATCCGACGCAGGTGGAGCGGGAGTATTTTCGCCGTACACGGATGTTTCCGATCATGCACGTCATCGCCCTGCGGCGGGACGTCTATGAGCGGGACCCGTGGATCGCCCGGTCGCTGTACAAGGCGTTCGAGGCGGCCAAGCAGCTGGCCTATGAGGAGCTGAGGGTCACCGCCTCCCTGGCGACCATGCTGCCGTGGCAGACGACGGCGGTGGAGGAGGCCGTGCGCGAGATGGGGCCGGACTGGTGGTCCTATGGCCTGCAGGACAACCGCGCCACGCTCGACACCTTCCTGCGCTACCACAACGAACAGGGCCTCTCGCCCATCCGGCTGACCCCGGAGGCGCTGTTCGCGCCGGAGACGCTGCAGTCGTTCAAGATCTGACGGCTGGCAAGATCTGACGGGCGGGCCTATGATTAGCCTTCGAAGCAATATCGCGCCGCACCAGAGGTCGCCATGCTGACACCGCGCGAAAACGACCTTCTCTGCCGGGTGGAGGGCGAGGCCCCCATGGGCGGGGTGATGCGTGGCCATTGGCTGCCCGCCTGCCTCGCCGAGGAGGTCGCCGAGCCCGACGGGCCGCCGCGGCGCGCCCGGCTGCTGGGCGAGGATCTCGTCGTCTTCCGCGACACCAAGGGCCGCCTGGGCGTGCTGGACGAGCATTGCCCGCACCGCGGCGCGTCCCTCGCCTTCGGGCGCAACGAAGCGTGCGGCCTCAGGTGCCTGTACCACGGCTGGAAGTTCGACGTGGACGGCGCGGTGATGAACATGGCCTCGGAGCCACCCGCCTCGCCCCTGCGCCGGAACCTCAAGCACCGCGCCTATCCGGCGCGCGAAAGCGGCGGCTTCGTGTGGGTGTGGATGGACGGCGAGCGCCCTCCCCGCCCGTTCGAGCCGCCGACCTGGGCGCCGACGGCGGACACGACGATCAGCGTCGTGAAGATCCACGTGGCCTGCAACTGGGCCCAGGTGCTGGAGGGCTCGATCGACTCCGCCCACTCATCGAGCCTGCACTCCACCAACATGCCCGTCGCCCAGGTGGCCGGCTCGACCGCGGAAGGCGGCGTCTGGCTGCGCCCCTCCAACGACAAGGCGCCGCGCCTGGAGATCGAGGAGACCTCGTTCGGCTTCCAGTACGCGGCTCTGCGCCGGCCGCTCGTGAACCCCGAAACCCACGACTATGTGCGCACGACGATCTTCATCGCCCCCTTCACCGTGCTCATCCCGCCGAACAACCGCTACAAGCTCTCGCAGATGCTCGTGCCCATCGATGACGTGAACACCATGTTCTACTGGATCGCCTGGCACGAGAGCGGCGGCATCGACCAGGCGGAGTGGCGCGCCTTCTGCCATGCGACGCCGGGGGTCGACCTGGACGCGGACTATCGGAAGCGCCGCAACCTGGACAACCGCTTCCTCCAGGACCGCGAGGCGATGACGGGCGGAGACTTCACCGGCATCCTCGGCATTCCGGCCCAGGACATGGCCATGTGGGAATCCATGGGTCCGATCGCCGACCGCACCCGCGAGCACCTGGGCGCCAGCGACCAGGCCATCCTGCAGTTTCGCCGCCAGATGATCGCCGCCGCTCGCCGCTTCGCCGCCGACGGCGCCGTGATCGGCGCTCAGGAGCCGCGCCCGCGCCCGGTCGAGCTGGCGTCCTTCGAGGGGATCGTGGGCAAGGACACCGACTGGCGAACCCTCGGCCGCAAGCCCGAGCGGGCGGCGGTGGCGTCCTGACCGCCGCCGTGGCGAGCCCCGCCGTCCTCATCGCCGGCCAGCTCCTCACCGCGCGGCTGTGGGCGCCGCAGATCGCCGCGCTGGGGGCCCGTTTCGAGCTGATCGTCGCCGACCAATCGTCGCACGACACCATCCCCGCCATGGCGGCGGCCATCCTGGCGGACGCGCCGGCCCGCTTCTCGCTCGTGGGACAGGCCATGGGCGGCTTCGTCGCTTTCGAGATGCTCCGCCAGGCCCCGTCGCGTATCGACCGACTCGTCCTGATGAGCACCCTGGCGTCGGCCGACGGGCCGGCCCAGACCGCGCGGCGCGAGGGCTATCTGCGGCTGGTGGAAGCCGGGCGGTTCGAGGACGTCGTGGAGGAACGCCTGCCGATGCTGCTTCCCCCGGATCGGCGGTCCGATGCGGGACTGGTCGCGGCGGCGCGGGCGATGGCGGCGGAGACGGGGCCGGACGCCTTCCTGCGCCAGCAACGCGCGATCATGTCCCGTCCCGACAGCCGCCCCTCCCTGGGCGCCATCGCCTGCCCCACCCTGGTCCTGTCCGGCCGCCAGGACGGCATCGTCACCCTGGCGCACCAGGAAGAGATTCGGGACGGGATCCGCGGCGCACGGCTGGAGATCCTGGAAGACTGCGGTCACCTGATGACCCTGGAACAGCCGGCCAGGGTGAACGCGCTGCTCGCAGCGTTTCTCCTGGCCGCGTAGCACTTCTCTCCTCCCTCTGGGGGGAGTACGGCCGACGGCCGGGAGGGGGGCCGACCGGGCGAGATCTCCGCAGTGTCGCCCCCTCCACCCCTTCGGGGTCCCCCTCCCCTGTGGGGGAGGAAAACTACGTCCCGGTCAGCTCGCGCCGGACGATGCGGGCGCCGTCGACCATGGCGCGCAGCTTGCCCAGGGCCACGTCCCGCCGATGGTATTTCATGCCGCAGTCGGGGGCGATCCACAGGCGGTCGGCGGGAACGTGGACGAGGGCGGCGCGGATGCGGGCGGCCACCACCTCGGGGGTCTCCACCGCCGGATCGTCGAGGTCGATCACCCCCAGCATGATCGTCTTGCTCGGCAGCCGCGCCAGCACGGCCGGATCGAGCCTCGGCTGCGCCGCCTCCACCGAGATCACATCGACCTGGGCCGCATCGAGCTCGGCGAGGAAATCATAGCCGCTGGGCTTGGCTTTGCCGTGGTGCACATGGGCGTAGCCGAAGCAAACATGGAGGGCGGTCACCCCGCCGACGCCGTCCACTGCGGTGTTGATCGCCTCCAGGGCGTAGCGGCCGGCGTCCCGCGGCCTCGCCTGGAGGTAGGGCTCGTCGAGTTGGACGACGTCGGCGCCGGCGGCGAACAGGTCCCTGATCTCGGCGTTGACCGCCCGGGCGTAGTCCATCGCCAGGGCCTCGTCGTCGGGGTACCAGTCGTTCTGAGCCTGCTGGGTCATGGTGAACGGCCCCGGCAGGGTGATCTTCACCGGCCCGCGCGCGTGGCGGCGAAGGAAGGCGACGTCCTGGGCCTCGATGGGCGAGGTGCGGCGGATCGGGCCCACCACCCGGGGGACGGGATTGGCTGCGCCCGTCCGATCGATGGCGACGCCCGGATTGTCGATGTCGATGCCGCTGAGCGCCGTGGCGAGGCGATTGGAATAGCTCTCGCGCCGCATCTCCCCGTCCCCGATCAGGTCGAGGCCGGCCTCCTCCTGATCGCGGATCGCCATCAGGGTCGCTGCCTCCTGCGCCTCGGCGAGCCAGGGTTCGGCCACGCGCCACAGCTCACGGGCGCGGACGCGCGGCGGCAGGCGGCTCTTCAGGCGTTCGCGGTCGATCAGCCAGTCGGGCTGCGGGTGACTGCCGACCACGGTGGTGGGGAGCAGCGGCAAGGGCCTCACAGGAGCGATCCTCCCAGATCACGACCCAGGGCGCTCCTCGCCCCGGCAACCGGAGCTTTATAGGAGGGCAAAAATGATTAGTCATCTAAGAGTTTTTCGGCGACCGGCTCTGTCCATCCAGCGCGGCGATCACCGACGCGGCTTCGGCGAAGGCGGTGTTGGCGGCCGGGACGCCCGCATAGACCGCCGTCTGCATCAGGCACTCCTTGAGTTCGTCCTGCGTGAAGCCCCCCCTGGACAGTCCCGCGCGCACATGCAGCCGAAACTCCTCCCACCGGCCGAGGGAGGCGGTGGTGGCGATCACGAGCAGGCGGCGCGTGCGATGGTCGAGGCCGGGCCGCCCCCAAACCTCCTGCCAGGCGTAGCGCGTGATCATGGCCTGGAAGTCGGCGGTGAAGGGCGTCCGGCGCGCGAGGGAGGCCTCCACCCATTCGTCTCCCAGCACGGCCCGGCGGTTGGCGAGTCCCGCTTCGTAGAGCACCCCCGCGGCGCCCTCCAAGGCCGGGTCCAGCTCCACGCCAAGAACGAAATCCCGCACGGCGCGGGCGAACGCGTCCGGCGCTTCGAGGCAGGCCAGGTGGCCGGTGTCGAGCATCCGCGTCGCAGCGCCCGGCACGGCCGCGGCGATCGCCTCACCATGGCCCTCGAAGGGAGTCGAGACGTCGCGCGCCCCGGCGATGACGAGGGTGGGCGCCGCGATCCCACCGAGAGACTGGGCCAGCTTCATGTCGCGGATGGCGGCGGCGCAGCCGGCGTATCCCGCCGCGGGGGTCGCCAGCAGGCCGGCGCGAATCGTGTCCGCCACCTCCGGGCGGACCCGGCGGAAGGGCTCGCTGAAGAAGCGCGAGAGAGCCGCCTCGGCGATCGCCGCCACGCCCTCCTCGAGCACCGTGCGGCGACGCGCCTCCCAGACCTGGGGGTCCATGGCGGGCGAGGCGCAGGCGACCACCAGGGCGCTCACCCGTTCCGGCGCGAGCAGCGCCAGCGTTATCGCGATCATCCCGCCCAGCGATAGTCCGCAGAGGGCGGCCGTGGGAATCGCGGCGGCGTCGAGGACCGCCAACGCGTCCTCGGCGAGGGTCTCGAGATCGTAGTCGCCCGGCGGCGCGTCCGACGCGCCGTGACCGCGGGTGTCCATGCGGATGACCCGGAACGCCTTCGCGAGAGGCGGCAGCGCCGCATCCCAGAGCGCGAGATCCGTGCCGATGGCGTTGAGCAGCAGCAGCGGGGGAGCGTCCTCGCGGCCGTCCTGCCGCCAATAGAGGCGCGCCCCACGCCGGGTGACGAACGCCATCGCCCTAGGCCGGCTCCGCCGCGGCGATCGCCGCCAGGGCGCGCCGGGCGAGCGCTTCCGACTCTCCGGTGTCCGAGCCCACCTGCGCCGCCGCCAGGTTGCGCATCATCGCCGCCTCGAAAACTTCGAGCCCCTCGATGACGGCGGCCATGGCTGCGATTGCGCCGTGGGCCAGTTCGAAGAGTTCGGCGATGACGGGCCCCTCGGCCTGCCAGCCGCCCAAGCCGCGCTCATGCTCCTGCGGGAGGGCGACGAGCAGGGTCCCGGCAAGGCCCGGGGCCCGGATGGCGGCGGAAAGGGCGACCTGGCAGCCGGTGGGGTTGTGCTTGTGGGGCATCGCCGAGGACCCTCCCCTTCCTTCGACCCGGGGCTCGCGCGCCTCGCCCACCTCGCCCTGGGACAGCAGGGACACGTCCCGCGCGATCTTGGCCACCGCGCATGTGACCAGGGCCAGGGCGCAGCCCAGTCCCGCCACCCCATCCCGCCGCGAATGCCAGGGCGTGATGGCCGGCGCCAGGCCGAGGGTGGCGGCCATCCGCTTGGCGATCGCGGTCCCCCGGCCGGCCAGGCCGGCCATCGTCCCGGCGGCGCCTCCCAGCTGCAGTTGCAAGGCGTCGTCGCGTTCGCGGGCGAAGCGGGCCCGGGCCTCCTCCACCCCCAGCATCCAGCCCGCCGTCTTGAGCCCGAAGGTGATCGGCATGGCGCCCTGCAACAGGGTGCGACCCAGCATCGGGGTGGCTACGTGCCGGTGCGTCAAATCCGCCAGCGCCCGGCCCAGTCGGCGCAGGCCCGCGTCGACGAGCTCTCCCGCCTCGCGGCTCATCACCATCAGGGTGGTGTCGGCGACATCCTGGCTGGTCGCGCCCCAGTGCACGGCGTCAGCGAATTCGGGGTGACTCTGGGCCACCCTCGCCCTGATCCGCCGCACGAGGGGAATGGCGAAGGTCCCGGCGTGCGCCGCCTCGCGCGCCAGGGTCGCCGCCTCCGCCGGAGGGCTGGCGCAAGCGTCCGCGATGGCCTCGGCGGCGGCCTGGGGGATCAGGCCCTCGGCGGCCAGGGCGCGGGCGAGCGCCATCTCGAACGCCAGGGCCGCCGCGATCAGCGCCTCGTCGCCAAAAGCGGCGAGCATCTCGGGCGTCGAGGCGGCCCAATCGCGGATCAACGAGGACAATCGCGCGGGTCCCTAAAGCAGGATGGCGTCAGTCGGAATCGACTAATGGCCGAATCCTGCTCAAATTCAAAGCTTAGAGCTCGATTCAGACGTTTCCTTGCAACGCCGTCGGCGCCCGGCGCTCACACGTCGAAGAACACGGTTTCGCGCTCGCCCTGGAGCACGACGTCGAAGCGGTAGTCGGCGGCAGCGCCGTGGCGCGTGGCGATGAGGGTCGCCCGACGCTCGGCCGGCGCCAGGGTCAGGATCGGGTCCTCCGCATTGCCCTCGCCATCCTCGAAATAGATCCGCGTGGCCAGCCGCTTGAGCAGGCCTCGGCCGAGGACGCTCATGGCGATGTGGGGCGCCTGGAGACCGCCGCCGGGAGCGGGCGCGCGGCCGGGGAACAGGGTGCGGAAGCGATAGCGGCCCTCGGCGTCGGTGGGGCAACGGCCGAAGCCGACGAACCCCTCCGAAGCGCCGTAGGCGCCCGCCGGGTCGGCTTGCCAGATCTCCAGCAGCGCGTCGGCGACCGGCTCGCCCGCGCCGTCGATCACCTGGCCGGACACCTCGATCACGCGGCCCGCGGGGACGGGCCCGGCCAGATCCGCCCCGCCCGCCCAGGGCAGGCTGAAATGGAAGAACGGCCCGATGGTCTGGGACGGTGTCTGACCGAGAAGGCCGCGGGGGTCGGGCACGCTCAGGGATCCAGCGGCGTCGCGTCGCGGCCGCGGAGCACGACGTCGAAGACGTACCCCAAGGCCCATTCCGGCCGCGTCGTCTCGATGTCGAACCGCGCCACCAGCCGCGATCGCAGCGGCGCCGGCACGGCGTGGACGATGGGATCGAGGGCGATCAGCGGGTCGTCCGGAAAATACATCTGGGTGACCAGGCGGCTGGCGAAGGCGGGACCCAGCAGCGAGAGGTGGATGTGGGCCGGCCTCCAGGCGTTGGCGTGGTTCTTCCACGGATAGGCGCCCGGCCGCACGGTCACATAGCGGTAGCGGCCCTCGCCGTCGGTGACCACGCGCCCGGCGCCGGTGAAGTTCGGATCGAGCGGCGCGTCCCACTGGTCCTTGTCGTGCCGGTAGCGCCCGGCCGCATTGGCCTGCCAGATCTCGACGACTGTGTTCCCGACGGGCCGCCCGTCCTGGTCGATCACCCGGCCGCTGACGATGATCCTCTGACCCTGGGCGACGCCGCCCGCGTGGCTGGTCAGATCGGCCGCCGGCGGCCCCATCAGGCGGTCCCACGAGCCAGACGGTCCGGTGGTCTCCGTCACGGTGTGGGGGATGCGGATCAGTGGACGGAGCGGCGCCCGCAAGGCGGTCGACCGATAGTCCGGGAACAGCGCCGGCGGCTGGCCTGCGTCTTCCCTGGCGTAGCCCGCCGCGACGGTCATCCCTCTCCCCGCATCAGCGCCACTCGGCGGCGGTCGGTTTCCAAAGTCGCTTCTAACAGGCGGGCCCCGCCGTTGAAACCGCGCCCAGCTTGACAGCCTGCCGGGCGGCGGCGCTATGCTTGGGACAGGGTCGATACACCCGCCGCTTGCGCCCCAGCCGGGGACGGTGAACGTATCCCATCCCCTCAGACGCCTTTGCACGGGCGGACGGGTCGGTAAGGCAAGCGCCGACATTCCTCGTTCGCTCAGTCAGAGGACTCCTCATGCGCGACTTCCGCGACGCCAAGGCCATGGCGCACAGCCTGCGCCAGGCGCTGACGGCCAAGACCGTCTCCATCACCCACAGCGAAAGCCTGGAACTGATCGCCAAGGCCTTCGGCTTCGACAACTGGAACATCCTGGCGGCCAGGATCGAGGCCGCGGGGCCGGGCCCCAGTGCGGATCTGGCCGAGGTGGCCTCGACGAACGGCGGCGGGACGATGCACTGCTCGTTCTGCCGCAAGTCGCAGCATGACGTGGCGGCGCTCATCGCCGGCCCCACCGTGTTCATTTGCGACGAGTGCGTCGGCCTCTGTGACAACATCATCGAGGACCAGGCCATCGACAGGGCGCTGCGCGAGGCGCCCGAGCGCGACCCCTTCCCGGCGACCGCGGAGATCATGCGACGCAAGGGCGACGATCAGCTGGAGGCCTACAAGACCGGCGCCGAGCGCTGGCGCGAACACCTCGTCTGGTCCCTGCATCAGAGCGCCGATGCGCTGACGCGACTGGAGACCGGCGCGCCCTGGGTCCCCGATGCGTTCTCCAAGGGGCGCGGCTGGACCCGCGATCCCCTGCACGGCAAGTCGCGCGAAGAGATCGAGGCTCACCGCGCCTCCCTGCAAGCGAGCCTCGGACGGGTCGGCGACCGACTGCGCGCCGTGGACGCCGTCCTGCTAGAACGGAAAGCGCCCTAGTCGCGGGGGCGCCATCAGTCGGCCGAAACGGACGCTCGGCCGTCGAGGCGGACGTGCACCGATGCCTACAGCCGATCCAGCCCGTAGGCCGCGTGGAGCGCCCGGACGGCGAGTTCGGTGTAGGCGGCGTCGATCAGCACGCTGATCTTGATCTCGGAGGTGGAGATCACCTGGATATTGACCCCCTTCTCGGCCAGGGCGCCGAACATGGTCTTGGCGACGCCGGCGTGGCTGCGCATGCCCACGCCGATCACCGACACCTTGGCGACGTCCTCGTCGACGGCTATCGCCTCGAAGCCGACGGTGTCCTTGGCGGCGCTGACGATCTCGACCGCGCGGGCGGCGTCGCGCTTGCCGACGGTGAACTCCATGTTGGCCGCGCCCTCGCGATGGGCGTGGCTCTGGACGATCATGTCGACGTTGACGTTGGCGTCGGCCAGGCGGCCAAAGATCTCGCTGGACACCCCGGGGTGGTCGGGCAGGCCGTAGAGGCTGATCTTGGCCTCGTCGCGGCTGAAGGCGACCCCGCTGACGATGCGCTTTTCCACGATTTCCTCCTCGTCGCACACGATGGTGCCCTTGCCCTCGGACTCGCCGGGCTCGGAGAAGCTCGACAGCACCCGCACCGGCACGCCATGGGCCATGGCCATCTCGACCGAGCGGGTGTGCAGGACCCTGGCCCCGAGGGAGGCCATTTCCAGCATCTCTTCATAGCTTATCCGCGCCAGCCGGCGCGCCTTGGATTCGATCCGGGGATCGGTGGTGTAGACGCCGTCGACGTCGGTGTAGATGTCGCAGCTCGCCGCGCCCACCGCCGCGGCGATGGCCACCGCCGTGGTGTCCGAGCCACCGCGACCGAGGGTGGAGAGCCGTCCGTCACGGGTCACGCCCTGGAAGCCGGCGATCACGGCCACCTCGCCCGAGTCGAGCGCCGTCACCAGGTTGGCCGGCGGGATTTCGTCGATCCGGGCCCGGCCGTGGGCGTCGTCGGTGTAGATCGGGAT